>Ga0180216_1002875_pt1 | contig 13957 bp, 23 predicted proteins | sample eDN3rd37CBELigMG_FD_128879 | JGI IMG/M metagenome (GOLD analysis project Ga0180216, IMG submission 128879) | Enriched Miracle-Growth compost microbial communities from Emeryville, California, USA - eDNA 3rd pass 37_C BE-Lig MG (version 2)... ... | reverse complement strand
TGGCGAAGCTGCGGAGGGTGGAGCGTCACCTGGAAAGCGAACGGCAGGCGGTGAGCACGCGGCGTCACGCTACCGACGACCCGGTTGTGCGATCCATACGAGGTCAAGGCAGCCCGTGCGGTTGTTGTGGGTGGCGAGGTCGCACCGGCCGAGCGGCGGTCCGTGCGTAAGCAGCACGTCCACGTTGGCCGGAATCTTGCGCCAGTGCTGTGCGTGCACGACTCCCAACGCCGTCCCGGCGTACCGTATTAGCACGCGCGCCACGTCTCCCGGGCACTTCTCCACGCCGGGCCGGCACCCGGTCAATGTCGCCGCCCCGCTTGGCGTTGAAGGCCCAGCCAAAGAACTCGGGCTGCCAGGGCGAGCCGTAGAAGCGGATGCCCTCGATGACGGTGCCCGAGTCCTCGAGGTACGTGCAGTTGGTCAGCGACGCCTGCCCGGCACGCGCCATCAAAGGGACGACCGAACGAGCACGTTGGCGGCAGGTCAAGCGCCAAGCACAGGCGATCGCGTGCACGCGTACGCGGACTACGTCGCAATCGTGCTTGGTGGGGTGGCGCAGCAGCATGCGCCACTTCTCCCGCTGCTCGTACCACGACTTGTGGAAGGTGCCGTCGTGGTTGCCCGCGATCACTGCCAGCCTTGCAGCACCGCAGCGAGCGCCGGCGCCGAGTCAATGTACAGCGCTAGCCGAATGGTGTGTGCGGCCATTTACCGCCGTACCGACTTTGTGCGGGTGGGGCAGGGTGCCCAGCCACGCGTTGAAGTGGGCCACCTCGTCCGCCGCGCCGGTCATGGAAAAGTCGCCCGCGTGCACCAGCACGTCGCCCGGCGGCACGCTGAGGCCGTCGGTGCGGTTGTGTGTGTCCGACACGCAGACCACCCTGCACGGCGCAGCAGACCGTGCGCGCTGTCGGCCCGCATGTTAGGCCGCTTGGGACATCCGCGTTGCTCCCTGGCGTCGTACCGCAGGTGGCCTGGCGGCTTTTCCGCGGGCGTCGCCGCCACGGGGACAAACACCTGCTTGTCCTTGATCCGCCGCCAGTCGGGGTCGGGGTCGTAGCTGGCCGCGCCGTACGCGGGGTCCACCTCCGTGGCATAGTTTGCGGCCGCCATGGTCGCGCGCGGGTGTCGCCGCACCGTCCACCGGAGCACCAATCGGGTGGAGCAGGCGCTCATTGGTGGCGCAATGCCACACAGCAGGAGCCTTGAAAATCTGTCTTGTGGGTATGCGAGCTTGTCGGTAGATCTCGGAGATCTTCGTCCGTCGGCTTTCTGGACAGAGCGTTCGTGTGGCTCTGCCTTTGCCACCTCGCGCAGACCAGCTCTCGTCCTCGTTCGCCGTCGGATCTAGCGCCACCCCCCGCCTTGCTCTCCACCAGATCCACCTGCCCCGTGCTGGCATCTGCCCCTTGCGCTCGCGTGCCAGGCCGGCGTCGTCCCGCTCCCTCCGCTGCCGTCGTACAGCGCCGTCCGCCGTCCGATCTCCCCAACGTTCGCCATAGGTGACGTCATCGGGTCAGTTTTGGCGCGAAAAATGTTTTGGCGCGAAAACTCAAAAAATCCGTTCTTTATTCATTTTTTCAGTTTTTGTTTTTTCGCGCGCTTTTTTTTGGAGGCAGAAACCGAGAATAAAAAACATCGGCGGACGCCGCACGCCGCACGCGGCCACCACGAGCGCAGCCAATAGCCGCGAGGAACAGTGATGCACGGCAAACAAACACGTCGCCGGTAAACGGCTTTTGTGGTGAACCAAATCACGACAACGTGGTTGCAGCCCTCCTCCGACCGACCGCATGTTGGGTGCCGGATTGACGACGCACGAAACGCGGTGGGAGAACGGACGCGACCGCGCGCGCAAGAGCAACCAACACATGTGGAAGACGAGCAGAAGCGAACACGATTACTGCCGTCGTGGTTTCTGGGATGCCCAGCGAGGTGAAACGCGTGCCGGAACTGTAACCGCCAGGCTGGACGTTGGCGACTTGCTTACGCAGAGGTTACGTCCCAATAAGTCTGCACTGGCAGGACTGTCTTTGAGTCTGCTGCTTCGGAGCCGCCGTGTCATGCGCACGCCGCTGCCGGCTGGCCTGCCACCAGCCGTTGCCGCACTTTCATTGCCATGATGATGAACCCGACCGTGGGCCCCGGCGTGGGCACCGCCGGCGACTGCCGCAGCGCGGCCGCGTCGCCGTTCAGCTCGCCGTCGCGCATCCCGGGCCTGCCGGACGACCTCCGGCAATTTTGGGCGTTCGTTAGCAAGGTCAAGCGCGAGCCACCGGTCGTGCCGACGCTCGCCCCGGCGGCCGCGGACGCCGCGGGGCCCGCTGCGCGGGAGCTCTTCCCAGCACCGTCGGCGCCGCTGGCGGCAACCAAGCCGCACCCCGCCGGCAATCCCGCCAACGCCGCGCTGCCGCCGCGGACGCCGGCCTCGCGCATGCGCAAGATGTCGATGCTGACGCCGCCCTCGGAGCGGTCCCTGGCCGCCAAGGACGAGGCCAGCGCGAGCGCGAGTGCCATCAGCCCCATGCTGGCGCGCAAGCGGTCGCTGCCGTCCCCCGGCGACGCCATGACCCGTACGGGCGTCGTCTTCGATCGCACCCCGAGGCAGTGTGGGTTGATGCTAACTGAGGGGAGTACCTGCGGTTCCTGGTGTGGTGTGCCACGCACTCCAGCGCTGTCGCTGTACGGCGACCGCCGCTCCAGCATCCCGGCGGACGAGGACACCGACAGCGAGTCGGAGAACGTCGACGTGACCAGCGTCGTCGACATGGGTTCTGAGGTACGCCTTTTTGGTCCGCGGCATGAACCACCGGGTGGCTGCCGATGGCTGAACGCTCGCACTGGTCCGCCATTCTTTACGTGACGCCGCCGCGTGCAGGACGACGCGTCGGAGGGCGACACCGGCTTGTGCTTCTCTGGAACCACGGCCGCGGCGTCGCAGCCGGCCGAGCGGTTCTACTGCACCTTCCCCGGGTGCACCAAGAGCTTCTGCCGCGCGTACTCGCTCAAGTACCACCAGTACACCCACTACGACAACGCGCCGTTCGCGTGCCCAGAGCCCGGCTGCGGCAAAAAGTTTTCGCACCAGTCGCGACTGAACCGACACCTGTTCAGCCACCACCCGGACGAGCGCAGCTTCCCGTGCGACTACCCGGGCTGCACCAAGCGTTTCAGCCAAAAGTGCCACCTCAAGATCCACCAGATCACGCACCAGCGCAAGCGGGCACGGCTGGCCAACGCCGCGGCGGCGGCGGCGCCGCCGCCGGGCGACACGAGCGACGGGTTCATCAGCGACGTCTGAGGGCGGCCGCCAACCGCTGCCCGCCGCGGACCCCGCCGCGGGCGTGTGTTGTTGTACTAGGTGTACTTTTAGGGAGCGTCTCGGTAATGGCTGTCGACAGAGGCGTCTGGATCCGCGCACCGCGTTTGTATAGGCCGGATACTCAGGTGGATTCTCCTCTCGGTGCGCGGCGTCGTAGTCTGCTTTGTGATTTCCCCCCCCACTATGCTGTGTGTGCTAGTAAGTTTTTACTCGTGTACTAGTTTGTTCTCTCTGCTCGTCGATACAATCGAGTCGAACATGAGCAGCATACGTGTGCGTGGCTCCGGCTGCTCGGCGTTTGAGCACCAGGGAACTGACATGGTCGTTGATCGCTGCGCAACACCTTGCCCTGGGTCCAACTACGGCAAACCGGTGGGAATCCTACCCTCGGGTCCTGCACGCGGCGGCGTGGCCGTGGAGGCACCCCACAGCGGCCATGCGCCGGGTGCGGCCCCCCATCTAAGACGATGGCGTCATAGGATGACGTCATCCGACCAAACACGACGGCCCGCCGGACGACGACGATGGCGACCCGCGGCGGCGGCGGCGGCGGCGGCGGCCTGCCGACGAGCGCGGCCGAGCGGGCGGCGTGGGTGCAGGCGGTCGCGGCCGACCTGCAGCGGCAATGGATCGCGCGCTGGACCGAGCGGCGCCGGCGGCAGGCGGGCGCGACGGCATCGCGCCCAGCGCCGGCGCCGGCACCGACGCCACCGCTCGCGGCCGAAGGCACCAAGGCCATGCAGGCGCGGCTGCTCGCCCTGGTGCGGCAGGTGAAACAGTACGAGGACCCCACACTGCAGGCCCAGGCCCTGCAGTGCATCCCACGTGAGCAGATCGAGAAGGAGGCCCGCAAGTTTCTGGCGGCCCGAGGCCTCGACGACGCGCACCTACAGGAGGCCGTACGCGCCTTGGCCACGCCGGCCGCAGCACCGCGTCCTTGGGCTACTCACGTGGTTCGGCACGGTTGGTGGCGGCGGCGTGGCGGCAGCGGCTGCGACGGCTGCTGCGGTGGTTCAAGGACAAGTTCTTCCGGTGGGTGGACCAGCCGCCCTGCGACGCCTGCGGCGGTGCGCTCGGTGGCCCCACGTCTAGCGTGCTTGAAGGCCCCACTGAGCCGCTGTGCCGCCGGGCCCACGCAGCGGTGACCTCGCAGGCACCAACATGGGGCCAAAGGCGGCGGCGACGCCCACCGAGGAGGAGCTGCGGTACGGCGCGCACCGCGTCGAGGCGTACGAGTGCCGCAGCTGCGGCCAGACGACGCGGTTCCCACGCTACAACCACCCGGGCAAGCTGCTGGAGACGCGCCGCGGCCGCTGCGGCGAGTGGGCCAACTGCTTCACGCTCTGCTGTCGCGCCATGGGCTGGGATGCGCGGTACGGCGGGCGTATTCGGGCTGCGGCTTGGAGAGCGCCGCCCCGCTCCTGACGCCGGGACCGCTTGCGTTCTGCCGGGCGGGAGCTCAGCCTGGTCATGGACTGGACGGACCATGTGTGGACCGAGGTCTACATTGAGCGCCAGCGCCGCTGGGTTCACTGCGACGGTACGCGGCCATCTCCACGGCGCGCACAGCAGCCAGCCATGCTCACGACGGCGGCGCCGATATAGGGGCCGCAATCGCTCCGCATGTAGCATGCGAGCCGGGCATGGACACGCCGCTGCTCTACGAGACCGGCTGGAGCAAGAAGCTCACCTACGTCGTTGCTTTCAGCGCCGAGGAGGTCGTCGACGTGGGCGCGCGCTACACCAACAACCTCAGCGAGATGAAGCAGCGGCGCACGCTCGTGCCCGAGCCGTGGTTGCAGGCGGAGATTGCGCGGCTGTGCCAGACGCTCCGCACACAGGTACGCGGTGCGCGGTGCGCGGTGCGTGCCACCTACGCACTGACGCGGCAGCGAGCCGTGCCGCTAAACCGTCCGGGGCCTGGGCGTGCGTTGCGTCTGGGATCGCCAGATCGCGTCGCCGGCGCGGCGGCAGCTGGTGGCGAAGCGCCAGGCGGCCGAGGCCATTGAGCTCGCTGGATTCGCGTTGCGGCACCGGGAAGTGAGCCCCGAGGAGACGCAGGGTCGCGTGTCGGGTACGAGGCGACCCGCCAGCGTAGCTGAGTGTGGGGCGTTGCACTTAGAAGGGTGCTGTGCGGCGGGTGGTGCATGCGGGCATTCAGGGTCGGCTGAGTGGCGGTCCATGCGGCAAGAGCTGGGCGGCGCAGCACCGCCGCCAGCAGCACGGACGCTCTCGTGGCCCTCGCTCGGTCCGTCTTCTGCCAGTGGAAGGGAGGGCCTCCCCTCAACCGGCTCATGTCCAGTGTGTTTGGCGGTGCGGGCGACGCGCTGGGCAGACGGCTGGACGTCGCGCGACATTGATTCGCCGGAGGCGCTCGTGCTCCAGCGTGCGGCCCAGCCTTTGGTGGAGCCGGGGCGGCCGGGTGTGTGGGTGCGGCTCACGCCGCTCGCCAACGTACGTCAATCGCACGCGCTACGTGCGAGGGATGCGTCCTAACGCCAGGGCGCGACACGTCGTGAGCGTGCGAAGCGAGGGCGCAGGACCAAATTGGCGCGGCGTACCTGGCCAGCAAGCAGCGCGTGCAAGACGGTGCGGTGCACACGCACGGCACCATCACTGGTTGGCGACGGGCGCTGATCTGACCCAAGCCCCTGACCATGGCTCGTGCGTTGCCTCGCAGGCTTTTCCGTCGAGTTTTCGTTCCGCGTCGTCCAGGGGACCGGCGGCGGTGCCGACGGGTTCGCGTGCGTGCTCCATGGCGACCCGGCGGGCGTCGCGGCCGTCGGCACGGGTGGCGCGCAGCTGGGCTATGGCGGTATTCGCAACAGGTGCCGCCTCGCCGCCGTCTGGTGGCGAGTCGACGCCAGCCGAATTTGGCTGACCGCTTGAGCCGTCCTGCGTGTCTAGCACCACACGCCTCCAGCATTGCGATCGAGTTTGATTGCTACACCAACCGCGACTGGACGGACGATCCATACGGCCCGCACATCAGTGTCCACAGCTGCGGCCACGAGCCCAACTCGGCGCATCATGACGATAGCCTGGCCTGCGCGGAGGGCGCGGCCGTGCCGCCGTTCACCAACGGTTCGCTCTACCGCGCCGCCATCCTCTGGGACGCCGCCGCGCGCCGCCTCACCGTCGGCATCGCGCCTGCAGCGGACGTCGCGTCTGGGGCCCTGCCGCCCGCGCTGCTGACGACCGAGCTGCATCTGCCCAGCTTGGTACGGCGAGTGGGCGAACGAAATAAAACGCAACGTTCTCGTGGACTGACAAAGTTGTGCGTTGTGTGCGGTGCGAACGGCGCGCGCAGCTGGATCTCGGCACGGACGGGGCGCTGTTCGTGGGCTTCACCGCGGCCACGGGCGGGCTGCACGAAGCGCACGACGTGGGCGACATCCGCATCCGGACGCCGGCGGCGACACCGTAATTGTGATGTGGCCAAGTGTTGATCTAGGTTGAGTGGTGTACAGGTATGGTACATGCATCTACTCCTCGTTGCCGCTGTTCTCGGCCCCCTCTCCGTCCTCTTCGTCGTTCCCGCCTTCGTCCTCGTCGTCGTCGTCCTCCTCCTCCGCCTGCGCCGCCTCGTCGTCCTCGCCCTCGTCGTCGTCGTCGTCGTCGTCGTCGTCGTCGTCGTCGTCCGCCTCCTCACCGCTGCCGCTCTCGCTCTCGCTGCCTTTGGCACTGCCAGTGTCCGCGTGGAGTATGTCCTCGCCCTCTGGGGCCGGCTTGGTGCGCTTCCGGGGCGACCTCCCGTCCTCGTCCATTGCGGCGTCGCCCACGGTGGCGTCCGCGCCGGCAGTCTCGTCCCCCGCGGCTTCCTTGGCCTTGCGCTTCTCCGTCTGCGCCTGGCGCTTCTCCTGCGCGCTCGCCTTGTGTGCTGGGGTGGCGAAGCGGATCGAAAGCGGCGACCACGCGGACAGGCGGCATGAGCCACTGGGAGCTGAAGCTGCCACAGCTACTCGCTCGCCGTACCGTCGACAGCGGCCTTGACGGGGCCGACAAAGTCCTCAAAGCCGAGCTCGTCCAGCGCCTGCAGCACGGCCGCCGACGTCAGCGTCTTGCTCTTGCCCGTCGCGACGTCGTTGGCCCTGTGAGCGAGCCTGGCCGGGGTCCGTAGCCAAGGCATGTCAGAGCTGGACATTGCGCGCGTAGCCTCTGTTGCCGGCAAGGCATACGTGGCGGCCAGGTAGTTGATGAAGACGGTGGTGGACGCCACCAGCGCGGTCTTGGCGTCCTTGCTGAGAATAACGCCGTCGGGCACCTGCCGTCCGCCACCCCAGGGCCCAGCACCCACCCGGGGGTCAGTGGAGCGCAATGACGATCAAACTCAACGCCCGCTCGGCGCACCTTGGCCTTGAAGATGCGCGCAATGACAGCCTGCGGCAGGCCGTACTCCTCCAGAGAGGCGCCCGTACTGGCGCTGGGCACATTGGCGGCCGCCATGGTGGAGGTGAAGCCGGCGCGGGCAGGGACGTCCTCCTGTGTGATGCCCACTTCGGCCTTGGCGTCCGCAAGACTAGCTGCTTTGTTCTTGTTCACTTTGTCGTCCTTCTCTTCCACCGCAAGTTCAGCCTCCTCTTCGTCGTCCGCTGTTCAGCGTCCTCTTCGTCTTCTTCTTTGTCGTCGTTCCTTGTCAGCGTCTTCTTCGTCGTCCTCTTTGTCGTCCTCTTCGTCGGCGTCCTCACCGTCCTCTTCAGCGCCCTCTTCAGCGTCCTCCTCGTCGTCTCTTCAGCGTCCTCTTCGTCGTCCACTTCAGCGTCGTCCTCTTCGTGTCCGTCGTCCTCTTCAGCGTCCTCTTCGTCGTCGTCCTCTTCGTCGTCCTCTTCAGTGTCCTCTTCATTCAGCGTCCTCTTCTTCGTCGTCCTCGTCGTGTCCGTCGTCCTCTTCAGCGTCCTCTTCGTCGGCGTCCTCTTCCTCTTCTTCGTCGTCCTCGTCGTCGTCCTCTTCGTCGTCCTCTTCGTCGTCCTCTTCGTTTTTTTCCCGCCAAAATTCTCTCGCGGGGCACAACTTTTCGCGCCAATGTTTTCGCGCCAAAACTGCTCGCGGGGCACTTTTCTTTCCCTGTGGGACGGCCGGAGGACGAGGACGACGACGAGGACGAGGACGAGGACGAGGACGACGACGAGGACGACGTGGACGAGGACGACGACGAGGACGAGGACGAGGACGAGGACGACGAGGACGAGGACGAGGAGGACAAGGAGGACGACGAAGACGAGGAGGACGAGGAGGACGAGGAGGACGAGGACGAGGACGAGGACGACGAGGAGGACGACGACGAGGACGAGGACGTGGAGTCGAGGGCGAGGACGAGGACGAGGACGAGGACGACGACGAGGACGAGGACGACGACGAGGACGACGTGGAAGAGGACGGAGGACGAGGACGACGCAGACAACGAAGCCGAAGACCTAGAGAAGGTCGAAAACGAGGACGAGGAGCGAATGGACACGACGCATCACAAGGACGAAGCAGTACAAGGACGAAGCAGTACAAGGACGAAGCAGTACAAGAGCGAGGACGAGAGGGGGCCACGGACGCGTAAGCCCCGACAGCAAGGGCCCCGCTTTCTTTCTGACGACGGCGACACTGTTTCAGAACTGGGTCTCGCCGTCATCTTTTGGTATGCCATGCCGCCATGCTGAGCCGCCATGGCCCAGTCCTAACAATCCTCCCCGCGTCGCCTTCGGTTTCTGCGACGCACCGGGAATCAGCCACCCTTCTGTTCCTCGACCCGCCCTGCTGCGGGTGTGAAGGACCAGCCACCATGAAGATCGCGGTGGAGATTGACCTGGAGCCGGACGAGATCCCCATGGCCGCGGAGCTGCTGGCCGTGCTCCAGCGGATCACGACCCACATTCGTCCGGCAGATGGCTCGCGGATCTATGAGCGCGTGTTCAAGCAGATCATTGCGGGGTACGGTCGGTCGTCGCGCGGACGGCCAGCATGTCGCGCGCCCCGCTCCTGATTGGCTCCCGGATGGGTTCTCCTGCTGGTGGCTGTTTCTGAGCAGGCGCCTACGGCCCGACGATGGCGGCCAGCGCCTCCGCCAGCTGCTGCAGGCGTTCCAGGCGCCCGAGGACGCGGCCACCGCCAAGGCCAACCTCTTCCAGGCGTTCGTGGAGGTGGCGCTGGTGCCCGAGATCCTCGCGCAGGACTGGGCGTTGACCGCCGTGATGGACGCCCTGCCGCAGTACGCCGCGATGCGCCTGCCGCGCGCCCTGCCTAACGGCGTGCGCTGATGCGCTGTGCCGGTGAAAGCGTGCGTCACCTGGGTGGACCAGCATCGGCGAGCCCTACGTGGCCGAGCTGCTGCAAAAGCTGGTGCCGCATCTGCTCACCAAGCTCTCCAGGCCGCGGCCGGGCGCCGTGGACCGCGTCGAGTACTTTGCCGATGCCGAGGCGTTCGCGCACGTGGTCCGCCTTGACTTTATCGCCGTCACCGGTGCGCCTGGGCGCGCGCGCGCTGCAGCCGCGGGTAGTGTTACGCGCTAACGCCGTAGCCGGCGCTATGAACCGCGTACGACCGTCTGCGCGGCTTTCTCAGCGGCGATGAAGGCGGTGACGGCCATGCTGCGGAACGTCGCCACGCGCGCCGCGGCCATGACGATCCTGGGCAAGCTGACCGAGATCTGCAGCGACAAGGTCGCCTCCAACTGCGAGCCCGCCCAACTGCGCGAGCTGCAGACCGCCCTGTCCCAGGTGCGTCCCGGCCCGGTCGTCGGCCATTCCAGTGGCCGCCATGTGGGCTGACGCCACGGCCGGCCACCTGGCGCGGCGGCTGGGCGGGCGCGCGCGCCCGACCGCACAGGTGACGGAGGAGGCGCTGCAGTACGACGTGCAGTATGTGACCGAGCACCTGCTGGGAAGCGTGGGCTGGGCGCCCGGCGCGGCGCCAGCGGCCGCGCGGTCGGCGGCCGGCGCCAGCGGCCGGCTGCGGACCGCCGTGCCGCGGACGACGTACTCGGGCACGCTCACGGCGGCCCTGACGGGCATCGCCGTCGACCAGCTGCGCGACCTCGTGCACGGCATGTCGCAGACGGGCTACGTCGTCTCGTGGAACAGCAGCGGCCAGGTGCGCCGCGGCGCGCCAGCGGTGGCCGCACACACAGTGCGTTGTGCTTACCGAAGCTTTGCCACGCTGGCGGCCCATGCACACAGGAATGCGGGCGCACGCACGTCACCGACGGGCTGATTGGCATTTCGTGCGACATCCAGGCGGCGGACGACGCGCTCCTCGTGGCGGCGCGGGTAGGAGCATAGCCATGGGAGGCGGCGGCTGGCTTCTCCCTGCAGCATCTCACCGCCCACGTCCAGCGCGTGTCCCCTCGTGTTTATGGGGTCCTTGCAGTCGTCCAAGCCGGACGTGCTGCCGCCCACGATCCTGATGTACGACCTCAGCGCCTCCGGCAGCATGACCGCCGCCGGACCGAGCGCGCTGCGCACGCTCCCCGTGAAGGCGTCGTGGGGCCGCGAGGCCAAGATGGTGTCGTGCATCCGCGTACGTTGCGCTCGCCTACTCGCCACAAGACCGCGATGCCGCTGGCTAACGCCGTCGTCGCCGCCGGCACGCTTCCCCGGACGCTGGCGCCCCAGGCGCTCAGCCGCCCGGGCCAGTTCCTGGCGTCCGAGACGCCGCTCAAGGGCAAGATCAACCGCATCCACCTCTTTGACGTCTCCGGCCGCCCCGGGCGCGACCTCTCCCCCGTGTGCACGTGGGAGGAGCACGAGGTGGGTGTTGCCCTCACGTGCGTGGTGGGGGACGGAAAGGTCCAACCCCTCATCGGTCACCGGGCAGTCAGCCGCGTTGCATTCGCGCTGTCTTTCTCGGCAGGGCGTTGTGACGTCGCTCGCGCAGGTGCCCGACTCGAGCCACCTCTTCCTCTCCTCGTCGGTGGACAGCACCGTCCGGCTGTGGGACGTGCGGCGGCCCAACTCGTCCGGTACGGGCCTGCGCACGGGCTGCCCACCGTCTAGGTTGGGACTGGCCAACGAACCCACTCGGTCGCACCGCTCCCACACTGGTACTTGCAGTGGCCATCCTGGGCCGTGGCACCAAGGCGGCGACGGCGGGCGCGGGCTCGAGCGAGGTGCTGGGCCACACGGAGCTGGTCGCCCAGGTCGACGCGTCGGCGCTGTACGCCGTGTCGTGCGACTACAAGTCGCTCGTGCTGGTGTGGGACATGCGCAACCTCGGCGCGGCGGTGGCGGCGCCGGACACGACCCTGCTGGCGGGCGCGGTCAAGCCGCTCATCAGCGTGCGCCAGGGCGCGCTCAAGCTCGCGGTGAACCCCGACAACGACTGCGCCGCGCTGGCGATCGGCAACGGCCTCAAGCTGCTGCGGCTGCCGACGGGCCAGCTGGTCGACGTCGCGCAGTTCCCGGGCCGCCAGGCGAGCCCGGTCACGTACAGCGACGTGCGCTGGCATGTTGCCAGCCAGAAGCTCCTGGCCTCCACGCAGTCCGGTCTGGTGGACGTGTACGACAGCGACTGGGCGTGACGGCAAGACTTGAAACATTACACTGTACAGCATCCGCATCCGCACCAGCCAAACGACCTATGATACACGCCTAGAGCGCTTCCGAAATATGCACGATGGACTGGATGAGCGCCTTGTTCTCCTTCTCCAGGTCCTCGGCGTAGCGCTGGGCGCGCTGCCACGACGCGCTGACGTTGCTGTAGAGGCCCTCCAGCTTGTCCAGCTGCGCCTGGCAGCGGCTGCGCTCCTCCTCGAGCGCGGCTTCGTGCTGGTTCCACGCCGCGGGAAAACGGCAGGGGTCCGGCCGCGTGCGCACGCCCTAAGCACGGAGCCGACGACGAGTCGCTGGCGTCGGCGGAAAGGATCCTACCTTTTTCGTGAGTTCGGCGACGGACAGCGCCAGCACCCGGCGAGCGGTGTCCAGTTGGTGCTGGCGCAGCGCGCGGTTCAGCACGGCGTCCTTGCGCGGGCCGCGCGCCTGGCCATCGTACTGTGTGAACGCAGGGGCGAACAGGCTCGACCGCGGCGCGTCAGCGGCGGCCCAGAGGATGTGCGACGCCGTCCGTCCTGCGGGCGTACGTGCTGTTGCAGCATGTCGGCCCAGAGGCTGTTGAGCAGCTCCAGCTTGGTGATCTTGGTGGCCTCCAGCGCATTCCTGCAGAGAATCAGCACGCGCCAGGAGATGACGCAGCGTGAGCAAGAACGCAGCTGCAGGGGCGGTACGCGAACGGCACCTACAGAACGTGCTGCACGGTGGCGTCGGCCAGCGCTTGGCACTCGCGCTCCGAGGCGGCCTCGTTGGTGCTGCGCACCAGGGCGTAGTGCTCCATGATGCGTTTCTGCGATTTGGGAGCTCGGAGAGGCACGCCGCAGCCGTCAGCCTCATGCATTCGCCACCGTGCACGCCGCGCGCGCGCAGCGGACCTGTAGCCGCTGTTCGTAGGCGGCGCGGTTGTCGCCTTTCACGTTGGCACTAAACTCGGCCAGCGCCGCGAGCAGCTTCTCCTGGTGCGCCAGCTCCAGGTCGACGGTCTCGGCCACGATCCTCTCGCGCACGAACGCCGCCAGGCTGTGTTGCGGACCACTAGGACGGCGCTGAACAGCGATGCCCTAAGCAACGCGGCGACGGGATGCGACCGTGGTGGATGCCGGGTGCCGTACTGGTCCTTGTAGTCATTCACGACGCGGTTGATGAGCTGCTGGTTTTCCACTTCCACGACGTTCTCCCACGCAGTGCGGATGGTCGGCACGGAGCCGCTGTTGATGGCGGTCACGTAGTTGCGCGCGAGCTCGACCAACACTGATTCAAGAAAAGAAAAAAACACGCAAGGCGCGGGCGGGCCAGGTTCAGTCAGGCCCGCGACGACGGACGACGTGGAGGCAGCTGGCCAGGGGCGACGGCACGGACTGGAACCGTTCAGGTTCTGGTCGTAGAGGCGCTTGGGGCGCGCGTTCTTGTACACCTGCGAGATCAACGCCTTGAGCTCCTCGACAAACTGCGGCCGGAGCTCCTGCTCCGACAGCTTGTCGACTTGCTGCGGCCCCGCGCGTCGCGCAGTTCGGGTCCGCGTGCGCCGCGTGTGAGCCGCACCGTTCTGCGCGGCGGGCATCCACGGCGTTGCACGCACGCACCTGCAGCAGCTTCTCGTCATTGACGGGCCGCTTGAGCGTGAAGCACGTGCGGTCGGGAAAGTACTGGGTGATGGAGGTCCGAATCAAGTTGCGGTCCTTGACGCGCTCCGGGTCGCCCTGGCAGATAGGAAAGACTGCGCGATGGAGAGCGCCAAGCGACCGTGAGTCCCAGGGGAAATCTGTTCGCTGCGCCAAGCAGTAGTTGCGTACGTCCAGCGGCTGCAGCGAGTTCTCGAGGTACTCCTTGGCCGAGATCTCGCGTCCATTGGATTCGAGCTTGAGCGAAAAATCGCGCACCAGCCACAGAAACTGCTCAAAGGAGGCTGCCGCGGACCTAGATCGCGGGTGGTGAGGAAGCGCCAGCGGGTGGGGCAGCGTGGCCGTCCACCCGGCGCCAGGCGCACCTTGGGGAAGAAGAGCGCCAGGTCGTCGTGCTTGCCCTTCTTCTTGCTGGCGGCGGCGTCCGCCTGGTCCGTGGTTTGGATGTGCTTGCTCAGCTCCACCACGAGCCTGAGCA
>Ga0180216_1002874_pt1 | contig 13958 bp, 25 predicted proteins | sample eDN3rd37CBELigMG_FD_128879 | JGI IMG/M metagenome (GOLD analysis project Ga0180216, IMG submission 128879) | Enriched Miracle-Growth compost microbial communities from Emeryville, California, USA - eDNA 3rd pass 37_C BE-Lig MG (version 2)... ... | reverse complement strand
TCCGGACGCACCGAGCCGTCGGTCTCGACCGTCATCGTCAGCTTGTCGTAGTCGAGGATCTGGCCCTCACGGGTATTCTCGACCTTGTAGGACACCTTCTTGACCGGGCTGTAGAGGCTGTCGACCGGGATGAGGCCGATCGGAGCATCCTCAGGCCGGTTGCGCTCTGCCGGTACATAGCCCTTGCCCATGTCCGCCGTGAATTCCATGCGGACGGAAGCACCCTCGTCGAGGTGGCAGATGATGTGCTCGGGGTTCAGAACCTCGACCTCGGAGCTCGCCTCGATGTCACCTGCCCTGGCGGGGCCGGGGCCCTCCTTCTTGAGCACCATCCGCTTGATGCCCTCGGAGTGGACCTTGAGCGCGATCTCCTTGATGTTCAGGATGATATCCGTCACGTCCTCGCGGACACCCGGAATAGAGGAGAACTCGTGCAGCACGCCATCGATCTGCACCGTGCGAATCGCGGCACCCTGCAGAGATGAGAGCAGCACGCGACGCAGTGCGTTGCCGAGCGTCATACCGAAGCCGCGCTCGAGCGGCTCGGCGATGATGGTTGCGAACCGAGCCTTGTCGCGACCAAGCTGGACATTCAGCTTGGTCGGCTTGATCAGGTCTTGCCAGTTCTTCTGCAGAATGTTTGCCACTGGAGGCCTCACTATCAACAAGCCGCGGCGCCTACGTCGAGCGCCGCCATGAAGGATGTGTAAAAGGCAGGGCTGAGGTGCGCATCCACAGCCCAGCGCCGAACGAACCGAAGAGCCTTAGACGCGGCGGCGCTTGCGCGGCCGGCACCCGTTGTGAGGGATCGGCGTGACATCCCGGATGGCCGTGACCTGGAAGCCGATGCTCTGCAAAGCCCGGAGCGCCGACTCGCGCCCGGAGCCCGGCCCCGAAACCTCCACCTCGAGGATCTTCATGCCGTGCTCGATCGCCTTCCGGCCAGCGTCCTCGGCCGCCACCTGAGCCGCATAAGGCGTAGACTTACGCGAGCCCTTGAACCCCATCGTACCCGCGGACGACCAGGCGATCGTATTGCCCTGCGCATCCGTGATCGTAATCATCGTGTTGTTGAAGCTCGCGTTCACGTGCGCCACGCCGGAGCTGATGTTCTTGCGCTCTTTGCGGCGAACTTTCGTGCGGCTCTGCTGCTCTCTGGCCATGGAGGAGATGGTTCCTGGAATACGGGTTTCAATTTCTGCGGATTGTCACAGGCCCAAGCCGTCGACCGGCATCAGGCCTTCTTCTTGCCGGCGATCGGCTTGGCCGGGCCCTTACGGGTCCGCGCGTTCGTGTGCGTGCGCTGGCCACGGACCGGCAGGCCACGGCGATGCCGCAGACCCCGGTAGCAGCCAAGATCCATAAGGCGCTTGATGTTCATTGCCACTTCACGGCGCAGGTCGCCCTCGACCATGTAGTCACGGTCGATGGTCTCGCGGATCTGCAACACCTCCGCGTCCGTGAGCTCGTTCACCCGCCGCTCCGCCGGAATGCCGACCTTTTCGCAGATGTCCTTCGCGAACTTCGGACCAATGCCATGAATGTACTGCAGCGCGATGACGACGCGCTTCTGCGTCGGAATGTTAACGCCAGCGATACGGGCCACGTGTCTCTCCTCGAGCGAGCTTGCGTTGTCTGTTTAGTCGGCCCGCCACCGCCTAGGCGGGCGACATGATGGTCGGCAACCCAACACGGCAAAGACCGGCCCCTGGCGCTTTAGCACCAGCTCCGATCTTGCCAAGGTGCGGCATGTAATCGCGGCCCTTTTACTCTCTCGGGTTCCCCGCGTCAATGCACCCACCCCGCGTCAAGCCGCCACGACTTCGGCCAGGAGGCGCTCGATCTCACGCGTCACCTGGTCGATGGGAGCCATGCCGTCGATCGACTTCAACCTGCCCTTGGCGAAGTAGTAGCCGATCAACGGCGCCGTCTCCTTGTAGTACGCCATCAGCCGGTTCTTCACGGTCTCTGCATTGTCGTCGGCGCGGCGGACGAACTCTGTCGAACCGCACACGTCGCAGACGCCCGGAGTTTTCGGCTGCTTGAACTTGTCGTGATAGCCCGCGCCGCACTTGGCGCAGGCAAAACGACCTGAGATGCGCTCGACGAGAGCCGCATCGTCAACCTTGAGCTCAATGACGAGATCGAGCCCCTTACCTTTCTTGGTCAGCAGTTTGTCCAGCGCAGCAGCCTGGGGCAGCGTGCGCGGGAAGCCGTCCAGGATGAACCCGTTCTCGCAGTCGGGTTGGCCGATGCGCTCATCGATGATCCGGATGACGACCTCATCCGGAACCAGAGCGCCGCGCTCCATGATTTCCTTGGCCTGCTTGCCAACCTCGGTGCCCGCCTTGACGGCAGCCCGCAGCATGTCTCCTGTCGAGAGCTGCACTAGTCCGCGCGACGCAGCAATAGCCCCCGCCTGCGTGCCTTTGCCTGCACCCGGCGGTCCGAGCAGGATCAAATTCATCTGCGCCCTCTCGTCGTCGTCGCGCCCCTGAGCTTCGCCTTCTTGATGAGGCCTTCATACTGGTGTGCCAGCAGGTGGCTCTGGACCTGCGCGACGGTATCCATCGTAACGCTCACCACGATCAGCAGTGAAGTGCCGCCGAAGTAGAACGGCACGGCTGCATACGAGATCAGGAACTCCGGCAGCACGCAGACCGCCGCAAGGTAGAGCGCACCGACGACCGTGATGCGTGTCAGCACATAATCAATGTACTCGGCCGTCTTCTGGCCCGGACGGTAGCCGAGAATGAAGCCGCCATACTTGCGCAGATTCTCTGCCGTCTCCTGCGGGTTGAAGACCACCGCCGTATAGAAGAACGCGAAAAAGATGATCAGCGCGACGTAGATCGCCAGGTGCAATGGCTGACCGCGGCCAAGGGCAGCCACGATCGTGTTCAACCACTCCGGCCCGGACCCCGACATGAACTGTGCGGCGGTGATCGGCAGCAGCAGCAGGGACGACGCGAAGATCGGCGGAATGACGCCCGACGAGTTCAGCTTGAGCGGCAGGTGCGAGCTGTCGCCCTGGAACATGCGATTGCCGACCTGTCGCTTGGGATACTGGATCGGAATACGACGCTGTGCGCGCTCCATGAAGACGATTACGACGACGACGCCCAGCATCAGCACGAGCAGCAGGAGCAGCATGATTGTCGACAGCGAGCCCGTGCGCGCCAGCTCGAACAACGCCGCGAGTGCGCTCGGCAACGTCGCCACGATGCCGGCGAAGATGATGAGCGAGATGCCGTTGCCGACCCCGCGCGCGGTGATTTGCTCGCCGAGCCACATAAGGAACATGGTGCCGCCGACCAGCGTCACCACCGTCGTCAGGCGGAAGAACCAGCCCGGATCGATGACCACGGGACCACTCGCTGCCCGCGTTCCTTCGAGGCCGATCGCGATGCCGTAAGCCTGGAAGGCAGCCAGAATCACCGTGAGATAACGGGTGTACTGGTTGATCTGCTTACGCCCCTGCTCGCCCTCCTTCTTGAGCTGCTCGAGCGTCGGATTGATCGACGACATGAGCTGCATGATGATGGAGGCCGAGATGTACGGCATGATGTTGAGCGCAAAGATCGCCATGCGCTCGACGGCACCGCCCGCGAACATGTTGAACATGCCGAGGATGCCGGTCTGGCTCGACTGGAAGGCTTGCCCGAACGCCGTAGGGTCGACGCCCGGAATCGGAATGAACGTGCCGAGCCGATAAACGACCAGAGCAGCCAGCGTAAACCAGATGCGCTTCTTCAGCTCCTCGGCCTTGGCGAAGGCGCCGAAATTCAAATTAGCTGCCAGTTGCTCGGCGGCGGATGCCATTTTCGTCAGTTCTCCCGAAGTTCGACGCAGCCGTGGCGGCGCTTGCCCCTCGGCCCCAATCCGCGGGGCCATCGACGCTCCTCAAGTGTCGCCAGCCTGTCAGCGGCTCACGTCGACACCAAGATAACGCGCAAGTGGCCTGACCTGAAAGGTGTCGGGCACCGCCGCCACCGGGTCTATTCGCCGCCCTTCTTGCCCTTGCCGGCGGCAGCCTTCTTGGCAGCCGATTTCTTCCGCTTTTCTTCGTCGGCGGGCAGCACCTTGGCCTCGATCACCGTCACCGAGCCGCCGGCCTTCTCGACGGCGGCCCGCGCGGATTCCGTCGCGTGGTTGACGGTGATGGCGACTTTCGCCTTGAGCTCGCCAGTGCCGAGCAGCCGCACGCCGTCCTTAGCGCGGCGCAGAACGCCCGCTTCGACGAGCGCCGCCACATCGACCGGCTTGCCAGCATCGAGCTTGCCGGAATCGATCGCCTGCTGCAGGCGAGCCAGGGTCAGCTCGTTCCAGTCCTTGCGGTCCCATTTGTTGAAGCCACGCTTCGGCAGGCGCCGGTAAAGCGGCATCTGGCCGCCTTCGAATCCCCCAATGGCCACGCCAGCGCGCGACTTCTGACCCTTCACGCCTCGGCCGGCCGTCTTGCCGATGCCAGAGCCGATGCCTCTGCCTACGCGGACACGGAGCTTGCTGGCCCCGGCGTTATCCCGGAGTTCGTTCAGTCGCATGGTTCTAAGCTCCCAGCCTGTCAGGCTTTCTCGTCGACGATGCGGACGAGATGCTGGACCTTGTTGATCATGCCGCGCACGGCCGGAGTGTCCTCCAGCGTACGACGGCGGTGGCGCTTGTTCAGTCCGAGGCCGATGAGCGTCTGCATCTGCCGCTCCGGACGGCGGGTCGGACTGCCGATCTGCTCGATCGTGATCGTCTTGCCGGAATTGTTTGCCATATCACGTCATCCAAAGGGCGGCAGCAGCCGCGACCATTATTCTCGGTCTCAGGCCTCGGCCGCAGGGGCTTCGGCCTCGGAGGTGCCATCGCGACGGCGTGCAACGATCTCGCCGTACTTCTTGCTGCGGCGGGCCGCGATCGCGCGCGGGTTCTCCTGCACTTTCAGCGCATCGAACGTCGCCCGCACCACGTTGTACGGATTGGTCGATCCGAGCGACTTGGCCACGACGTCCTGCACGCCCAGCATCTCGAACACGGCACGCATGGCGCCGCCGGCGATGATCCCGGTGCCGGGAGGTGCCGAGCGCAGGATGACCCGCCCCGAACCGTGACGACCGGCGCTGTCGTGGTGAAGCGTCCGGCCCTCACGCAGCGGAACGCGCATCAGACCACGGCGAGCCGCCTCGTTGGCCTTGCGGATAGCCTCTGGCACCTCGCGCGCCTTGCCGTGGCCGAAACCGACCCGGCCCTTCTGGTCGCCGACGACGACCAGCGCCGCGAAGCCGAAGCGCTTGCCGCCCTTCACCACCTTGGCGACACGATTGATGTGCACCAGCTTGTCAGAGAACTCGCTCTCGCGCTCCTCGCGATCGCGGCCACGCTCTCGTCCCGGATTTCGTGCCACGGGTCCTTATCCTTTCGTCAGAATTTCAGTCCGCCCTCGCGCGCGGCGTCGGCGAGCGCCTTGACGCGGCCGTGATACTTGTACGCGCCGCGGTCGAAAACGACAGTTTCGACGCCCGCCTTCACGGCGCGCTCGGCGACAAGCCGGCCGACTTCGGCGGCAGCCGCCTTGTCAGCGCCCGTGCGGAGCTTTGTCCTAAGATCCTTCTCGAGGGTCGAGGCCGCAACCAGCGTCTCGCCCTTCGTGTCGTCGATGATCTGCGCGTAGATGTGCTTCGACGAGCGGAAAACCGACAGACGCGGCCGCCCGTTCGCGTGCTTACGGAGCGCGCTGCGCACGCGCCGTTTGCGCCGATCAAAAAGTGTGAGCCCGGCCATGTCCTGTCCTTACTTCTTCTTGCCTTCCTTGCGGAAGACGTATTCGCCCTGGTACCGGATACCTTTGCCCTGGTACGGCTCGGGCGGCCTGTAGCTGCGGAGCTCGGCGGCAACCTGCCCGACAAGCTGCTTGTCGATGCCGGACACCGTGATGATCTCCTGCCGGGCACCGCCGACCTTCACGTCGACCCCCGGCGGGATCTTGTGCACGATGTCGTGGCTGAACCCGACCGTGAGTTGTATTTCGTCCTTGCCCTTGAGCTGAGCGCGGAAGCCGACGCCGTGGATCTCGAGCGTGTGCGAATAGCCGTCCGTCACGCCCTTGATCAGGTTGGCCAAGGTCGTGCGCGACATGCCCCACATGGCCCGCGCTTCCTTGCTCTCGTCGACCGGCTTGACAATGATCTGGCCGTCGCTCTGCTCGGCACGAACCTTCTCGGGCAGCGTGAACTCGAGCTCGCCTTTGGGCCCCTTGAACTTCACCGTCTGTCCCGCCACCGTGGCGGTGACGTCCGGCGGCACCGGGACCGGCTTTTTGCCGATGCGTGACATGTCTTCTTCAGCTCCCGCCGCTTAGAATACGTTGCAGAGGATCTCGCCGCCCACGTTCTCCTCGCGCGCCCGCCAGTCGGACATCACGCCCTTGGGCGTGGAGAGGATCGCGACGCCGAGACCGTTGGCCACGGTCTTCAGCTCCTTTACGGCCGAATAGACGCGGCGGCCCGGCTTCGACACACGGCTGATCTGCCGGATCGCGGGCTGGCCATTGGCGTACTTCAGCTCGATTTCGAGCTCAGCCTTGCCGCCCTTGCGCTCGATCTGCGTATAGCCGCGGATGTAGCCTTCTTCGGCCAGCACGTCCAGCACACGCGCGCGCAGCTTCGACGCAGGAGTGACAACCTTCGGAAGCTTGCGCATCTGCGCGTTGCGAATCCGGGTCAGCATATCGCCGAGAGGATCGTTGACCATCTTCTCGCTCCCTACCAGCTCGCCTTGACCATGCCGGGAATGAGCCCCTGGGATGCAAGCTCCCGAAGCTGGTTACGCGACATCCGGAGCTTGCGGTAATAGCCCCGCGGACGGCCCGTGATCTCGCAGCGATTGCGGATACGGGTTTTCGAAGAATTGCGCGGCAGCTCGGCCAACTTCATGCTCGCCTGCATGCGCTCCTGCAGCGTCTTCGTCTTGTCCTTGATCGCTTCTTTCAGCTTGGCGCGGCGGGCAGCATACTGAGCAGCCAGCTTGCGCCTGCGGTTGTTCTTCTCAACTGAGCTCGTTTTCGCCATGGTATCTCCTAAGAGCCTTTCGGCTGTTTTGCCGAGGTCCCTCAGCTACGGAATGGGAAGTTGAAGCCGCGCAGCAACTCGCGTGCCTCGTCGTCAGTCCTGGCGGTCGTGCAGACGATCACGTCCATGCCCCACACCTGATCGACCTTGTCGTAATCGATCTCGGGGAACACGATGTGCTCCTTGAGGCCGAGCGCATAGTTGCCGCGGCCATCGAAGCTCTTCGGATTCAGGCCCCGGAAGTCCTTCACGCGCGGCAGCGCGATCGTCACCAGCCGGTCCAGAAACTCGTACATGCGGTCGCCGCGCAGCGTCACCTTGGCGCCGAGCGTCATGCCCTCGCGCACCTTGAATGTGGCGATCGACTTGCGCGCCCGCGTCATCACAGGCTTCTGGCCGGCAATGAGCGCCAGGTCGCCGGCCGCGCTCTCGACCTTCTTCCGGTCAGCCACGGCCTCGCCGACACCCATGTTGAGCACGATCTTCTCGAGGCGCGGCACCTGCATCACGTTCTCGTACTCGAACTTCTTCGTGAGCTGCTCGCGCACCACCTTCTCGTAGTGCTCCTTCAGGCGCGGCTTGTAGCCCTCCGGACGCGTGAACGACCGCGCCTCCGCCGGCTGAGCCTGCGTCTGCTTTTCGGCCTTACCCACCTTCTCAGGCTTGGCCTTCCCCTTGGGGGCGGCTCCCGCCTGTCCTTTTGCCGCCTTCTTCTCGGCCATCGCTTACTTCCTCTCCGGGATCAATTCGCCCGAACGCTTCGCAAAGCGCACCTTCCGGCCATCTTCCAGGAACTTGAAGCCGACGCGGGTCGGCTTGCCGTCCGTCGGATCCTCGATCGCGAGGTTCGACAATTGGATCGGCGCCTCCTTGGAAATGATGCCACCCTCCTGGCTCGCGGTCTGCCGCTGATGGCGGCGCACCATGTTCACGCCACGGACGAGTGCGCGGTTCTCCTTCGGCATCACGGCGATGACCTCGCCGCGCTTGCCCTTGTCGCGACCGGCGAGCACGACTACCCGGTCGCCCTTCTTGATCTTCAGCGACGGCATCAAAGCACCTCCGGCGCCAGCGAAATGATCTTCATGTGGTTCTTGGCGCGCAGCTCACGGGTGACCGGTCCGAAGATTCGGGTTCCGATCGGCTCACCCTGGTTGTTGATGAGCACCGCGGCGTTCCGGTCGAAGCGGATCAGCGAGCCGTCCGGGCGCCGCACGCCCTTGGCGGTCCGCACGATCACGGCCTTCATCACCTGCCCCTTCTTCACGCGGCCGCGCGGAATGGCCTCTTTCACCGAGACGACGATGGTGTCGCCGATGTAGGCGTACTTCCTCTTCGAGCCGCCGAGCACCTTGATGCACTGAACTCGACGCGCCCCGGAGTTGTCGGCCACGTCGAGATTGGTTTCCATCTGGATCATCGAAACAGTCCTTCTGGCTCGGGCCTTGAGCTCCGGCCCCGTCCCGTCTCAGCCGGCTGAGCCTCTGCCGTTCCTCCGGCGGCGGCCCGCGCCCGCTTATCGTCCCCGATCGCGGCCGTCACGCCGTCCCGTTCCCGTTGGTCATGACGTACCAGCGCTTGGTCTTCGACATCGGTCGCCCTTCCTGGATGCGGACGACGTCGCCGACCCTGAATTTGTTTTCCTCGTCGTGCGCGTGATACTTCTTCGAGCGCCGCACGGTCTTCTTCAGCAGCGGATGAATGAAGCGGCGCTCGACCTTGACGACAATAGTCTTGTCGTTCTTGTCCGATACGACCACGCCCTGCAGGATGCGCTTCGGCATCTCGTTTCTCCTCAAACCTTCTGAGCCTGGCCGGCCCGCTTCTCGCGCGCGATCGTCTTGATACGCGCAATATCGCGGCGCACCTGGCGAACACGCGCCGTGTTCTCGAGCTGTCCCGAGGCAGCCTGGAAGCGCAGGTTGAACTGTTCTTTCTTCATCTTGATCAACTCGTCATCGAGCTGATCAAGCGTCATGTTCCTGATCTCGGCAGCCTTCATCGCAAAATGACCTTTCGTACCCCGCCTGCCGGCCTCAGCCGAGGCGCGTCACCACTTTCGTCTTGATCGGCAGCTTCGCAGCCCCGAGCCCCAAGGCCTCCCTGGCGACTTCATCGGGAACACCGTCGAGCTCGAACATGATGCGGCCGGGCTTCACGCGGCACACCCACAGCTCCGGTGAACCCTTACCGGACCCCATGCGGACCTCGGCCGGCTTCTTCGAGACCGGAACGTCGGGGAACACCCGGATCCACACGCGGCCGGCGCGCTTCATGTGGCGCGTGATGGCCCGCCGCGCCGCCTCGAGCTGCCGCGCGGTAACCCGCTCCGGCTCCAGAGCCTTGAGGCCGTGGGAGCCGAAATTGAGCGTCGTACCGCCCTTCGCGTTGCCGTGAATGCGGCCCTTGTGCGCCTTGCGGAACTTCGTGCGTTTCGGTTGCAGCATCTTCGTCTTCCTTGCAAAGCGTCAGGCGCCAGCGCGCTCGCCGCGGTCGGAATCACGCCTGCGCCCAGCCCCGCCGCCTTCCTGCATGTCGAGGGCGCGCCGCTCGGCGGCCATCGGATCATGCTCCATGATCTCGCCCTTGTAGATCCAGACCTTCACGCCGATGACGCCGTAGGCCGTCCGAGCCAGGCCGTAGCCGAAATCGACGTCCGCACGGAGGGTGTGCAGCGGCACGCGGCCTTCGCGATACCACTCCATGCGCGCGATCTCTGCCCCACCGAGGCGACCGGACACGTTGATGCGGATGCCCTGAGCACCGAGCCGCAGCGCCGACTGGACCGCCCGCTTCATCGCGCGGCGGAATGCAACGCGCCGCTCGAGCTGCTGGGCGATGCCTTCCGCGACGAGCGTGGCGTCGATCTCCGGCTTCCGCACCTCCACGATGTTGAGGTGGACCTCGGAGGAGGTGAGCCTTGAAAGATCGGCCCGCATCTTCTCGATGTCGGCGCCCTTCTTGCCGATCAGCACACCCGGCCGAGCCGTATGCACCGTCACCCGGCATTTCTTGTGCGGCCGTTCGATCACGACCTTGGAGATGCCGGCTTGGCGCTGCTGCTTCATGATCTCGCTACGGATCGCGCGATCCTCGTGCAGCAGCCGTCCGTACTCCCCGCGGTCCGCGTACCAGCGGCTGTCCCAGGTGCGGTTGATGCCGACGCGGAGGCCGACCGGATTGACTTTCTGACCCATTCTCAGGCCTCCTTTGCCTCGCCCGCCTCGGACTTCAACTCGCGCACGACGACGGTGATCTGCGAGAACGGCTTCAGGACTCTGGCGCTCCGGCCACGGCCGCGTGCGTGGAACCGCTTCATGACCAGGTTCTTGCCGACGTAGGCCTCCGCGACGATGAGGTCATCGACGTCCAGGCCATGGTTGTTCTCGGCATTGGCGACCGCGGACATCACGCACTTGCGCACATCGGTGGCGATGCGCTTGCGCGAGAACTCCAAGTCGGCCAGCGCCACGTTCACCTTCTTGCCGCGGATCATGCTCGCGACCAGATTCAGCTTCTGCGGGGAGACCCGCAGGTTCCTAGCAACCGCCTTCGCCTCGTTGTCGGGGAGGCTTCGCTCACGCTTGGGCTTGCCCATCGTTTCTATCCTCGCCGCTTATCTTCTCTGCGCCTTGCGGTCGCCGCTGTGTCCGGTGAACGTCCGTGTCGGCGCGAACTCGCCGAACTTATGCCCGATCATGTCCTCGTTGACGGACACCGGGATGTGCTTACGGCCGTTGTAGACGCCGAACGTCAGGCCGACGAACTGCGGCAGGATCGTCGAGCGCCGGCTCCAGATCTTGATGATCTCGTTCCGCCCGGACGCGCGCACCTTCTCTGCCTTCTTCAGCAGATAGCCGTCGACGAACGGGCCTTTCCAAACTGAGCGTGCCACGTGTGCTCTCCTCTTGCCGCCTTACTTGCCCTGGTGGCGGCTGCGGATGATGTACTTCTGCGTTGCCTTGTTCTTGCGGGTGCGAGCACCCTTCGCCGGCTTGCCCCACGGGGTCGACCAGTGCTTACCGCCATTGGTGCGGCCACCGTTCGGGTGATCGACCGGGTTCATCGCGATCGAACGCACCGTCGGGCGGATGCCGAGCCAGCGTTTGCGGCCAGCCTTGCCGACGACCTGATTCGAGTGGTCGGGATTGGAGACCGCGCCGACGGTCGCCATGCACTCTGCCCGCACGCGCCGCGTCTCACCGGAGTTCAGCTTCAGGATCGCCCACCCGGCATCGCGGCCAACGAGTTGCACATAAGCCCCTGCTGACCGTGCCAGCTGGCCGCCACGCCCGGGCTTCAGCTCGACGTTGTGCACAATCGTGCCGATCGGCATGTTGCTCAGCGGCATGGCATTGCCGGGCTTCACGTCGACCTTGTCACCCGCCACCACCGTGTCGCCGACGGCGAGACGTTGCGGCGCCAGGATGTACGACAGCTGACCGTCCTCGTACTTCACGAGGGCGATGAAGGCAGACCGGTTCGGGTCATACTCCAGCCGCTCGACAGTCGCCGGCTGATCGAAACGGCGGCGCCGGAAATCGATCAGGCGATAAGTCCGCTTGTGCCCGCCGCCGATATGGCGCGTCGTGATGCGGCCCGAATTGTTGCGTCCGCCCGACTTGGTCAGACCTTCCGTCAGCATCTTGACCGGCGCGCCCTTCCAGAGCTGGCTGCGATCAACCAGCACGAGGTTGCGCATGCCAGGCGACGTCGGACGGTATGTCTTGAGTGCCATCGAACTGCTCCTTTAGAGGCCTGTCGTGACGTCAATCGAGTGGCCTTCCTCGAGCGTCACGATGGCCTTCTTGACGTCGCTCTGCAGGGCGCGCCTGCCGCGAAACTGCTTCAGCTTGCCCTTGCGCAGGATTGTGTTGACCGACTTCACCTTGACATTGAACAGCTGCTCGACCGCAGACTTGATGTCAGGCTTCGAAGCCTCGCGCCGAACGTTGAAGACGACCTTGTTGTACTCGGAGGCCGTGGTCGACTTCTCCGTGATGACCGGCGAAAGGATCACGTCGTATGCGTCAAGCTTCTTCATTTGAACCGCGCCTCCAGCGCCTCAACGGCCGCCTTCGTCAGCACCAGCTTCCGACGGCGCAGGATGTCGTAGACGTTGATGCCCTGAACCGGCAGCACGTCGATGTTCGGAATGTTGCGTGCAGCCTGCGCGAACCGCGGCTCCAGCTCCGATCCGTCGACGATCAGGGCGTTCGAGAGCTCCAGCTTCTCGAAGGCCTGCCGCAGCGACTTCGTCTTGCCGTCGGCGGACTCGGCCTTCTCCAAAACGATGAGCTCGCCTGCCTTCGCCTTGGCCGAAAGCGCGTGGCGAAGCGCCAGAGCACGCACCTTCTTCGGCAGGTCGATGGCATGGCTGCGCGGCTTCGGACCAAAGGCCTTGCCACCGCCCCGCCACTGCGGAACCGACTTGTCGCCGTGCCGGGCGCCGCCGGTGCCCTTCTGGCGGTACATCTTCTTTCCGGTCACGTTGACCTCGGACCGATCCTTCGCATGGTGGGTACCCGCCATCCGCTTCAGCAGCTGGTAGCGCACCATACGATGCAGGATGTCCTGCCGCGGCTCGAGGCCGTAGATTGCATCGTCGAGCTCCACGGAGCCCGCCGACGTCGCATCAAGCGTCGTCACGTTGGCCTGCATGACGGTCACTCCTGATTGGCGGCCGTCGCATCGGCCGGCTTCTTGAAGGCACCGGGCCGCGGCGCATCGGCGGGCAGCGGCTGCTTGACCGCGTCGCGCACCAGCACCCAGCCACCCTTGTGGCCCGGGACCGCACCCTTCACCATCAGCAGCCCGCGCTCGGGGTCGGTCTTGACCACCATCAGGTTCTGCGTGGTGACACGCTCGTTACCCATGTGGCCGGCCATCTTCTTGCCCTTGAAGACCTTGCCAGGATCCTGGCGCTGGCCGGTCGAGCCGTGGCTGCGGTGCGAGATCGAAACGCCGTGCGTGGCAAACAGGCCGCCGAAGTTCCAGCGCTTCATCGGGCCCTGGAAGCCTTTGCCCTGGTTCGTCCCCGTCACGTCGACGAGCTGGCCGGGTACGAAGTGGTCGGCCGTCAGCTCGGCTCCCACCTCGATCAGGTTTTCCGGCGACACGCGGAACTCGGCCACTCTGCGCTTCGGCTCGACCTTGGCGATCGCGAAGTTCTGCCGCTCAGCTTTCGTCACGCGATTAGGCTTGCGGCGGCCGGCGCCAAGCTGCAGAGCCGTGTAGCCGTTCTTCTCCGAGGTCCGATGGGCGATGACCTGGCAGTTGTCCACCTTGAGCACGGTCACAGGGATATGCTCGCCCGCGTCCGTGAAAACGCGGGTCATTCCGAGCTTCTGTGCAATCAATCCGGAGCGCATCTCGTGCGGTCCTTCCTATGGGGGTCATGCTGCCACGCGGCGCAGAGGACCCGGGATTTCTAGAGCTTGATCTCGACGTCGACGCCAGCGGCCAGGTCGAGCTTCATCAGTGCATCCACCGTCTGCGGCGTCGGATCGACGATATCCAGCAGACGCTTGTGGGTGCGCATCTCGAACTGTTCGCGGCTCTTCTTGTCGATGTGTGGAGAGCGGTTCACCGTGAACCGCTCCTTGCGCGTCGGCAGCGGAATGGGGCCGCGTACCTCGGCGCCGGTGCGTTTCGCCGTATTCACGATCTCGCGCGTCGACGCATCGAGTACCCGATGGTCAAACGCTTTGAGCCGGATACGTATGTTCTGGCCGTTCATGGTCTTCACTCACCAGTTGCGGTGAGCGCCTCCTCTCATTCGGAAGCGCTCTCGCGCGCCCCCACCTAACACGAAGTCTGGTGGGCGGCGCCGCAGCCGCCCTTTAGTCCTGGCCTTGCCCCTTACTCGATGATCTTCGTCACCACGCCGGCGCCGACCGTGCG
>Ga0180216_1002872_pt1 | contig 13965 bp, 14 predicted proteins | sample eDN3rd37CBELigMG_FD_128879 | JGI IMG/M metagenome (GOLD analysis project Ga0180216, IMG submission 128879) | Enriched Miracle-Growth compost microbial communities from Emeryville, California, USA - eDNA 3rd pass 37_C BE-Lig MG (version 2)... ... | reverse complement strand
TTGCGGCCGATGCGTCCGTCGAGGCGGAGTTCCTCGACGATTCGGGCATCGAGGTCGGACCCGGCAAATGTTACGGGCGTGGTCATGTGATGTTTACAAACGAAATACGGACCAACATCACTTCACTTATCATCAACCACCTCCGGATCCGTAAGCCTTCCGGCTACAACTCGGGCAGAAATCGTTTCCGAAAAATCAACGAGTGACGTTGATTGCTTCGTTCTCGGTTTGGTCAGAACATATCCCACTCCATATGTTTCGAACCAACCGAACGAGCACAGACCAGCGCCGATCTCGTTGCTCTACATCCCCCGCACCCTCAGGAGATCGAACGATGAGAAAAGTAGGACTGCTCGCAGCCGGCACCGGCCTCGCCCTGCTCGTCAGTGCATGCGGCGGTGGATCCGGCGGCACCGAGGCCGACGGCGCGGCCCCTGCCGGCCTCGCCCGTGCCGGTGAGGTCACCTTCTGCACCGACCCCGAGTACCCCCCGATGGAGTACTACGCCGAGGGCGACACCAGCACCCCGATCGGATTCACCTCCGACGGCGCCCGCGCTCTCGCCGACCTCTGGGAGGTCGAGGCGAAGTGGCAGATCACCGCATTCGACGGCCTCATGCCCGGCCTGCAGGCCGGTCGCTGCGACATCCTGTGGACCGCGCTCTACATGAGCCCGGAGCGCCTCGAGGTCGCCGACGCTGCCGCCTTCCTCGAAACCGGCCCGGGCCTGCTCGTCCGCAGCGGCGACACCTCGATCACCAGCTCGGAGGATCTGTCGGGCAAGACTGTCGCCGTGCAGGGCGGCGGAAGCAACGAGCTGACCATCCGCGCCCTGTCGGAGGAACTCGAGGCGGCCGGATTGCCCGGCATCACCGTCCAGGCCTACCCCAAGACCGCCGAGACCGTCGCCGCCGTCACCAACGGCAAGGCCGACGCCCTCATCGAGACCGATGTCGCCGTCGTCGAGATGGTGAACAAGTCGGGCGGTGCCCTCACCGCGGTGCCGGACGTCTTCCCCGTCGACACGAAGTTCGGTGTCTTCACCAAGAAGGACTCGCCGCTCAGTCCTGCTGTCGCCGAGGGCATCAGGACGCTCGCCGAGAGCGGAACCCTGCAGGAGATCGCCGTCGAGTACGGTCTCGATCCCGAGCGCGTCGTGACGGATTGACATCATGACCTTCGACTTCGAGATCTTCCTCTCCGCGCTGACCTCCTCGGAGTTCTTCCGTGGAGCCTGGCTGTCGGTCGCGCTCGCGGCGGCGTCGATGCTCTTCGCGACGCTGATCGGCTTCGGCGTCGCCCTGCTGCGCATCAGCGACAACCGCCTCGCCCGCACCGTCGGCGGAGCGTACGTGTGGTTCTTCCGCGCCATCCCGACCCTGCTGGTGCTGCTGATCATCTGGAACGCCGGCCCCCAATTGTTCCCCGCCCTGCGGGAGAACTGGTTCAGTCCCTTCCTCGCGGCGTTCATCGGGTTCGCGGTGGTCGAGGCCGCATACATGGCGGAGATCCTGCGGTCGGCGCTGCTCAGCGTCGACGACGGCCAGCGCCTCGCAGCCCGCGCCATCGGCCTGCCCCCGCACAAGGTGATGCTGAAGGTCGTGCTGCCGCAGGCCGTCAAGGTCGCGCTGCCGCCGACGGGCAACGAGTTCATCGCGATGCTCAAGTACACCTCGCTCGCGTCGGTCATCTCCCTGCGTGAGCTGCTCACCACGGCGCAGGTCGGGGTGTCGAACACCTTCCGCTACGCCGAGTACTACAGCGCCGCACTCGTCTACTACCTCGTCATCGTCACCGCGCTGATGGGTGTGCAGACGCTGATCGAGCGCCGCTACCGCTGGGTCTCGTCCGGGGTCACCACCGCCCCGACGGCCGGCACGACGAAGGAGACGGTGACAGTATGACCAGCATCGCACTGCTCGAAACGATCGGTCTGCGGAAGACCTACGGCAGCAACGAGATCCTCAAGGGCGTCGACTTCTCCATCGAAGCCGGGCAGGTCAAGGCCGTGCTCGGGCCCTCCGGTTCCGGCAAGTCCACCATCCTGCGCCTGATGTCGCTGCTCGAACCCGCCGACGCCGGGTCGATCCTGCTCCACGGCAAGGAGATCGGTGTCGAGTCCGGACGGGACGGGCGATCGATCCCGCTCCCCGAGCGCAAGCTCGCCCGCGAACGCACGAACATCGGCATGGTCTTCCAGAAGTTCAACCTGTTCGCGCATCTCGACGTGCTCCACAACGTCACGCTCGGACTCACCGAGGTGCACGGCGTTGCGAAGGGCGAGGCCGTGCACCGGGCCGAGCGGATGCTCGAACGGGTGGGCATGTCGCAGCGCATGCGGCACTACCCGTCGGAGTTGTCGGGTGGCCAGCAGCAGCGCGTCGCGATCGCCCGGGCCCTGGTCCTCGATCCGGCCGTGATGTTGTTCGACGAACCCACCTCGGCTCTCGACCCCGAGCTCGTCAACGAGGTCCTGTCCGTCATGGAAGACCTCGCCCAGCAGGGCATGACGATGATCGTGGTCACCCACGAGACCCGGTTCGCCCGTCGCGTCGCCGACGAGGTCGCCCTGTTCGACAGCGGCGTCATTGTCGAACAGGCTCCGCCCGAGCAGTTCTTCACCGCTCCGGAGCACGAGCGCACCCGCGAATTCCTCTCCCACATCCACTGATTTCCCACATCCACTGTCACGACCCAGACGGAGCACCTCATGGCATCCCCGATCGCGGTCTACACCGATCTCGACGACCTCGACCCCAGCGAGGGCATCGCCCTGCTGGAGGCCGAAGGCTTCGAGGTCCGTGTGCTCGAGACCCGCGACCCCGACACGATCGCCGCCGCCGCGGCGGACGCGTCCGCGCTGCTCGTCGGCTATGCTCCCGTCGACGCCGAGCTGCTCGACCGTCTCCCCCGCCTGGGCATCGTCTCGATGCTCTCGCGCGGCTACGACTCCGTCGACGTCGACGCGGCCACCGTCCGCGACGTCTGGGTGGCGACGGTCGGGGATGTCGCCTCCACCGAGGTCGCCACCCACACCTGGGCCCTGACCCTCGCCGCGGTGCGCCGCCTCGACTTCTTCGCCCTGTCGGGACGTCGCGGCTGGCTCGACCGCCCCACCTACGCACCCCGTCGCCTCGCCGACACGACCCTCGGGCTCGTCGGTCTCGGCCGCATCGGCAGCGAGGTCGCGGCGCTCGCGGCCGGTTCCGTCGGCACGATCCTCGGCTACGACCGCGCCGGACGCGACCTGCCGGCCGGTGTCACCCCCGCATCGCTGGCCGAGGTGGTCACCCGGTCCGACGTCGTGTCCATCCATCTGCCCCTCGACGGTTCCACCGAGAAGCTCTTCGACGCCGACCTGCTCGCGACGATGCGGCCCGGCTCGTGGCTGATCAACGTCTCGCGCGGCGGCATCGTCGACTCCGACGCCCTCGCCGACGCGCTCGACTCCGGTCACCTGGCCGGCGCCGCCCTCGACGTGCTCGACGTCGAACCCCCGCTGCCCGGCGACCGGCTCGCCGAACACCCCAACGTCCTGCTGACCCCGCACGTGGCGTACCTGTCCGACCGCACGGCCCGCGAGTACGTCCGCATGCAGGCCGCCAACGTCGTCGAATGGTACCGCACCGGCGCGCCGTCGCATTCCGTCACGAACCCGCACGAGGTGATCGCATGAGCATCCGACTCGAGATGTTCCAGTCCCTGTGGGCCATGGAGGATCTGCCGTGGCGCGGCACCCCGTGGACCCTCCCCGAGCAGCTCGACCGTCTCGCCGAGGCGAACTTCGACGGGATCGCCGTCGATCTCGGTGCCCGCGGCAGGCCCGAGGCCGACGTCCTCGCACCGCTGCTCCGCGAGCGCGACCTGCAGTCGGCGGTCTTCGCCTTCCTCCGCGACGACACCGACCTCGACGCAGCACTGCGCTACGCCGACACCATCGGCGCCGACCGGATGGTCGTGTGCGGGTGCGTCTTCGACCCCGACGACGCGGTCGTCGTCGACACCGTGCACCGCTGGCACCGCACCGCCGAGGCCGCGGGGGTCGCGATGCAGCTCGAGACGCACCGCAACACCCTCACCGACGACATGCGCCGCACCACGCGGCTGCTGCAGGACATCGACCCTGCCGTGAACCTGGCCATCGACCTGTCGCACTACGTGGCCGGCAGTGAGATCCCGGTGACTCCCACCCCGGAGATCGACGGGCACATCGAGGCCCTGTTCGCCCGCGCCGAGTCCGTCCAGGGCCGGGTCGCGACCCGCTGCCAGGTGCAGATCCCGCTCGGCTTCCCGCAGCACCGCGAGTGGGAGGAGCTGTTCACCGGCTGGTGGACCCGCGCATTCACCGCGATCCTCGAACGCCGCGCCCGCGACGCCAGCGACGAGCCGGTCATGTTCTGCACCGAACTCGGCACCACCCCCTACGCCATCACCGACCGCGACGGCGTCGAACTGTCCGACCGGTGGGCCGACGCCCTCACCCTGCGCGACCGGGCCGTCGCCTGCTTCACCGAGGCCACCACTCGTACTTCCACCCTCACGACCACAGGAGCGTCACGATGAGCACCCTGCAGTTCCCCCTGCCGGAGCGGACCACCACCTCGACCGGCAACGTCGTGATCGACGGACCGCTGTCCGACCTGCCCACCGGTCGTGCCCTCGTCCCCGCCCGCGCCTACACGGGCACCGAGGAGTTCGACCAGGAGCAGAAGAGCATCTTCTCGTCGGGCTGGGTGTGGGCCGGCTACGCGCACTGGGTCGCCGAGCCGGGCGCGGTGCATCCCGTCACGATCGGCGGCAAACCGCTGCTGCTCGTGCACGGCGAGGACGGGCAGATCCGCGTCTTCCACAACTCGTGCCGGCACCGGGGCATGGCGCTGACCGAGGAACCGGTCGTGGTGCAGGGACGCATCCAGTGCGCCTACCACTGCTGGTCGTTCAAACTCGACGGAACCCTCGCGGCGGCACCGTATTACACCCGTGAGCGTCGCTCCAAGCTCGACCCGGAGGTCGCGAAGCGGTTGAGCCTGCTGCTGGTCGCGAGCCATACCTGGGCCGGCATGATCTTCATCGACCTGTCGGCGACCGAAACCGACCCGCAGGCGTGCGCCGACAGCTTCACCGAGCATCTCCGGCCGTTGCTGAGCCGCTGGTCGCACATCGACTTCACCCGCCTGCACCTGGCCGGGGAGCGCAGGTTCGAGGTCGACGCGAACTGGAAGCTGGTCGTGGAGAACTTCCTCGACTTCTACCACCTGCCGTTCGTGCACCCGCAGGTCGGACCGGTCACCGCGTCCCTCGACGTCGACGACGTCGCGCTTCACCCCGATGTCATCGGTGGCAGCTACCCGCGTGGCGCGGCGGGCAAGGCCGAGAAGACCGCGAAGACGCTGCCGTGGCTCGGCGACGTCCCGGAGGACCGGCTCGAACGCCAGGACATCTTCTGCCTCTTCCCGAACGCGCTGGTGTTCCTCGAGGCCGACTGGTTCCAGGTCATCGGCTACCACCCCGAGGCGCCCGACCGCACCGTCGAGCACATGGCGATCTTCGTCGACTCCTCCGCTGCCGGTGACGAATTCGCCGAGACCCGCTCGCAGCTGTGCGAGGTGCTGTGGCACGTCAACGAACAGGACATGCCGATGCTGCACCGCCTGCAGATCGGCCGCAACTCCCCCGGTTCCGACTCGACGAACCTCGTCTCGCACTGGGATCAGATCACCGCGCTGTTCCAGGACCGCGTCGCAACGAAGGCAGGCTACCGATGACCGCACTGCTCGAGAGCACGACCGACCGCGCACCCCGCACCCGCTCGGTGCGCGTCACCGGGATCACCTGGGAGGCCGAAGGAATCCTGTCGGTGACCCTCGCCGATCCGTCCGGTGACCCGATGCCGGCGTGGGAGCCCGGTGCTCACATCGACATGGAACTGTCGCAGGGTCTCACCCGCCAGTACTCGCTGTGCGGCGACCCGGCCGACCTGCGCAGCTGGACGGTCGCGGTACGGCTCGCCGCCGACTCGCGCGGCGGTTCGGCCCACGTGCACTCCACGCTGCGACCCGGCGACATCCTGCGCGTGCAGGGTCCACGGCAGCACTTCCCGCTCGAGGACGCCCCGGCCTACGTCTTCGTCGCCGGCGGCATCGGCATCACGCCGCTGCTGCCGATGATCGAGGCCACCGCCGCGCGCGGCGCGAATGTGACAGTGCACTACGCGTATTCGGCTCACGCTCCGGCGCGGTTCGTCGAACGTCTAGCCACGACCGGTGTGCCCGTGCACCTGCACCCCTCCGCCGAGGGTGAGCGTCTCGACCTGGCGGCGCTGTGCGCGGGTCTCGGCGCGGGGACGCTCGTGTACTCGTGCGGCCCGGAACGCATGCTCACCGAGCTGACGGAACTCCTTCCGGCCGAAGCGTTGCGCATCGAGTCGTTCTCCCCCGCCCCCGCGGAACCCGCGGCGGCACCCGCCGGCGAGTCGTCCGCGTGCTCGGTGCAACTCGGCGCCGATGGTCCGGTCGTGGAGGTCGCGGAGGACGAATCCGTCCTCGACGCCCTGGAGCGTTCCGGTGCGGATGTCATGTGGTCGTGCCGCGAAGGCACGTGCGGCAGCTGCGAGGTCGTGGTGCTGTCCGGCGAGATCGACCACCGCGACAACATCCTCGACGACACCGAGCGGGCCGAGGGGAAGTGCTTCTTCCCGTGTGTGTCCCGGCCGATCTCGAGGGCGGTGATCGAGCTGTGACCGACACCGTCGTCTCCGAGGAACTGCGGCTGCGCCGCGAACTGGCCGCCGTGTACCGGCTGGTCGCGCACTTCGGGATGACCGACCTGATCTTCACGCACATCTCGCTGCGGCTGCCCGGGCCCGAACCGCGGTTCCTCATCAACCCCTACGGATTGCTGTTCGAGGAGATCACCGCGTCGAATCTCGTGGTGGTCGATCCGCACGGCATGCCCGTCGGTGACACCGGTGCACTGGTCAATCCGGCCGGTTTCGTCATCCACGGCGCGATCCATGCGGCCCGCCCCGACGCGCACTGCGTCCTGCACACCCATACCCGGGCGGGCTGCGCGGTCGCGGCGACCACTCACGGTCTGCTGCCCGTCAACCAGATGTCGATGGAGTTCTACGACCGCGTCGCCTACCACGACTACGAGGGTGTCGCGCTGAGCCTCGACGAGCAGACCCGCCTCGTCGCCGACCTCGGCGACCATCCCGTCATGATCCTCCGCAACCACGGTCTGCTCACCGTGGGCAGCACCCCGGCCCAGGCCTTCCTGCGCATGTTCTATCTGAACTGGGCCTGCGAGATCCAGGTCACGGCCGCCGCGACCGGACCTCTCGTGCTTCCCCCGCCGGAGGTGTGTGAACGCAGCGCCCGCCAGTTCACCGGTACCGAGACCAACGACGACTTCGTCGATCCGGGCGCCGACCTCGCGTGGGCCGCGATGCTGCGCCTGCTCGACCGCATCGCGCCCGATTACACCGACTGATTCCTCCCATAGAAGAAGGACTGCTTCCCATGACTCCCATCGGACCCGTCGACGCCTCGCAGATCCCCCGCTACAACGGGCCCGGCACCTTCGCGCGACTGCCTCGCCTCGACGAGGTCACCAGCACCGACGTCGCCATCGTCGGTGTTCCCTTCGACACCGGCGTGAGCTACCGGCCCGGTGCGCGTCTCGGCCCGGCCCACGTGCGCGCCTCGTCGAAGCTGCTCCGCCCCTACAACCCGGCACTGGACGTCTCCCCGTTCGCGGAGATGCAGGTCTCCGACGCCGGCGACATCGCGTGCAACCCGTTCGATATCGACGAGGCCGTCTCCGACATCGAGCGCGGCGCCGACGCCCTCACCGGTGACGGCACGCGCCTGCTCACCATCGGCGGCGACCACACGATCGCCCTGCCGCTGCTGCGCTCGGTCGCGCGTCGCCACGGCCCCGCCGCCGTCGTGCACTTCGACGCGCACCTCGACACCTGGGATACCTATTTCGGTGCGTCGATCACCCACGGCACGCCGTTCCGCCGCGCATCGGAGGAGGGCCTGATCGACAAGGAGGCCAGCATGCACGTCGGTACCCGCGGCCCCCTCTACAGCGACAAGGACCTGTCCGACGACAAGATGCTGGGCTTCTCCGCCGTCACCTCGCCGGAGATCGAGATCGACGGTGTCGCCGCGGCCATCGAGCGGATGCTCGCCCGCATCGGCGACCGCCCGGTCTACGTCTCCGTCGACATCGACGTCCTCGACCCCGCGCACGCCCCGGGCACCGGCACTCCCGAGGCCGGCGGCCTGACGAGCCGCGAGCTGCTGCGCATGCTCCGTGCGTTCGCCGGCACCAATCTGGTCGGTGCCGACATCGTGGAGGTCTCCCCGTCCTACGACCACGCCGAGATCACCGGCATCGCGGCCGCGCACGTCGGCTACGAACTGCTGTCCGCCATGGCCCTGCCGAAGGCTTGACCGCCCTGCCGAAAGCTGATCCCCTCCCCCTCCTGCTGTACCGAAAGGCCCGTCGATGCCCGAGATCGAATACCGCGTCCCCCAGCAACGCCGGCTCGTCACCGAGCTACCCGGCCCGCGCTCGGCCGCGCTCACCGAGCGTCGCCGCAATGCCGTCGGCGCGGGTGTCGCGTCGTCCGTGCCCGTCTACGCGGCCGACGTCGACGGCGGCATCGTCCTCGACGTCGACGGCAACGCCCTCATCGACCTCGGCTCCGGCATCGCGGTCACGTCCGTCGGCGCGTCGGATCCGGTGGTGGTGAAGGCGATCCAGGATCAGGCCGCGCACTTCACACACACCTGCTTCATGGTCACCCCCTACGAGGGTTACATCGCCGTGGCCGAGAAGCTCGCCGAGCTCACCCCAGGTGACCACGCCAAGCGCACGGTGCTGTTCAACAGCGGCGCCGAGGCCGTGGAGAACGCCGTCAAGATCGCACGGGTCGCGACCGGCCGCCGCACCGTGGTCGTCTTCGACCACGCCTACCACGGCCGCACCAACCTCACGATGGCGATGACGGCGAAGAACAAGCCGTACAAGGACGGTTTCGGTCCGTTCGCCGCGGACGTCCACCGCGTCCCGGCGTCCTATCCCTTCCGCGAAGGCCTCGCCCACGACGGCACCCCGATCAGCGGTGCGCAGGCCGCGCAGCGGGCGATCGACCAGATCGACAAGCAGGTCGGTGCGCACAACGTCGCGGCGATCGTCATCGAACCGATCCAGGGGGAGGGTGGCTTCATCGTCCCCGCCGAGGGGTTCCTGCCCGCGCTGGTCGACTGGGCGAACGCCAACGGCATCGTCTTCGTCGCCGACGAGGTGCAGACCGGCCTGGCCCGCACCGGCTCGTGGTTCGCGAGCGACGCCGAGGGCATCGTCCCCGACCTGGTGACCATCGCCAAGGGTGTCGCCGGCGGGATGCCGCTGGCGGCGGTGACCGGTCGGGCCGACCTCATCGACGCCGTCCACGGCGGCGGTCTCGGCGGCACCTACGGCGGGAACCCTGTCGCGTGTGCCGCGGCGCTGGCGACCCTGGACCGCATGGCCGAGCTGGACCTGTGCGGGCGGGCCCGGCAGATCGAACAGATCGCGGTGCCGCGACTGCAGGCCCTGGCCGACGAGGTGGAGGTGATCGGGGAGGTCCGTGGGCGCGGGGCGATGCTCGCGGTCGAACTCGTGCATCCCGGTACCCGCGATCCGAACCCGGAGGCCGCCGCGGCGATCGCGGCCCGGGCGCTCGCCGAGGGCGTCATCCTGCTCACCTGCGGCACCTACGGCAACGTCATCCGTCTACTGCCACCGCTGGTGATCTCCGACGACCTGCTCGTCGACGGTCTCGACGTCCTCGCCGACGCCGTGCGCGCCACCGCCGGTGTTCTCGTGGGAGCGGCACAGTGACCGCCCTGATGTGGTTGGGCGGCACGCTCACCGAGTCCTTCACCGGCGCGACCTTCCCCGTCGAAGATCCCGCGACCGGCAAGCTCCTTGCCGAGGTCGCCGACGCCTCCCCCGCCGACGGCGCGCGCGCCCTCGACCTGGCCGTCGCCGCCCAGGAGTCGTGGGCGGCGACCCCGCCGCGGGAACGCGGCGAGATCCTCCGCAAGGCGTTCGACCTCGTGATGGACCGCGCCGACGAGTTCGCCCGCACGATCACCTCGGAGATGGGCAAGACCCTCGCCGAAGCGCACGGCGAAGTGACGTACGGGGCCGAGTTCCTCCGCTGGAACGCCGAGGAGGCCGTGCGGATCGGGGGGCGTACGACGACGTCGCCCGCCGGCACGGGCCGCATCCTCGTCACCAAGGAGCCGGTGGGCCCGGTGCTCGCGGTGACGCCGTGGAACTTCCCGTTGGCCATGGCGACCCGCAAGATCGGCCCGGCCCTGGCGGCGGGCTGCACGATTCTCGTCAAACCGGCAGCCGAGACTCCACTGACGATGCTGCTGCTCGGGCAGGTCTTCGCCGAGGCAGGTCTGCCCGACGGCGTGCTGTCGATCCTGCCCACCTCCGACGCCGCGCCTCTGACCGAACCGCTCCTGGCCGATCCGCGCCTGCGGAAGATCACCTTCACCGGCTCCACCGGTGTCGGCAAGTTGCTGGTCCGGCAGTCCGCCGACCACTTGCTGCGCACCTCCATGGAACTCGGCGGCAACGCGCCGTTCGTGGTGTTCGACGACGCCGATCTCGACGCCGCGGTCGACGGCGCGATGGCCGCGAAGATGCGCAACGGCGGTGAGGCGTGCACCGCCGCGAACCGCTTCTACGTCGCCGAATCGGTGGCGGCGGAGTTCACCGCGAAGTTGGTCGCGCGGATGGAGTCGGTGACGGTCGGGCACGGTCTCGACGAGGGCACCGATCTCGGTCCGCTCATCACCTCGAAGCAGCGCGCCCGGGTGCACGAGTTGGTGGTCGACGCGGTGGAGCGCGGCGCCCGCCTGCTCACCGGTGGCGTCGTCCCCGACGGTCCGGGCACCTTCTATCCGCCCACCGTCCTCGATCGGGTGCCCGCCGACGCGCGGGTGCTGCGGGAGGAGATCTTCGGTCCCGTCGTCGCCCTCACCACCTTCACGTCGGAGGACGAGGCCGTCGCCGCGGCGAACGACACCGAGTACGGGCTGGCCGCCTACTTCTACACCCGCGACCTCGGCCGGACGATGCATGTCGCGTCGGCATTGAAGGCCGGGATGGTGGGCGTCAACCGTGGCGTCATCTCCGACGTCGCCGCGCCCTTCGGCGGCATCAAGGAGTCTGGTTTCGGACGCGAGGGGGGCACGGAAGGGATCGAGGAGTACCTCGAGACCAAGTACGTCGCCCTGTAGCCGATTTCGGTGGGTTGAACCCCGCTGAGCGGTGTCTAACCCACCGAGATCGGGCGGGTGTTCCAGCTGTCCTCGACCACCCGCGGCTTGCAGGCCTGATAGGCGCCGGTCACCAACACGGCGACGGCGACGGTCATGAAGGCGAACGAGGCCGTCCAGCCCGAGGTGAGGTCGTGGAAGACACCGAACAGCAGCGGGCCCAGGCACGCGACGGTGTAGCCGACGCCCTGGGTGAATCCCGAGAGAGCGGCGGATCCGGCATGGCTGCGGGAGCGCAGGTTGATGAGCGTCAGGGCCATCGGGAACGTGCTCGGCCCGAGTCCGAGCAGGACGATCCACAAGATGGGCGCGCTCATCGGCGCGATCCACAGACCGGCGAACGCGATGAGGAAGCACGACGCGCACGCCACGACCACGGGGAACGGATTCTCCATCCGCGCGCACAGCGACGGAGCGCCGAACGCGGAGACCAACCCGAGCAGGGCGAACAGTCCCACCATCGCGCCTCCGAAGGCGGGACTGGCTCCGGCGTCGGCGAGGATGTCCGGGATCCACGTGAACATCGAGTAGGTGACGAGCGAGGTCATGCCGAACATGCCGGCCATCCCCCAGCCCACCGGCGACCGCCACACTCTGCCGTCAGTCTTCGGGTCGACGGGAGCCACCTCCCCGGTATCGGCATTCCGATGACGCAGCAGCACCCACACCCACGGGACGGCCGCGGCGAATCCGACGAGCGCCCACACCCCGAGCGAGACGCGCCAGCCGAAGGCGTCGGCGAGGGGAACCGCGACGAAAGCGGGCACGATGGTGCTCAGCTGCACGCCGACGATGTATACCGAGCTGACGAGTGCCAGCGTGTCGGAGAAGTAGCGCTTGACCAGAGGAGGGATGACGACGTTGCCGATGCCCATCCCACCGAGCGCGAGACCCGACAGGAGCAGCAGCGACCACGTGTCGGTCATGAGCGCGCGGGTCGCCATGCCCACGCCGGCCATGAGCATCGCGATCAGCGCGGTGCGTTCGAGTCCCCATCGTCGGCCGAGCGCCGGGGTGGCGAGTCCGAAGGCCGCGAACATCGCGGTCGGGATCATGCCGAAGACACCGACGACCGTGGACGAGAAGCCGATCTCCTCGCTGATCTGCGCGGCGAGCGGGCTGAACGAGGTGACCGCAAGTCTCAGCACGAGGGCCGACATCGCGATCGCACAGAACACCAGCAGACGACCACGAAGAAGACTCACGCCGAAAATCATAGGATGATGGGATGACTTTGGGAAAACCTGTTCAGCGGACGAACCTGATCGAGCAGGTCACCGAGCAACTGCGCAGTGAGATCTGCAGCGGACGCTGGAAGGTCGGCGAGAAGATCCCCACCGAACCGCAGCTGTGCGAGTTCACCGGCACCGGACGCAACACCGTCCGCGAGGCCGTGCAGGCCCTCGTCCACACGGGCATGCTCGAACGCCGGCAGGGCTCGGGCACCTATGTCATTGCGAGCTCCGACGTCACCGGCACCCTCGGCAAATACTTCGCCACCGCTCACGAACGCGACGTCCTCGAACTGCGACAGGCACTCGACGTCACTGCCGCCGTCCTGGCCGCGCAACGACGCACCCCCGACGACGTGGCCCGTCTCGAGCAGTTGCTCACCGAACGCAACCGGCTGTTCGCCGGATCCGGCACCGACGCCGCGGTGGCCGCCGACGTCGCCCTGCACCGCGGCATCGTCGAAGCAAGCCACAACGCGGTGTACCTCGAGTTCTACGACTCGCTGCTCCCGTCGATCCGGCGGACCATCGACCGGCACGTCCGCGTCACCGGTCTCGGCTTCGAACCCGAACACACCGCTCTGGTGGATGCCGTGATCGCCGGCGATGAGGACGCCACCGTCGACGCGGCGCGGGCACTGTTCGCGGAACTCACCGACTGAGGCCGCCGCTCATCGGACCCCGGCCGAGCGCAGGGCGTCCGCGAGGGTGTACGCCTCCGGAGAGCTCAGGAGAAGTTCGTCGAACTCGACCTCGGGGCCACCCAGCGCGACGCGCAGCACCGGATGACCTCGCTTCATGGCGACCAGGCGCTTGATGCCGCGCGGGTGCCGGAAGGTGCCCACTTTCAAGAAGCCGGAGATCACCATGCCCGATCTGATGCCGAGGATCTCGGACGTCCATCCCGGAAGGACCTCCACGCCGGTGATCGCCGAGATCGGCACCTCCATCGCGGATCGGCGGACCAGGAAGGCTTCCCACCGAGAGAAGGACAGGTGGAGGGTTGCGTTGTCGTATGTCGTTTCGGCCATGACGTCGGACCTTCCGTCGACGATAAACTGGCTACAGCACTGAGAACATTATCACGGTGATAACAATGATGGGTAGGTACCGATGGTGAAGACGTCCCCGATCGCGGAAGTCGTGCTGCATCCGGTTCGACTGCGGATCGTGCAGCAACTCGGAGGACGGCAGCTGACCACGAGCGAACTCCGGTCGGCATTACCGGACGTCACCCAGGCCACGCTCTACCGGCACGTCGCAGCGTTGATCGACGCCGAGATCGTCACCGTCGTCGACGAACGTCGCGTGCGTGGAACCGTCGAACGCACCCTTGCGCTCGGCGACCGCATGGCGCACGTCGGCCACGACGACCTCGC
>Ga0180216_1002871_pt1 | contig 13980 bp, 11 predicted proteins | sample eDN3rd37CBELigMG_FD_128879 | JGI IMG/M metagenome (GOLD analysis project Ga0180216, IMG submission 128879) | Enriched Miracle-Growth compost microbial communities from Emeryville, California, USA - eDNA 3rd pass 37_C BE-Lig MG (version 2)... ... | reverse complement strand
TGGACGTTCCTGCCTGATCGCTCAGTACACAAGGCTGCCGCAAGGATATTCGCGGCCGGACCGATTGAAATTAGAGAAGGACCTTAATGGCTCCCAAATCCGCCGATGGCGACAACGAATTCGTATTCCTGGCCCTGGGAGGCCTCGGCGAGATCGGTATGAACGCTTACCTCTATGGGTTCGGACCCAGGAAGTCGCGTCAGTGGTTAATGGTTGATCTCGGCATTACCTTCCCCGGCGAACGGGAACCCGGCGTTGATGTCGTTCTCCCCGATCTGCAGTTCATCGAGGCCCGGCGTGAGCGGCTTGCAGGTATTGTCATCACCCATGCCCACGAAGATCACATCGGGGCAGTCGTCGAGCTTTGGCCGAAGCTGCGGGCCCCCATCTACGCCACGCCCTTCACTGTGGGCATGCTGAAAACCAAGCTGTCCCAATATGGTGGACAGCTGGAGATCGAGATCATTGAAATTCCGGTTGGCGGCCGTTTTGAGGCAGGCCCATTCGATGTCGAACTCGTGTCGATGGCCCATTCGATTCCGGAAACGTCGGGCCTCATCCTGCGTACGCCGCTTGGCACCGCATTGCACACCAGCGATTGGAAGCTCGATACGGAGCCGATGACCGGCGAGCCGACCGACACCGCCAAGCTGGCGGCTCTGGGGGAGGAAGGCGTGCATGCGCTGATCTGCGATTCAACAAACGTTCTGCGCGATGGCATTTCGCCGTCGGAAAGCGAAGTGGGCCGCTCGCTCACCGACATCATAAAGAAGGCTGCGCATCGCGTGGCCGTCACCACCTTTGCCTCCAACGTTGGCCGCGTCAAAGCAGTGGCCGAGGCCGCGATCGCCTCCGGCCGCCAACTCGTGGTCGCTGGTCGCGCCCTGCACCGGGTGATCGAAGTCGCCAAGGAGACCGGCTATCTCCCCATGGATCTCAAATACTACGACCAGCAGGAACTCAAATACATGAACCGCTCGGACGTCGTGCTGCTGCTGACGGGCAGCCAGGGCGAGCCTCGCGCGGCGCTGGCGAGGGTCGCCGAGGGCCAGCATCCGGACATACAACTGGCGAAGGGCGATCTCGTTATCTTCTCCTCGCGCAATATCCCCGGCAACGAAAAGGCCGTGGGGGAAATCCAGAACAAGCTGGCTGAGATGGGCTGCGATGTGTTGACTGATAGCGAGGCGCTGGTCCACGTCACCGGCCATCCCCGCCGTGATGAACTCAAGCAGCTCTATGGCTGGATCAAGCCGGCGCTGGCGATCCCGATGCATGGTGAAGCCCGGCATCTGCGCGAGCATGCCCGTCTTGCAACCGCCGTCGGCGTGAAGAATGTGGTGACGCCGCTCAATGGCGACATCATACGGCTTGCGCCATTGCCCGCTGCAGTCATCGACAAGGCAACGACCGGACGGCTTTACCGCGATGGCCGGCTCATCATTGCCGCCGAGGAAGGCTCGGTCCGCGAGCGTCGCAAGCTGTCGGCTGTTGGCATCGTCGTCGTCTCTATTGCGCTATCGCAACGTGGCGCCATGATTGGGGATGCGGACGTCGCGATGGATGGCATTCCCTACCAGACGGAAAGCGGCGATCCGATGGAAGATGTCGTGCTGGATGCCGTCGATGACACAATGGCGAGCATTCCTGTTGCCCGGCGCAAGGACCATGAAATGCTGCGCGACGCAGTCCGTCGGGCGGTGCGCGCTGCGGTCAATCTGGAATGGGGCAAGAAGCCGATCGTCAAGGTGCTCCTGCATGTGGTCGAGACCCAGCCCATAATCCGGAAGAAATAGGCATAGACCTTAGGAGACACGAATGATTGGACGGTTGAACCACGTGGCGATTGCTGTGCGTGATCTTGAAGCTGCAGTTTCTGTCTACCGGGACACGCTGGGAGCCAGCGTGTCCGAACCCCAGGCGCAGCCGGACCATGGCGTCACGGTCGTATTCGTGAATCTGCCCAATACAAAGATTGAGTTCCTGCAGCCCTTGGGTGAGAATTCGCCTATCGCCAGATTTCTCGACCGCAATCCGGACGGCGGCATTCATCACGTCTGCTACGAAGTCGAAGATATCCTCGCTGCCCGTGATCGATTGGTGGCGCAAGGCGCACGCGTCCTCGGCGATGGCGAGCCGAAGATCGGTGCGCACGGCAAGCCCGTTCTCTTCCTGCATCCGAAGGACTTCTGCGGGACATTGACGGAGCTGGAGCAAGTTTGACATTACCGGGCTCGCGGGTGCTGCTCCTCTCTTGGCGCACAGGACCCGAGGCTCGGTAAACACCACTGCCGGAGGATCGAGCCATGAGCCTTACTCTCTGCCTGGCGACCTACTTCGTGACCTGGTGGATCACGTTGTTTGCGGTGATGCCGATCGGAATGCGAACGCAGGAGGAAGAGGGCGAGATTGTTCCCGGCACGCCCGAGAGTGCTCCGGCAAAGCCGCGGCTGCTGAGAACATTCCTGATCAACAGCGTGGTTGCAGGCATCGTCTTCGCGTTCATCTGGGTGATCGTCACCTACGGGCTGATCGACGTCGGAGCATTCAAGCCGCCAGCGGCGCTAAACAACTGAACGCCGGCTTCCCCGCTGATGCGCGTTACCAGAGGCTCTGTTGCAATAGTTCCTGCAAAACAAAAAAGGAGCGCGACGGCGTCGCTGCTCCTCATTTTTTTGGGCGTCTAACGCCTTTATTCTTGCAACCGCCTCCCCCTCTCTACACAAACAGGGTGGCTTACTGCGTTGGAGCCTTATGAGTTGGCTCTCAAGGTGCTTCTTCCCCTAGACTTGGGCACTTACCGTTTTGAACATCGGCTTCGACCCTTTTCTTGACGGCCGGAACATAGCCCAGCTGCGGCTGACTGTCACGGACGAAAGTGCAGAAACTGCAAAGAAAAGTCCCGGGGCTGCAAAAGGCAAAATCGTCCGTTTGGAAAGCATACCGCAAGCCTGTGGGTGAGCGCCCGCTTTGGACCTTTCCGCGGTCTCCCGGGATTGCCAGGTTCGTCAATACTCGGTATGAGCGCCAAAGCCGACGGCTGCGTATGAATGAACGTCATCGCACGGGGAGGGATGCGTCGCGCTTTCCGCTTCGCCTTGCTGCCGCGATCCGCACGCGCCGATGATCCGGGCAGGCCGAGTCAGGAGATTGAACCAGCGTCATGTATCTATCCCGCTATTTTCTCCCAGTTCTTCGCGATACACCCAAGGAAGCCGAGATCGTTTCGCACCAGCTGATGCTGCGTGCAGGCATGATCAAGCAATCCGCTGCGGGCATCTATTCGTGGCTCCCCCTGGGCCTCAAGGTTTTGAAGAAGATCGAGGCGATCGTGCGCGAGGAACAGAATCGCGCCGGTGCGGTCGAGATCCTGATGCCGACGGTGCAATCGGCGGAGCTGTGGCGCGAATCGGGCCGTTACGAAGCCTATGGCAAGGAGATGCTGCGCATCACCGATCGCCATGATCGCGAAATGCTCTTTGGTCCAACCGCTGAGGAAGTGGTTACTGCGATTTTCCGCGACAGCGTCAAGAGCTACCGCGACCTGCCCAAGAACCTCTACAACATCCAGTGGAAGTTCCGTGACGAGATCCGGCCGCGCTTTGGCGTCATGCGCGGCCGCGAATTCCTCATGAAGGATGCCTACTCGTTCGACCTCACCGCCGACGATGCCCGGCGCAGCTATCAGCGGATGTTCGTGGCCTACCTGCGCACGTTTGCCCGCATGGGCCTCAAGGCCGTTCCAATGGCTGCGGATACCGGCCCGATCGGCGGCGATCTCAGTCACGAGTTCATCATCCTCGCCAGGACGGGTGAGAGCGAGGTGTTCTGCCATCGCGATCTCATCGAAGGCGCCATTCCACCAGCCGATACGGATTTCGACGGTGATCTGACGCCGATCGTGGAGGCGTGGACGTCCCTCTACGCAGCGACTGATGAAATGCATGATCCCGCGCGCTTCGCCGCCGAAGTGCCCGCCGACAAGCAGGTCTCGGCACGCGGTATTGAGATCGGACATATCTTCTTCTTCGGAACCAAGTACTCCGAGCCCATGGGCGCGCGCGTGCAGGGCCCCGATGGCCAGATCGTCACGGTTCAGATGGGTTCATACGGAATTGGCGTCTCGCGGCTTGTCGGCGCCATCATCGAAGCGAGCCACGACGAGACAGGTATCATTTGGCCGCTTCCCGTCGCTCCGTTCGAGGTGGGGCTGCTCAATTTGCGCAGCGGCGATGCGGCAACCGATGCAGCCTGTTCCGATCTGTACACCAGGCTGACCAATGCCGGCATCGATGTGCTTTATGATGACACCGAAGAGCGGGCCGGGGCGAAATTCTCCACCATGGATCTCATCGGTCTGCCTTATCAGTTGATTGTTGGTCCGAAAGGCCTCAAATCCGGCGAACTTGAGCTTAAGGTTCGCGCCAGCGGTGCACGCGAAACCATCTCTCTGGATGCTGGCGTCGCACGCGTTATCGAGCTGGTCCAGTCCGGGCGCGTTCTTTGCTAGAGCGCAGTCCACCCACGGCACGCGAACTGAGGGAAAGCTGAATGGCGAACGCGAGGCAGAGGCCTGTTCCAGATACGCCGCCGTTTGCGCCATACGAGTGGATGCTGGCATTGCGCTACCTGCGGGCACGCCGCAAGGAGGGCTTCATCTCGGTCATCGCCGGTTTTTCATTCGCCGGGATCATGCTGGGTGTTGCCACCCTGATCATCGTCATGGCCGTCATGAACGGCTTCCGCGAAGACCTGTTTGCCAAGATCCTCGGCCTCAATGGCCACATCGTCGTCCACAGGGTTGATCCTGCGTTCACCGACTACGAGGACATCGCCGCCCGTATCGAGAAAATTCCGGGCATTCATCACGCCCTGCCATTGATCGAAGGGCAGGTCATGGTCTCCTCGCCCCATCATGCCATGGGCGGCCTGGTGCGCGGCATGACGGAAAGCGGGCTGAAGTCGCTGAAGCTCGTCTCCGACAATATCCAGTTCGGCACGCTCGATGATTTCGATAGTGGCCGCGGTGTCGCGGTGGGCATACGTCTGGCCAGTGCATTGGGGCTGAGCCAGGGCGATTCCTTGACTCTGGTATCGCCACGCGGAGCCACTACGCCCTTTGGCACCGCCCCCCGGACAAAGTCCTATCGGATCCAGGCCGTGTTCGAGATGGGCATGTCCGAATACGATCGGACCATGATCTTCATGCCGCTGGACGAAGCCCAGAAATATTTCTCCAGAAATGGATCGGTGGACGTTCTCGAGGTTGTGGTCGACGACCCGGAGAAAGTGGCTGAGTACGCTCAGGCCATCCGCGAGGCGACCGGCGAGGGCATTCACGTCACCGACTGGCGTCAGCGTAACGCATCGTTCTTCACGGTTCTCGAAGTCGAACGCAACGTGATGTTCATCATCCTGTCGCTGATCATCCTGGTGGCGGCGCTGAACATCATTTCCGGCATGATGATGCTGGTAAAGGATAAGGGCCGCGACATCGCGATCCTGCGAACCATGGGCGCCAGCCGTGGCGCCATGATGCGTGTGTTTCTCATCACCGGCGCCTCCATCGGTGTCGTCGGCACTCTGGCTGGTCTCGTCCTCGGCATCGTCTTCTGCGCTTATATCGAGGAGGTTCGTCAGCTGGTGACTTGGTTCACGAACACGCAGCTCTTCGACCCGAGCGTCTATTATCTGACCCGCCTGCCGGCCAGTATCGATGTCGGCGAAACCATCAGGATCGTGATCATGGCCTTGGGCCTGTCGGTACTGGCGACACTTTATCCGTCATGGCGCGCCTCTACTCTCGATCCCGTCGAAGCCCTTCGTTACGAGTGAGGACAGATCGGCCGTGACAGAGGCTTCCCGCATCCACCCCGTCATGCAGCTGATCAGCCTGCATCGCCATTTCCGTCAGGGAAACCGGGAAATCCGTGTTCTCGACGGGGCCAGCATCGAGATTTATCCCGGGCAAGCCGTAGCGCTCGTCGGGCCCTCCGGTGCCGGCAAGTCGACGCTGCTGCATGTCGCTGGTCTGCTGGAAACGCCCGATTCCGGCCAGGTCATCATCAATGGGCGGGATTGCTCGAAGTTACCGGACCGTGAGCGTACCCGGATACGCCGCGTTGAGATGGGCTTCGTGTACCAGTTTCACCAGCTGCTGCCTGAATTCTCGGCGTTGGAAAATGTCGTCATCCCGCAGATGATTCTGGGAACGTCCCGTCGCAAGGCGGAGGCGCGCGCGAGTGAACTTCTCGGCAGTCTCGGTTTGGCAGAACGGCTTCATCATCGCCCCGCGGAACTGTCTGGCGGAGAACAGCAGCGCACCGCCATCTGCCGGGCTCTGGCCAACAGCCCTCGTCTGCTTTTGGCCGACGAGCCAACCGGCAATCTCGATCCGCGCACTTCCGATCACGTTTTCGATGCGTTGATCGATCTGATCCGCCGGACGGGCGTATCGGCACTGATCGCGACCCATAACATGGAACTGGCCGAGCGCATGGATCGCACCGTTCAGCTTGCCAATGGACATCTGGTTGAACTGACACGGGCAACGGTCGTCTGATTGGACCGTGCTACCGCTACTGGTAACTTGAACTCCGATACTTGCGTGGTCAGTCACTCAGGCGGGGGACTCCCGCCTGAGTGAATCGTGACTACCAGCCGATGGCTGTTGGCAGCCACGTCGCAATGATCGGGAAGTAGAACACGAGCCCCAGCCCTATCAGCTGGATGATGATGAACGGTACGACGCCCTTGTAGATGTCTCCCGTCGTTATCTCCGGTGGAGCGACGCCCTTCAGGAAGAACAGTGCCCACCCGAACGGTGGGGTCAGGAACGAGGTTTGCAGGTTCACCGCCACCAGGATGGCGATCCACGTCATGTCGACGCCGCTTGCCATAAAGATCGGCAGGAACATCGGCAGGGCAATGTATGAGATCTCGATCCACTCGAGGAAGAACCCGAGCAGGAACAGGATCAGCATAAGGAACAGAATCTGGCCTTCGATCCCGCCAGGGATGAAAGCGAATAGCTGCTGCACCATATGCTCACCGCCCAGACCGCGAAACGCGAGGCTGAAGGGTTGTGAGCAGATCAGGATGAAGAACACCATCGCACTCGTCGACAGTGTCGAGCGGGAGACCTGACGTAATACATCCCACGACAGGCGCCCGGTAAAGAGCGCCAGAAGCAGGCTGCCCAATGCTCCCAGCGAAGCCGCTTCAGTTGGAGCGGCCACACCGCCGATGATTGAACCAAGGACAGCGATGATGAGGGCAATCGGCGGCAGGACGACCTTGATCAGCCGCTTCGTCAGTTCACTGCGGGGAATTGCAAGCCGTTCTGCTTCCGGGATGGGAGGCACCGTTTTGGGCGCCATGATCCCCAGAGCGAGAACGAAGAGCACGAACAGACCCGACAGCATGAGGCCGGGAATGAGGGCCGCAGCAAACAGCCTGCCGACCGACTCACCCATGATGTCGGCGAGCAGGATCAGTACAAGGCTGGGCGGAATGATCTGGCCGAGCGTACCCGACGCACAGATGACGCCGCACGCGATCCCGTGATTGTAGCCCCGTTTGATCAGCGGCCTGAGAGCGATAAGCCCGCAGGTCACGACCGTGGCACCAACGATACCCGAGGACGCACCCATCAGGACCCCAACCAGGATGATGGCCAGGGCCATACCGCCGCGCAAGCCGCCCATGGCAAGCCCGATGGTTTCCAGCAGGTCCTCCGCTAATCGGGACTTCTCGAGCATGACGCCCATGAAGATGAACAACGGCAACGCGAGCAGCGTGTAGTTGGTCACGACCCCGAAGGCGCGTGCAGGCAGCAGGTTAAAGAGGCCGGGCCCGAAGCCCAGGAAACCGAAAGTCAGTCCGGAAACAGCGAGACTGATCCCGACCGGAACCCCCGTGATGAGCAGCAGGAAGAACCCGCCGATCATCATTATGGCCAGAACATCATTCTCCATCGGTCGGCCCCCCCGTTGTCTGGGGGCTGCCCGCCGTCGCATTCAGGAAGGCATTGAATGCCCGGACCGTTTGAACGATGGCCTGCAGCGCCAACAAGGCGAAACCGAATGTCAGGAATGCCTTTAGAGCGTAGCGATAGGAAAGTCCTCCAGGGTCGGGAGACCCCTCCTGGAAAGCATAGCTCTGCGCCACGTAGGCAAGCGAAAGATAGGTGAAGATCAAGGCGACGAAGAAGGTCAGGATCGCAGCCAGGGTATCAACCGCTGCCTTGGTGCGGGCGCTATAGGCCGCATACAGAATATCCACCCGGACTTCGTCGCCCCGATTAATCCCGTATGACATACCTATCAGGGCAGTGACTGCCATGAAGTGCCATTCGAGTTCCTGCAAGGCGACGGTACCGGCACTGAAACCGTAGCGCGCAAGCACGTTGAACGCGACCAGCAAGACCAGTCCAAATACCAGCCAAGCGGTCAGCTTGCCGACCAGACCGACAAAACTGTCGATCCAGTCGGCGCCCGTCATGAAGACTGTTCGCATAGGTGATGCCGACCTATTCGAGAGAGCTGTGATAGGGTCCTTCACTCAGCGCGGACCATGAACGGTGCCGGGCACGGAACGCCATGAAAGCATCATGTACTTTCTTGGTTCGCGGATCCTTGGCGGCTTCATCTTCGAGAACCTGGAACGTCAGCGTCCGCAGTTTCTCCACGACTTCCTGAGGCAGCACGCTGGCCTTCACACCATGGTTCTTCACCAGATCTTCCAGCGCGTCCGCATTGTTCGCTTCCGACCAGGCGTAACTCTCGAGGTTGCACGCCATCGCCGCGACCTTGATGATTTCCTGCAGATCCTTCGGCAGCTTTTCCCAGGTCTTGATGTTGATCAGCAACTCGGTGACGTTGGAAGGTTCGTGCCAGCCGGTTGTGTAGTAATACTTGGCGGCGTTATGCAGCCCGAGCCGGCGATCCTGGAACGGACCGACGAACTCGGCGGCATCGATGACACCACGTTCCAGGGCTGGGAAGATCTCGCCGCCGGGGAGCAATTTCACGTCGACGCCCAGTTCCTTGTAGACCCTGCCTGCAAGGCCGGGAATGCGCATCTTCAGGCCGTTGAAGTCGGAAATCGAGTTCACCGGATTGCGGAACCAGCCCGTCATCTGGACGCCGGTATTGCCCATCGGGAAGGCGACCAGACCGTATGGCTTGTAGAGCTCGTGCCAGAGGTCCAGACCACCGCCATGATAGAGCCACGCATTCATGCCGGCAAAGTTCAATCCGAACGGAACCGTCGTGAAGTACTGTGCGGCAAACAGCTTGCCTGCCCAGAAGTAGGCGTTGGCGGAATTCATTTCCACCGTACCTGCCTGCACTGCGTCGAATCCCTCGAGCGCCGGGATCAGCTCGCCTGCCGCGAAATGCTGGATCTTGAGACGTCCGCCGGACATGATCTCGACCTTCTTGCAGAAGTCGGTCGGACTGCCGGGACCTACCGTGTAGAATGGAGCGCCCGGAGGATAGGCGTTGGTCATTTTGATCGGAGGAATTTTCTCCGCTGTTGCGACTGCCGGCGCAGCCATCATTGCTGCCGCCGTGCTGGCTGACGTCACGCCAGCAGCCTTAAGGAACTCCCGTCTTTTCATTGTTGTTCTCCACCAATCTTATATGCCCGTTCACTTCTGTGGACGGTTGTCTGCGAACAAACTCCTGAATCCGCAGAGCTTTTTATATTTTGCAGGATATGCTATTGGCTGTTCCCTTATCATGGGCGCACAATCAAAAAGTCATACCCTGATCAGTCTTTTCACCTGGTCTGCTAAAAACACAGGTAACTGAGAGACTAGCTCGGGTATTTTCGAAAAAGAAGGGACAAATTGTATGCTTCGCACACGGACGTGTCTCGGCGGCATGGTTACTGCCCCACACCATCTCGCAGCCGAGGCCGGCGCATCGGTTCTGCGCGAGGGGGGGAATGCCATCGAAGCAATGATCGCTGCGGCCGCTGCCGTTGCTGTTGTCTATCCGCACATGAACGGCATCGGCGGCGACGGTTTCTGGATCATTTCTCGTCCCGGACACGATCCCATTGCAGTGCGCGCCTGCGGTCAGGCCGCGAGCTTGGCCACCAAAGAGCTGTACACGGAGAATGGTGAGGCCGCCATTCCAGCGCGAGGGCCGCGCGCCGCGCTGACAGTCGCCGGAGCAATTTCCGGCTGGGCTGAAGCACAGGCGATCGCCGCCGAAGCGGGAGGACGCATTCCGCTTGCCCGCCTGCTTGAGGACGCGATCCGCCACGCGAAGGACGGCGTTCCGGTCACCTCGTCCCAATCGGACCTGACCCGCCTGAAATGGGATGAGCTCAAGGATGTTGCGGGGTTTGCAGAAACTTTCGCGCCCGATGGCCCGCCACCGGTCAACGCCATCCTGAAGCAACCGCAGCTCGCCGCAGTCCTTGAGAATCTCGTTGCTGCCGGATTGGATGACTTCTATCGGGGCGACGTGGCGCGCACACTGGCCGCCGGTTTGACTGCTGTCGGAAGCCCGATCCGCCTCGAAGACCTCGAAGCCTACCGCGCAATTCGCCAGGCGCCTGCCATGGTGCGTCTGGCAAACGGCCGCGTCTACAACATGCCGCCCCCAACCCAGGGCACCGCTCACCTGATGATCCTGGGTATCTTCGAACGGCTGGGCGTCAAGGCCGCCGATGGCTTCGACTACATTCACGGCCTCGTGGAATCAACGAAGCGCGCATTCATCCTTCGTAACGCGCATCTTGGTGATCCCGACCGCATGGGCCCGATCTGGCAAGACTGGCTCGAGCACGAAACACTGGATCGCGAAGCGGCTGAGATCGACAAGGCTCGCGCCGCTGCCTGGCCGCACGTGGCGAGGAAGGGCGATACCATCTGGATGGGGGCAGCCGACGCGGCCGGCAACGTGGTCAGCTATATCCAGAGCATCTACTGGGAATTTGGCTCCGGTATCGTCGTGCCGGAAACGGGCGTTATCTGGCAGAACCGCGGTGCCGGTTTCTCGCTCCAGGAAGGCCCGAACGAACTGGGTCCGGGCCGTCTGCCGTTCCACACCCTCAATCCGTCGCTTGCCATCCTCGATGACGGGCGCAAGATCGCCTATGGCACGATGGGCGGAGAGGGGCAGCCCCAGACGCAAGCGGTGATCTTTACGCGCCATGTGCTGTTCGGACAGGACATGCAGACCGCGATCACGGCTCCAAGATGGCTTCTGGGCCGCACCTGGGGCGCCGAGTCAACGAATCTCAAGGTGGAAAGCCGCTTTGACCCTGCCGTGATTGATGCTCTCAGGGCAGCCGGCCACGACGTCGAGGTTGTGGAGGAATTCGATCAGATGATGGGCCACGCGGGGATGGTTTCGATTGCCTCGGACGGCGTCATCAGCGGCGCTACCGATCCCCGCTCGGATGGCTCGTGCGGTTCGCTCTAATACTCTAATATCGAGCCGGAATTAGTAATTGAGCGGCGGCAGCTGGAAAGCTGCCGCCCGTTTTTGTTTTCCGGGAATGTGAACGAGAGAAAAACGCCTAAAGAGCTTGCAGGCCTATGAAGGATGGGCGCGCCTTATCATTGGAAAACGCCAGCAGAATAAAAGTGGCGTGAATCATCGCCGAAGCTTTGCGAGAAGCGTCGAGTTGACTGGTGCGAGCTGGATAAAGCATTTCAAGGCATCATTATCGTTGGTGGCAACACCATAGAGAACCAGGCTGGCCGCCTGCTGCATATGCCGTGGGGCAGGTATGTCTATATTCATGGTGTTTCCCCTGGAGGAGGGCCTTGACGATTTATCCAGTTTGTTGCGTTTCACATTCCGATCCATATTCCTGGCGCGCTCAAGCACCTCCTGACCAGCGTGGCTCCTTTGCGCGAAATATAACATTCGCAATATTTTCATTGTGGCTGAGAGTGACAGTGCACGGGAGTTGCTTCATGACGATTCCGCAATGACTGGCCATTCTGACTGTTAGACGAAATTGCTCGTCGCCAGAAAAACCGTTTCAGCGATCTTCTCCGGTCTGACACACAAACCTTTTGGAACTGATCTTGGCTTCGCCGGACAACGTATGCACGAACCCTTAAGTGGCGAATTGTTCAGAACGACCGTGGAAGCGAAAGTCACTCGGGTGACTTCGTCGACCCGCTTGGTGCTTTTCATCAGCTTCTGTCTTTGACACTTAGATGAAGGTACGAAAAACACAGCCTTCAGTATTCAACACTGCTTGTCTGTTGCCGCATACCAGTAACGGGCAGGTTTGCAATTTGTTCCGGAAAGGCGAAACTAAAGTCACACATTGACGAAGGCGTGATCAAAACAACACAGATTCAATTCCGGACAGGGCTGATTGCAGCCAGCTGGACCTGAATACACAGGCGACATGACGCTGCTTGCTCCACCCGGGTTGACCCTTGCAGGCAGCGGCTCCAAAGACAGGTAAAGCAAGGAGCCGGGCACGCGCCGGTCAATGCAACTCGACGTTCTGCTGGCGGGGAGAATTCAGGATGAACGTGTCAACACGCCCCTTCGAGCCTGCGGCACCTTTTGATCCGGCTCAGCCTGGGTTCGTACACCTGCGCGTGCACTCGGCCTACTCCCTCCTGGAAGGCGCCTTGCCCATCGGCAAGCTGGCCGGCCTCAGCGCAACCCACGGCTATCCGGCCGTTGCTCTGACCGATACGAACAACCTGTTCGGCGCGCTCGAATTTTCCGAAAAACTGGCTGGTGCCGGAATTCAACCGATCGTCGGCGTCACGCTGACGATCGACTTTGAAGATGCGGCAGGCGAGGAGACCCGTCAGCGTATCGAACGGCCCGGGGAGCCCGCGCGCGATGGCTATCTGGCGCTGCTCGCAGCGACCGAGACCGGATACGCCAACCTGATGAAGATCGTCAGCGCCGCTCATCTTGGAGTGGCGGAAAGCGAGCCGCCCCACGTGAAGTTTTCCGCTCTGAGCGCCTTGGGCGAGGGGCTCATCGTGTTGACGGGCGGTCCGGATGGCCCGATCGACGTGTCGCTGACCAGGGACCGGCAGGCGTTGGCGGAAGAGCGGCTTGTGAAGCTCAAGGCAGTTTTCGGCGACCGTCTCTACGTCGAGATCCAGCGCCATGGCACGCGCAATGAAAAGGCCAATGAGCCGAAACTTCTGGAACTTGCCTACAGGCTGGAAATCCCCATCGTCGCAACCAATCAGGCTTTCTTTGCAACGCCCGATGACTACGAAGCGCACGACGCCCTGCTTTGTATCGCAGCCGGCTCCTATGTGGTCGAGGACGACCGCCGGCGGCTGACGCGCGAGCATTACTTCAAGTCGCGTCAGGAAATGGCAGAAACCTTTGCGGACCTTCCTGAAGCACTTGAGAACACGGTGGAGATCGCCCGGCGCTGTCACTATCGCCCGCTAGGCCGCAAACCGATCCTTCCCCGCTTTGTCGCCAGCCTCGAAGGCAAGACCGATGAGGAACTGCTTGCCGAGGAAGCGGCGGAGCTCAAACGCCAGGCCGAGGAAGGTTTGAAGTGGCGATTGACGACGCATCCTCCGGCCGAAGGATTTACGGTCGAGGATTACGAGAAGCGTCTGGCCTACGAGGTCGACGTTATCTCGAAGATGAAGTTCCCGGGCTACTTCCTCATCGTTGCGGACTTCATCAAGTGGAGCAAGAGTCAGGGCATTCCCGTCGGGCCCGGCCGTGGTTCGGGTGCCGGCTCACTCGTCGCCTATGCCTTGACGATTACAGACCTTGATCCGCTGCGGTTCGGCCTTCTGTTCGAACGGTTCCTCAATCCCGAACGCATCTCGATGCCGGACTTCGATATCGACTTTTGTCAGGACCGGCGCGAGGAAACCATCCGCTACGTGCAGCAGAAGTACGGCATCGACCGCGTGGCCCAGATCATTACTCACGGTAAGCTGCAGGCCAGGGCCGTGCTGCGCGACGTCGGCCGTGTGCTGCAGATGCCCTACGGCCAGGT
>Ga0180216_1002870_pt1 | contig 13985 bp, 13 predicted proteins | sample eDN3rd37CBELigMG_FD_128879 | JGI IMG/M metagenome (GOLD analysis project Ga0180216, IMG submission 128879) | Enriched Miracle-Growth compost microbial communities from Emeryville, California, USA - eDNA 3rd pass 37_C BE-Lig MG (version 2)... ... | reverse complement strand
TATGGTCGCACTGGTGGATCTCCACATGTCTCATGGGGGTCTACCCTCCCATATCTCACAGAGTCTACGCTCCCAAATTCCTTCGTTCAACCTTTCCAGGAGGTGGATGTCAGTCATGCTGCCCGACAGGGTCCTTGCCCGTAGTATAGTTCCTTTACTGACTAATCCGCGCTTCAAATGTCTACTAAATTTCAAACCAACTTAACCCGTTAAATTCTGAGAAAACCTAAGCTGCAGCGGTCATAGAGGTTACTCCCATATGTGGAATATCGCTCAACATTCTTTCTTCACTAAACTCACATTGTTTCTTACCAATGGTAAACAACACTCGAATTAATTTGTTGCAGATAGCTATAAGTGATTGCATCTTCTTCAATGGGTTATTTGAACGTTTTGTAAAATACTGATGTAATGCCTTGAAAGCAGAATTCTTTGCAACTAAGGGCATAACCACTCGGAAGAGGAGAGCTCTAAGCTTCTTCCTTCCTCTCTTCGTAATCTTGGTTTGGCCTTTGTGCTTACCCGATGTATTTTCTTTTAGGCTTAGACCGGCTAATTTGATGATTTGTTTTGGATGAGAATAATATTTTAAATCTCCTACCTCGGCGAAAAAGCCTGCGATCGTATCTCTACCAATCCCTTTTATGGCCAGCATTTGATCTACACCAGGTATTTGTTCGAGTAAGCCATCAATCTTTGAATCTAGCTCTTCAAATCTTTCCTTAATGAGCGTGTACTTCTCTACGAGCGTACATAGTTCGAGCTTAGCCATTTCAGTACCCTCACGGATTCCAATGGAAATGCTCGCTACTTGCTTTAAATCTCTGATCTTACTTACCCCGACAGCACGTTGTACAGCTTTTTTAAGATGAGCTAATATCTCCTCATCAGGGAGCTTGATTAACTCATGGGGTAGTGCGTTTAGCTTGAGAAGTTGTAGTGCCGCTTTTCCTTCCCAATCTTTAAAGACCGTTAAAAACTCTGGAAAATAACGATCTAACCAATTGTGAATTTGCCCCTGTACCGCCTGAAGGTCAACAGATAAGAGATCGCGTATTTTTCTTGCCACCCGGAGTTCTGCATAAACTCCTTGCGGGATATTGGGTTCGGCGTATCTTCCATCCTTGACGAGCTGAGCGATTACTTTGGCATCCTTCACATCATTCTTGGTTGGTGAGTTGTCGTCTAGCTCTTTACTCTTCTTTACGTGCATCGGGTTAACTACCACCAGCTTAATCGCCTCTTCTTTAAGAAAATGGGCGAGATTCAGCCAATAATGTCCTGTGGGTTCCACTCCAATGATGGTCTTCTCCATGCCATGCTTTTGTGTTAACTGTTGAATCCAAGCTAGAAAACCTTCAAAGCCAGAATGCGTATTTTCAAAGTAATATGGTTTTCCAAACTCTAGTCCTCTAAAGTCTTGAGCACGTGCCACATGCTTGAATTTCGCAATGTCTACGCCTATAATTAATGTTTGAGAAGTAATTTGAGCAATCTTATGATTTTGGTTGTAATTCATTTTGTAGCCTCCTGGTATTTAAGTTTGATGTCCTTTTCGCCGGCCAGCTTTAGGACAAGACTGATGATACCAAGAGGCTTTTTTATGTTCAAACCTCATTTTTCTTCATTACAGGAATGCTGCCCATTACCGCGGCAACGACACAAGGGACGATGCCGATCCCGTTCCCCCGCTATCTGAGAGTGTAGTTCATTCCATTCTCTTTACAAACCTTACTCCAGTTGTTTTAACTCACGTGTTCTTAGCATTGTATTAAATTCCTTGAAAGCTCGTTTCTTAAAAAAGCAAAAAATTTCAACTGGAATATTATAAGAATAGTTTATTTCATTCCCCTTTAATATGTAGTTTCTTGTAACGCCGTGGTGTAACCAAAACAATAAGAAATAAGCTATTCTATTAAAAACCTCTTTACAACCAAACTCATCTGATCATACTCGTACCTGCCCGTCATCTCTTGCGGTCTCTCCGTCTGTTCTCCCGAAAAGGGCAATCCGTATGTACCATCCATCACACGAAAAGAAATCGGGTTTGTTCCTTTTACCTTTAGTTTTATATGAATTCCTTCCTCTGGTACATTATAGTATCTCATTCTCCAATTCCATTTCTCTTCACTAGAAGTGCTATAATCTGGAATATGTCCTTGAACCAAACAGGAAAGAACTTGTGCGTCGATTACCTCAATCATGAAATATTCTTGAGCTTTTCTCCCTGAATCAAGATGAAGCACCAACTCCCGGTAATCTCCAATTTTCACATTTTTGATTACGGTTATCTTGGGTTCCAACAGCGGTTCATTTTTCACTTGATCTGTCCAGACCATTTGTTTCGTCCCATTAAAGATGATCATATCATTAAGGCTTCGGACCTCGGGATTAGGAAAGAATGCTTTTGTCCAGTCATCCGGTTTTGTTTTGCTTACCCAGTAGGAAGCTTCATGGTCCGCATGCTGAACATAAAATAAGTTGTTCTGCTGAGGGATGGCTGGACTGTGCTGCACGTTTATATGGAACCATCCTAAAGCGCATAGACTGAGAGTGAATAAGCTAAGAGGTGTGTACTTGGATGTATTCTTCATCAGAAGGGCCAGAGATGGAAGAATCCACGATGCGACTAACCCCACTCCTGCCATGATACAAGGCAAAACATTTAATGGTAAAAATATGATCAATAGATAAATCATAGGAACAAAGAAAAGTAAGCATAGTCCAGATGCTAGGGTATGAAGAAGGGTGTAGGACTCCAATGGAGCCGTAGACTTTATCGTACTGAAATAAAACAGATAGTGAATGATAAACGGCCAAACCAGCAAGTAGCTTGCCCCCGGCAAATAGAATGCTGTTCCCCAAAGAAGAACTAAATTGTATAAAAGAATAACTGGATAAAAGTGATCTAAATCCAACCACCTTGTCATGACTTGGTAAGCCAAGATGAAGAGTGCAAGAGAAAGAAAAACAAACGCAATCGCTATCGTGTCAAGCTGATAGCGGAACATTTGCTCCGTCCAGACTAGCCCAAGCAACTTCCAAGTTCCTAGCATCATTCCAAAAAGGAAGATTAGTAGAGCAGGTGCTAAAAGAAGAGTCCATCCCAGCCGATAAAATTTCAAACGTTTTTCCTTCACTCTCCAGAACACTGCACATAAGATCAAGAGGGAAATAAGACTATTAAGTGGGATAACCCATGAGCTAGAATAATGTATTAGAATTCCAGCTAGGTTGAAAAATATTTTGTCCTCTTTATTTATGTTCAAGAGATCTGCATTTCCAAAGTGCTTCACTAGGGTGTAAACATTTTTCCCATGGTGATTGACGGTTCTCTGATCGATATGTTCTAAGTTATCCAGCGGAGTATGATATGCATGCCGGCCATCTCCATAGGCGAAATTCAATCCCGTCATTCCTCTTTCCTTCGCTACAGTAAAGTCGGTATCATTTGTCATTAATTCATAAAAATCACTCATGCTCGAATTTGATATGGGATGTGAACTCGCTTTCGAAAATTGTTCGATAAGCCATCCATTGTTCTCGCCGGTTTCAAACATTAAAGAAGGGCCCGAGGAACCTCGTGCTTCATAATTTAACACCAAACCGATATCTTTTGCCCACGGGTGCTCGATCCAAAACGCCTTTGCTCCCAACAATCCTAATTCTTCCCCATCCGTAAATAAGAAGATCACATCATTCTTTAGTTGGCCGATTTCTTTCAATGTCCGCAGCGTCTCTAGCATAGCAGCCACGGCAACCCCATCATCATTGGCTCCATGACTTCCTGCTTCTGAATCATAGTGTGCTGTCACGAGCAAAGCTTTGGATGGGGATGATCCCTTCACGCGTACGAGAACATTGTTGATCGTTGCCGCTGTAATTAAATTTCGGTTCTCTGCACTCGCGGATATTTCAGCAGTTTGAACATGGGGCTGATAACCGAGATCTTTGCTGGCCTCGAAGATAAAGCGTCTCACCCGATCATTGGCTTTTGACCCCGTTGGATGGGGTTCATGGGCAATTGCTTTAAGGTAAGCGATTGTTCTTTGTACAGAAAACTCTTCGGATGATTCTTGCGAACTTGGTTTTGGAGGGATTAGGTCCCACATAGAGTACATGATCATTGCGGCTAAAAATAGTAGCACGATGAGACGTTGCAAATAGCTCTTCACAGCTCTTCTCCTTATAAATTTTTCTTAGGTTATAGATGGGTATATTTTAATACAATATTGGAATAAATAACCATTGCATAGAAATATGTGCCACCATATGGCTAATGATGGAAAACTCAATACCTTTCTTCCAAAATAAATAGCCGAATGCTACTCCTGCTAACCCGTTCAAAATAAACGATCTAATCACCAACATCGGTGTTAACTCACCAAAAATTAAATGGGTTGCCGGTAGGTGACCCAGTGCATAATAAAATTTCTTCTATAATCGTATGTAAGAAAACGGAGTTAGTGGGGTTTTCTAGCTCTGCAACAAAAAGTATCTAACCTTTCGTTATTAGAAACTACCAATCTAGATTACTTTGTTTGTCTAATAAAGTATTAGTGCACAGCTTTCTACATATTTTATACAAGGGAATTATACGCGATTTAAGAGTAATGAATCTCTGCAATCAATTTACAGTTTTAGTGTTCTATATATTACTTATTGTGGTAACGGATCGATAGAATAAACAAACAACAAAAGCCGATTTTTCCTACGCAAGGGAAGGTTTAAATAGACAAAAAACAGACCAAGGGTAATAACTAGGTCTGTTTTTTGTCTATCAGATCTGTTTTTCAGTAATATAAGTTTTTACAGTTGGTGGTTCATATGTATTAAATTTATCAAGTAACCTTTTTGGTTCATTATAGACTAATGCCATAGTACGGTACTTTTCATGTAAAAATTGTTCCTCAGACATATGATTAAATAACGCGATAAGAGGATCATAATAATGATTAATATTTAAGAGACCACATGGTTTATGATGAAGCCCTAATTGAGCCCACGTAAATATTTCAAAGAACTCTTCTAATGTGCCTGGCCCACCAGGCAAAGCTATAAATCCATCTGCCAGATCTGCCATTTTCGCTTTTCTCTCATGCATAGAATCTACGATGATCAGCTCTGACAAGTTTTTATGGGATATCTCTCTATTATCTAGAAAACTTGGCATAACACCAATTACGTAGCCCCCTTCATCTAGAACTGAATCTGCAACAGCACCCATAATTCCAACACTTGCTCCACCATAAACAAGTGCAATATCGCGTTTAGCTAGTTCTTTACCAAGGGTTTTTGCACCTTCTATATAGATATTAGATGCTCCATTGCTCGACCCGCAAAATACTGATAACTTTTTCACTATAATTAGCCTCCTAAAGAAATCACCGTATAAGATTATATAAAACTTTCGATATTTTGTTAAACTAAAGGTATGAATTACCTTCTTTAGCCATTCATTTGATGATAACCCCTTCATCCTGATACATTGCCTTTAGTCTTTGTCTCGCTCTACACATACGGGCTTTTATTGTTGATGATTTTAGATTTAGTATCTGTTGTATTTCATTTAAAGATCTATTTTTATAGTAATATAGAATGATTACAACCCTATATTTTTCTGGTAATTGGTTGACTTTATTCCTTAGTTCTTCGTTCTTGTATTGACTCATAATCTCTGATTCTGGTGTATATTCATCTTCATACCCCAGTGAATTTATATTTTCACAAAGTAAAATCCTTCTAGAATGACTCCTACGTAAAAAGTCAATACAATGATTTCTAGTGACTTTAACAATCCATGTATCTAAGGAAGAACCACCGTTAAACTTTTCACGATTATGGTAGCACTTCATCAGCACTTCGTGAGAAAGATCTTCTGCTAAATACGTATCTTTTACATAGGAAAGAGCTACATTATATACTTTCCTTCGGTATGTGACATAGAGCGCATTTATTTCGATAATGTTCATCTCTTATCAAATCCTATTTCGTTATTGACATTTTAAAAAGGGTGTTTACTTTTTGGTCATTACCATCCCTGTTCATCTGATAAAGATGATATTCAGCATTCATTTTGCCGAAAAACTTTTTTAAATAGCCTTGCGACCTTTACGGCGCAAAACGGAATAGTCAATAATATAGAAGCAAAACCATTCCTAAATATTTTAAAAGACTCTATGTTCTTTTGATTTAATTGCCGCAATCCCAAGGAAAAAACTGCCGCAATAAGGATTTGTTCAGTAAAGTTCGGGTTTTCCTTTATATAGTGTAATTAAATAGGTCGGGTGTTTTCTGTTTATTTATTACTTTGCCATTCACTCTTATAAAGAGTGTAATGATAATATTTTTGATTTTCAATTTCAATCTCTCCGACAAAATTAAACCCACTTTTCTCAATAACTCTCTTTGAACTTACATTTTGCGTTAGAACAACCGTATTTAAAAGTTCGACATTTGTTTTCTCAAACAAATAGTTAATTAATCCTTTATCTGCTTTTGAAGTATATCCTAGATTTCTATAATGCTTTGAAATTGCATAAGCAATCTCTCGATTAGGTGCTGGCAACTCCAGTTTAATTCCTGTATAGCAAAAACCAATAAATTTACCAGTCTCCTTTAAGGTTATCCCTAATTTCAGGTACTTTTGCTCTTCAATATTTGGTACTGCTGATAAAAACCTTTTGTTTGAAGGTACTTCATAATTTGTTAACCAAGTCTAAACGTTGATCTCTTGTTGATTTCCAATCGGGCATCGAGTTGGTAATCCAAGAGCAGCGTGTTTACTTATTTACCAACATCCATCTAGTTACTACAAATAGTTTGAGGATCGAGTTGGATAACATGAAAGAGAATAGTAAATGCAAACACCATAATTTCATACCCTACTAAATCAATGAAAAAATAACAGCAGCAAGCACCAATCTGTAAATGGCAAATGGAACCAGCTTTATCCTATTAACGAACTTCAAAAAGAATCGTATGGAAATCAACGCAAATACAAAAGCACTAAGGAACCCTACACCAAAAAACGGTATCATCTCCGCCGATATCGAATCCCAGTTTTTCAAAAGTGAAAAAAAGCTTACACCTGCCATAATCGGCACCGCCATGATAAAGGTGAAATCTGCCGCTGCACGATGGCTCATTCCAATTAGAACACCACCAGAGATGGTAGAGCCCGAGCGCGAGAATCCCGGCCACATGGATAAGCATTGAAAGAAGCCTATCGCTAAGGCTTGTTTATAGGTAATCTGATCAACCGTCTCCATTTTTGCCTCTCGTGGTCGGAACCACTCTGCCAATAGCATGAGCAAGGCACCTAACACGAGGCCGATGACTACCGTCTCCGTTGAAAACAAGTAAGTGTCTATGAAATCATCCAATAGCAAATAGAGCACTCCAGCAGGAAAAAGCCCTACGATAATGTGTAATGGATTCAGACGCGGTCCTGAATCAGTCTGACCCACCAGTTTTTTAAATCCAAGGAGATTAATAAATCGATCCCACATCAAAACGACAACGGCAAGGATGGAACCCAATTGGATAACAATCTTGAACGTAACGGCAACCTCGGGTGAAAACATCTCCTTTGTTTGGAACAAAAAATCATCCACGATAATCATATGTCCAGTTGAAGATACCGGTACGAACTCCGTAAGTCCCTCAACGAACCCTAAAACAAGGGCAGCAAAGGCTTCCCATAGATTCAATTCCTCCACTCTCCTTTTTCGTTAATGAATATCTACCTAATTAAAATAGATTGTTGTGTCTACCATATGAGGGCTGATGGCACAGCCTAATCTTGGGGTCATACTTAGCGGATAGAAATGGATCGCTGTTTAATCACCCAAGAATCCCACTGCTTCATCTGTGGGATTGTCAATCATCTTGTTCCTGTGTTGGCTTTGGTGCTAGATCAAACCTCTCCCGAAGTGAGTCCAGCACATAAATCATCCCTTCAATCTCGCAATGCAACTTCTGCCTATCCTCTTGTTCACTTTTTACCTCGTATTGATAGTAAAGGTCATCAATTTTTTTCAGATACTCACTATAAAAAGATTGCAGTTCTTCTTTCTCAATCATACGAATATCTCCCACCTTCCATTTTTGCTTTTCTTTCATGCATTGTATTGACACTATACAAACTCAGTTAAACCTTTATGGGCTATTTCTCGGTGGTCTAAAAATTTAGGTATAGCCCCAATAACTGTTGATTGCTCTACCCAACAGTACTCTTTAGCGGCTCCTTAACGTTTCTCCTTATATCCGTTGTAAATGCGTGTCCTTGAAATCCGTTTCGTATTTAAGACCATACCCAACCAGCCGATCCATCCCGATATGGGCAGCCCATATCAGGCCAACTGCGATCAAGATAGGAACCGGTAGGAGATAACCCAACGCGACCGCTATTGCTGGTAAGGTATACGTATGAAAAGTATTATAAAGATAACTTCCCACTCTCTTGTTTTTCAGGTACCCAACCATCGCCAAATCCGGGAAAAGCAACAACACAAAAAACATAATCCAGCTGAAACCCGACTGACTATACAAAAAGAGACTAACCGCTAAAACCGTCATTGACTTCATACTTAATAAAACTTTAATCATGACCGTTTGTTTCTCCTTTAGAACTCGTGACTTGTATTTCTCTCCATATATTCAGATTGCTAATAAAATAATGAATATGGTCCTCCACGCGCTTATCCAATTCAGCCGTATCCCGATCATCAAATTTTAATAGTAAGTACTCCGTCATAACAGAAAATAAAGGATATTGATATTCAAACGCCAATAAACGGGGATCATGCGGCTTTATTGCTCCGTTTTTAATCATGATTTTAAAAGCGGCTTCCAGGAAATCGATGGTTCCTTTATAAATATCCTCTAACACAATTTTTCTCGCGCGGGGATCCCGAAACTGCTCGATATTAAGAATCCTCCACATTTTTGTTGCTAGCGGGTTATTTACACTTTGCTTAAAATTGGTAAAACCCCTTAATAGAAATTGTTCCGGTGTTAAAGTCTTTAAAATCTCATCCAATTTATCCATGGAAGGCAATCCCTTTTGTCTAAGCTCAGTAAGAAATATGGAATAAATCATGGATAGGATATCATCTTTCGTCTTAAAATGATTGTAGAGAGCACTTTCTTTGATGCCAACATGCTTCGTAATTTCTCGGACAGATACGGCTGAGTAACCATTTTGGGAAAACAGATCAATAGCCGTTTCAAGTATCTTCTGCTTTGTATTTGGAGTGTTTTTAACAGGATAGTCCATTTCGATTCTTCTCCTTCTTTAGATTCATATAATGGTATAAACAGAATCATTAGCAGCGACAAACCATCAGTCTGATTATATTACGCTCTGAATAAATTGTTCTAATGGAGTCACATCAACTATCTTTTTGTTGCATTCATCACTATGCAAGCACATGTAATTCCCTACCGCTTTATAATAGTCTGGTGAAGAATTAGCTGGTCTTGATTTGGATATGGCTGTAACTAAAGCTACTTCTCCTACCCCATTACACAATGAGCATACGTCTTTTTTATTTCCGGGGGTAAATCTACCTTCTATCCCAACGATTTCCCCGTTAAGCGGGTAAACCATAAACCATTTATTTGTCGCAATATCATGCCAGTTAAGATAGGTAATGGAATGATAGTCGATTGATGATAACTCGGGGATCTTAAGTTTTTTATTCTTCGGAAACAATTTTTTAATCTGCTTTTCCGTCACATGTGGAAACTCTAACAGAAAAGTTCGTAAAGAGCTTAGATACTGTTGATATTCCTCAACTGTATTTAATTCAGAAATCCTTTCTAATATTTGTTTTTGGATATCCGAAACATGAGGGAAAGCTTCTAATACTCTGGTTTGAGCATTATATCTTACAGCTTCCATCACTTTCGGGTCTGCAACAGTCTTTGAAGATTGCTGCAATATCCCTATCTGCTTTTTAATCAAGTTATATTGATGATTTTTTATAAATGGCTCAATCATTTTACTTCCTCCATACTTTCCGTATTCAGAGCATGAATTTTTCGGTTAGACAAGAAGAGATTTTACCTCTTCCAATTTAATTTCAACTTCCAATACTTCGTCTATTATTTCTTTGCTCGGGTCCATCTTTACGGCCATCCAAACAAGGGATTCAATTTGAGAGCGTATCTCATACAGCATCCATTCAACCCTTACATACTTTTTTTGATTCTCATCCATTTTTTATCCTCCATGTTAGATTTGACCCATATAGTCTTATAGCTCAAGAAGGAATACAGTCATCTAAATTATTTATCCACATTATAATTAACTAACGTTAATCGCAGGAGTTAACGTTAGTTAACAAATAGACCTTTTATTTCAATATCTTTTTCGTTTTCTAAATAAAGAATAACTATACCACCTTTTCTATTTGGGTTTTTAGTTTATCACGGATATACAATAAATCACTTGACTAATATCTCTTTATTTCATTTTTGTTAATACAATCTGCTGTTCCCCCTTTTCATGAATCCCCAGTAGTTTAAAAGGTTATGCTAACCTTCTCTTGAAAACAGTTCCCTTATGAAGATGACGTGGTCTTTATTCTCATCTGATTTAAATCACGAGGGTCAAACTTCCTGTTCCCCATGAAAATTGCTATGATTAATCCTAGAACAGCTATTCCTGCTATATACAAAAAGCCTATGTGAATTCCCTCAACAAATGAATTTTTCATCAAGGACAACACAGTTTCTGGCACTGGTCCCTCCGGATGAAACAACAGTTGCGGATTGGTAAACAATTCTAATTGCTCCCCCTGAAATCCATAGGTAGCAGCTAGCCGGTTAACCGAGGATGTTAGTTGCCCGTTCACAATGGTAGCCATTACTGCTGTTCCCAACACCCCACCAACAGTTCGAAAAAAAGTTACTGTCGAGCTTGCAATACCCTTGAATTGTACAGAGACAGACGTAACTACTGCGGTTTGAGAAAGAGGCATCAAGATTCCAATTCCAATCCCAATAATCGCCATATCAATTCGTAAAGCCCAGATATTTATCGTTATTGGTAAAATAGTAAAGACGATTGCTCCAACTCCAGCAAAAAACATGGATAGCATGATATTAAATCTCCACGAAAACTTTTGTATTAACCTATTACAAATTAGCGCTCCAATTACAATCGATATCATCATGGGTGTAAGTGCGTTCCCGGCGTCATTAACATTTCCCCCAAGACCACCTTGTATAAACAGCGGCATGTATAATAACGTGCTGTACATGATAATGCCTTGCAGAAAGGTAATGGAAATTGTTCCGGCAACTGTACGGTCTTTGAATATTTTGAACGGAATAATTGGATTTTCTGCTTTCCATTCGATGATAAGAAAAATGACAAGTCCTGCTAAACCAGCACTCAGCAGACCAAAAATTTGCCATGAACCCCAGCTATAATCTACTCCACCAAGTTTAAGTCCTAATAATATGGAGAGCGTAGTCAACATTAAGGTAATAGCACCAAGATAGTCTACTTTCTTCTTCTCCAAGGATGATCTGGTCTCCACCAACGTTATAGCTAGTATGATAAATACGAATATTCCTAATGGAAGATTAATATAAAAGTTCCATCGCCAATTCAGGTGTTCTGTAATTACCGCTCCAACCGTTGGCCCTACAACAGAAGATAAGGCAAATACACCCATAAATAATCCTTGCCATTTACCTGCGCGTTCCTGAGGCATCAGAGTAAACAGAAGAATAAATATTGTCGACATTAATATGCCTGCACCTAACCCTTGAATCCCTCGAGATAAAATAAGCTGGGACATCGATTGAGACATCCCGCAAAACATAGAACCGAGTATAAAAACAAATAACCCAGTTTGCAAAAAAAATTTCCTACCATACATGTCTGATAATTTTCCAACCACAGGCATGATAGTCGTTGAAGTAAGCATATAGATTGTGAAAACCCAAGAGATCTGGTCAAGTCCCCCTAACTTTTCTACTATTGTCGGCAGTGCTGTTGATACAATGGTTTGCTCAAGTGAAGATAAAAAAATACTAGTTAAGAGAGCAACCATGATCCAATTCAATTTTTTCGAAGTCATCTCTATCCTCTCAACTAATTAATTGACGTTTGTTATTATACACGCATTAAAAATTTGGCATGGAATAAATGATAGGGAATGGTACCTTCCTTTCTTTTTTAGTCATAAAATCTGCTAAGACCCAACACACCTGAACCATTAATACTTCCTCCAAAACTTTTAACATATGATTTAATTATATCTTAATGAACGAACGTTAATTTGTCAAGTTAACGTTCGTTCTCATTTTTTTGAAATTTATTATCCTTATTTGATACCGAATCCTTTTATAGGGTTATTGGAAATTAATAAAGTCCTTTTCGATCCTTCTGAGAACCTGATTTATTCCACCGATCCACATTAGGAGATTTCCATTTATTGAGTTACCACCGAAAAAACGGAAAAAGTACTATCCTAGTTGGATTCGACTCACGGAATATATTTTGTGATAGATTTATCGTATTCATTTCGTATTACATTGTAGTTACCAAAATTCATCAGGAGGGATGGCCCATTGAAAGTCACAGAGAACAATGTTGTACAACAAATACGGAATAAAAATGAAAAAGCAATTCCTTTTATTATTAATCAGTATGGTAGTTTACTAGCAGCGATCATTAAACGTCATTTAAATTACCAACAACAAGATTATGAAGAATGCCTTGATGATGTTTTGCTATCGGTATGGAATAATATCCATTCCTTTGATCCTACGAAAAATTCATTTAAACAATGGATTGCAGCGGTTGCAAAATATAAAGCGATTGATTATCAAAGAAGACAAATCGCAATAAAGAATCAGCATTTTTTAGTTCCAGATATTAATGATTCTATGATGAAGGTTAAACAAACAACAGAAAAAATCTGTCTTGATGAATTACTTGATCAGTTACCAGCAATTGAACGGAAAATCTTTGAAAAGTACTATTTAGAAGGAACTCTCTCAAGTGAAATAGCGAAAGAATTTAATGCGAAAGAGTCTTGGGTTTATAACAAGCTTTCCAGAGGACGTAAAAAGCTTAAAAGTTTTTTATTTCAAAAAAATGAAGTGTAAGGAGCGAGAATATGTCAATCTATAAAGACTTAAATGAATTAAATGTTGATTTGGAACAGTATGAAGAACAAAGCCTTACAAATTTCAAGAAAAAGAAATGGGAAAAGCGTATATTAAAAAAAATAAGAAAACAAAGGCCATCTCACGTAAAAAAATATTTAGGTATTACAGCAGCCGTTATTTTAGCAACAGGTATTTCAATTAGTACAGGTACGGTATCTATAGCAAATATGCCATTTATTGGTGAAACCATTGAAAAGTATATAAATTCAAATGAAAATCTTGACTATTCGTCATATAAAACTGAAATAGGTGAAACAGCTGAAAACGAGTACGGTAAATTTACATTGAATGAAGTCTTGATAGATGGTGGACGATTATTAATCAGTTCAACTTTTGAACCAGCAGAGGGGATTAATTTTAATTATCAAATGCATCCAATGCCAAAAGTATTGATAAATGGACAGAATCTAACTTCAGTTATAGGCGGGCAATCTGTAGAATTGAATAATTCAATGTACACTATTTATAACGAGGTTGAAATTACAGATATTCCTATCGGAGAATCGATTCGATTCCATATTGAATACGATCACTTAGACTTTGAGATGCCAATGGAACATCCTTGGATTTTTGATATTGAAGTTCCAACTGAACAGTTAGCAGCAGCAAGCAAAACGATTACATTCAATCAAGTAATACAGATTGGGAATGGGCAATCCATTAAATTAGAGAAAATGATTGTAACACCAATATCCACAATGCTCTATTATGACTGGCCTAAGCAAGCAAATCACATTGCTTTTAAAATTGTAAGTGAATCTGGGATTGAAATATTACCAGACACTAGCGCT
>Ga0180216_1002866_pt1 | contig 13994 bp, 16 predicted proteins | sample eDN3rd37CBELigMG_FD_128879 | JGI IMG/M metagenome (GOLD analysis project Ga0180216, IMG submission 128879) | Enriched Miracle-Growth compost microbial communities from Emeryville, California, USA - eDNA 3rd pass 37_C BE-Lig MG (version 2)... ... | reverse complement strand
GTTCCCTCCACCGGCGCTCACGGCCCGCTCAGCCTGCTGCACGGAGTCGCCGCGTCCATAACTGAGCTGGAGCGACGTGGGCCACGCCACGACGCGCTGGGCGTGTGCCAGCGAGGGCAGCGACGTGGACAGCCCCTGCCGCCACGTGCTGCCGGCCATGGTCGCCGCCGGGTCGCCGCCGGTCGCCGCCTTCCGCACCATACGCCTGCCAACCCGCCTGCCAACCCATAGAATGACGTCATGGACGCCACAGATGAAATGGGCGATCAGCGCGTAACAACAGTTGCCGCTGCAGCGCCCTTTTGAGAATGGCATACACCGAGGTGGAATGGGGTGGAATGGGGTGGAATGGGGTGGAAAAATCGTATGGACAGGCGTATGCACAGCGGCAGAATTGGGTGAGAACTTTCACATACGACGGGGTAACGATATACTAGTAAACCCCACCATACTCGCCAGAGGCGCCCGCGGCCACGCACTAGCCCTTCCTTCCGTTGCCTTTCCCAGCTCTTCATCGCTCTCCATCACTCATGCCGCCCGTGGCGAGCGAGCGCTGCGACGACCTCCAGAGTTCGTGAATTTTTGTGTTCCATCCCGTACGGTCCTCCCTTGGACTATGCTTGGGTTCATACGTCCAGCACTACACCTGCACGAGCACCGTTTACTGACTGAGCATCTCGGCTTAAAGATAGGGCCCTATGACTAGCTGCAGTGCATGTTTGATCATGTCCACAAGGATGGTCACGCAGCTAGATGGCCGTACCGACCGCGCGCTAACTACCCGTTCTCGCACATGCAGATCTTCATCAAATCCATCCTTGGCGGTGGCGTTCTCGCGGTTCGTTTGGCAGCTATGTATCCATGCATGCCATAAATTGGCTACGTTATGTCGTGAAATCGATGTGGTGCTCCATCAGCTAGGTGGTTCGCATCGACAGGACTAGCGCCCATGGGCCGAACAATTAAGATCGCCCACGGTCGCGCTCTCGAATTGGTCGTCGTGCATAGCGCCCTCTTGTATGGGGCCCTACATGTACAGGTCGGTTAGGGCCCTACGGTTGCATTCACACGTGCAGGTACCTCTTGGTCAGAACCTTACATCGACGCATACAACCACCGCCAATGGCGGCAAGGACACCCGCCACTATGTATACACGCACGACTCGTTCTGTACATGGCGCGATTCAGACTGTCCGTTGCAGTTCTGTACAGGCTAGCTTCCTGGGCCGCCCTCCCGACTCAAGCAACCAGCCGTGGCAGCGGTGCAAAGATGGATTCGTCGGGCGAGAGCGTGAAGAACCGCGACCGCGCGGGGTTGTACCCGCGCCGGCACAGATACACACACTCCGGCGTGATCGTTCCGTCGTGTGCACCAGGCGGCTGCACCGACGCCGCCGACGTGGCCGCGGTCTCGCGCAGCTTGAGCTGCTTGCGGTACTGCCCGTACTCGAGCTCCGTCAGGACCGCGCAGTGCTCTGCGACCGCGTCCGCCAGGTTGACGTCCCGGTGGAACGATTCGAACACCTCTTGCTGCCGGCGTCGACCGAGCCCCACGCAAGCGCACGAGCAGAACGCGCGCGCCTCAGCGCTCCCGTGCGGGAGCCCCACTCTGCGCCATGAGACGATGCTGTACCTTGCCGTGCTCGCGGAGGCGCCCGGCGGCGGTGTCCTCGGGCCGGTAGAACCACCGGACCTCGCACAGGAGCGGCGGCCGCGTGCCGGCCGCGGCGTCGGCGGGGTGCCGCACAAAGACATGCTCCAGCAGCGCCACGTAGGGCGGCTCGTTCGGCGCGGGCGGCTGCAGGTGCACAAAGTCGCCCACGAGGAAGGTCTCGCCGTCGCACGTGAAGCCCGCGTACATGGTGACGTCCCCGCTCGCGCTGCGCACGCCCGTGCCGATCGGCCGCGGCGGCTCGGCCGGCGCCGCCACCTCCGCCGGGTGCTTCCGCGGCCGCCCGCGCCGCCGCGCGCCGGCGGTCGGCGTGGCGGCCGGCAGGGCCGTCGAGAGCGTCACGGGGCCCACCGCGCGTGCGCGCTTCGCCGGCGACGCCGCGGGGCTCGGCGTCGGGCTCGCCACCACGACGGGGCTGCGCGCCGGGCTGGCCGTGGCCGCTCGGCCCGCCTGGCCCGGCCCGCTTCGCCGCGGCGGCGTCCGCGGCGGGCCGCTCGCCGCCGGCGATGGCCGGCGGCTGGACCGTGGCCGCCTGCTACTACTACTGCTGCTGCTGCCGCCGGCGTCCTGGGACGTCGACGGCGGCCGTGGCGTCGACGACATTGTCGGCGTCCAACCTTGAGGGAGCACAGCCCGTTCGTGGTGTCGCTCCGTGTCGCCGGCGGTTGGAGTGACGTCATCAGTGATTTTTGGCGCGAAACAATCGAGCAGGCCGACGAGACGAGGAAGCGGCGTACATGGAAGGAGAGAGGAACGCAGGACAGCGACGACTGCCAACGGTAGGGCGTAAAGGACAACGTGCGGAGACGGACGACGACAAGGCCAAGAAAAGCAGTCAGTCGAACGTGCAGGCAGGCGGCGCGAGGCGGCTGGTCGGTGGCTCTCCCACCCAGCCACCCAACGGTCCCTCCCACCTGACACCTTCACGCCGAATGGCGTCGGCGGTTGGACCGGAGGCCCCAGGCGGCCAGCCAGGCTCGCCCCAGCAGCTGGGCGACGCCGGGATACCGCTGCCCGTGCCGCCAGCGTCGGCGACGGATCCGGGAGGGCCGGCGCGCGTGCTCGGCCTCCGGCGCCTCAAGGGCAGCGAAACCCGCGTCCTCATCCAGCATGCGTACGCTGTGGCCGCTAACGCGAACATGCGTACCGAGCCGCGCAGCTGACCCGGCGCGACTCCTCTCGCTGAATGTGCCTCGACAGGCAAAACCGCGACAAGCGGTGGTACGGCTGGTCGACGGCGGCGGCGCGGCACCCGCAGGCGCTCATCGCCTTCTTGCAAGGCCGCCTCGTGCTGGAGGAGCGGCTGAGTGCCGCGCAAGCGTCGGCGGTGCGCGGCCGGTATCGGTCGTAGCACGGCTGCAGCAGCGGGGCAACATGTAGCATACGGCAATGTACGATAGAGCGACAGTTTGGTACAGATCGCGGGTCCTAAACGTGTACAAAAAACTATGCCGCACTGGGCGGCCACAGAGTCCTGCTGGCCGGCCCGCGCACGGCTATGCCGCCTTGCGCTCGCCGTGCACGCGGAAGCGGTAGATGCACGTGTAGTCGGGGTGGCCGTGGTTGGAGTGGACGCGCAACCGCACATTCCGCGTGCCGGCGTCGGCCGCGGCGCGGCCCGCCTGCGCATTCGCCCCGGCGAGGAGCAATCGAGGCCAGCACCCACGGTGAGCCGTCAGCAGCGCGGTCGCAGAAAACCTGGCGATGGCGCGGCCGAGGTCGTACGCTGGCGACGGCGAACGACTGCACGTGGCTGGGCGCGTCGAGGTTGTACTCGTACTTGGCCACCTCGACCCAGTTGCCGTCGGCGTCCAGCGCCTCAACGCTGACGCCGCGCGGCGCGGACCGGCGCTCGGGGTCCGTCGCGACGGCCTGCGGGACGTGGTCGAGGGTGAAGCTCTGCAGGCGCACCTCGTACGGCAGGCGCACCTCGAGCCAGCCGTTCGCGCCGCTCATCGCCCAGCAGTAGCCGCTGTCCAGCACGGGCCGCAGCACCACGGAGGGCGCCTGCCGCGCGGTGACGGTGCCAAAGATGATGTCAGACAGCTTGGGCGCCGCCCACGCCGGCGACGTGTTGACCACGCGGCCGCCGTTGGAAAACAGCGCGTGGTCCGGAATGCCTGCGGGGCCGTTCGCAACGCACACCGTGGGCCAACGCGAACCGTGAGCTCTCCGTCAGACCCAGCACGCACCCGACGTCGCCGCGGCCGTACCAATGCGGTCGGCGTCAAAGAGGGCGAGGCGCGTGTCCAGCTCGCGCAGCTGGCCGAGCAGGCCGTTCGAGCGCAAACTGCCCCCAGCGCGTGAGAACGTCCGTCGCCGCTGGCGCACCCACGTTTCCGCGGCGGCCCGTACCACCGAGGCCTGCAGCGCCTTGAGGTCGGCGTCCAGCTGCCGCCGCAGCTGATCGACGTCGGAGGCATCGGCGCCCTCCGCGTAGGGAGTCTTGGCGGCCGCCGACGCCTCCTGGAGCAGCACCACGTCGCGCTCCAGGTCCGCCACCCGGCGCTGGAGACGGTCCAGCAGGCTGTGCAGCTCGCTCAGCTGCTCGATGGTGGCGCTAGGCTCCTCCTCGTGCTCTGCTCGGCCAGCGGACGACATGCAGCGGCGCGCCGAGGTCGGTCAGCTTGGGGTGCGCCTCGCGCCCGCTGCGCACATCGTCCGCCCGGCGTACTGGCTGCCTCCACCAACTGGGCGACGTCCTTGGTCAGCTGCTTCACCGCGGCGGCCTGCTCGGCGCACAGCGCCTTGAGCGCCGCCCACTCCTCCGGGCTGATCGCCGCGCCCGCAGGCTGGGCCGCGGCCGGTGCCGGCGGCGCCTGCTGCGCTTGCTGCGGTCGAGTGCGCCAAGGCCGCCGGCACCCTTGGCGGCTGTCAGTGTCCGGCGCACCCCAGGCAACATGGTCGCCTTGAGCGGGCGCGCGCACCGTGTCGGCCTTGGCCAGCGCGGCGCGCTGCTGCTCGAGCTCGGCGGTGAACTGGGCCTCCACCCGTTGGATGCGCTGTGGGCCACGCCGCCGCCACTCAGAGGGGCCGACAGGGCGATGGCGTTACGAACCGGCGATAACGGCGAGTCCGCGCAGACGGCGCCAGAGCCCGGTACCTCCTCAAACTTGGACTGGCCAGCCGACGCAGCGCCCCGGACACGCAGGGACAGAGCCACACACCCGTCAGCAAGGGTGGTCCGCCCGCACGTCCGGCTGGTCGACCCGCCGGCACGCACCTGCTGGGCCGCCAGCGCCGCGGCGTGCTTAGCCTCGGCCTGGGCGGCGGCATTCTCCAGCGCCGCCTGCGCGCTCGCCTTGGTTTCGGCCAGCAGCGCTTGCAGGCTCGTCATGGCGCGATCGGCGTCGGCACGCAACGCCTTGAGGTCGTCGTGGGTGGCAAAGTCCTTCGAGTTGATCAGCTTTTGCGCGTCCTCCAGCAGCGCTCGCGTCTGTTTGGCCGACTGTTCCAGCACCTCCAGCCGCTCGGCCGTCGGTGCCAGCGCTGCAGCGGCCCAGCGCCAAAACCGGCACACGCGCGGTGCCGAGGTCGCGACTTAGCCGACCTGCTCACGCGCCGCCACCCCGGCGTCTTCCGGCACGGTGGCCCGTACCCTGCTCAATGTGGGCGCGCAACGCCTTGTTCACAGCCTCCAGGTCAATGGTGGCGGCAGCGCCAGCCGGCAGCTCGATCGCCGGCGCTGGCCCGCTGGGCGCACCGGCCAGCCACGCCAGGCGGAAGAGGGCGAGGCCCGCGAGCACTGCGGCCACGTGCCACACGGTCGGCGTGCGCGCGACGCGGCCCGCGCCGTCGGCCGCCGCCTTGACGAGCCACGCGAGGAACTGGAGCGCGTCGCTCAGCCACCGCACGGGCCGCTCCAGCAGCCACGCCAGCGCGGCCCACACCGACTCGAGCAGCCACGAGCCCGCGTTGAACACGGCGTCAGCAGCGACACGCACGCCGCGCACGACGAGCAGGGCGACGGCCATGACGGCCCAGTCTGTGTGCCCACCACGAGCCGCAGCGAAGGACGATGCCGCGACCGTCACGTCAGCTGCCGCAGTGCGGACGCAGCCCTCCCTCAATTCTCGCCTGAAACGTACGCAGCGTGCCAAAGACGGCGCTCCAGAGCCACGCGAGCAGCGACTGCCGCTCGACCGCGGCGCCGTCCAGGTCGACGGCCGCGGCCGGCTTGGCGTCGGCGTCGGGCGTCGCCGCGTCCTCGTCGTCGCCGACGGCGCGCTCGGCCGCCGCGGCCGCCGCGGCGATCGCAGCGGTAGCGGCGGCCGCGGCGTGCCGCGTGCTCCGCCGCAGCGCCGGCGATGCGTGCACTGGCGTTGTGCGCACCGGTGTCGTGTCCAGCGACATGGCCGCCGGGCCCGTGTCGTCGTTGTCGTCCGGCGAGGCCGACGCGGCAGCGTCCTCGCCGGTGGCGGCGCCGGCGGCGCCACCGTCCTCCAGGTCGTTCGCGGTGAGCGGCGGCTGCCGCAGCGGCGAGAGCGCCGCAATCGCGCCCCACACGTTGCCGAGGGCCACCGCAAACGGGCTGGACGCAGGCTGCGTGGGCGGCAGCACCGACGCCGGTCGCGGCGTCGCGTCGGCGTCGCTGGAGGGCGGCGGCACCGACGCCGGTCGCGGCGTCGCGTCGGCGTGCTCCAGCGGCTCTGCCCCCGCCGAGCCGGCAGCCGCGTCCTCGTCGGCGGGCGCCTCGGCGCGCCGCCGCGACGGCGACAGGACCGCCAGCGCCGCCGCGCCGAACGACGCAAAGAAGGACAGCGGCCCGCGGCTCAGGAGGCCGCGGTCGCCGGGCTCGGGCGTCAGCCGGGAGAGCGTGATGTCGGGGTCCGCGTCGTCGCCGACGCTCGACAATGACGGCGGCGGCAGGCTGCTGCCGCTGCCAAAGTCGTCGTCAAAGTAACTGCTGCCGCCGTCGCCGCCGTCGCCCGCCAGGCTGTCGTCGCTGCTGGCGATCGGCTGGCGGCCGCGCGGCCGCACGGGCCGGGACCGCGCCGCCGAGCCGTTGGCGTCGCCCGCATCGCGCGCGGGCGCGGGCGTGGCTGTGGCCGTGGCCGTCGCATTGGCCGCCGTGGCGGTCGCGGCCAGCCGCCGGGAGCGGCGGGTGACGGTCGCAGAGCCGGACGGCGCGGCCTTTTGGCGCGCCCGCGACCGGAGCGCCGGCGTCGTGGGCGCCGGCGGCGCGGGCGTCTGGCCGCCGGGCGGGGCGCCGAGCTGGATGCTGCGGCGCCGCACGGGCGACTGCGACCGGCGGTGGTGGCGGTGGTGCACAAAGACGTGCTCCTTGCCTAGGAAGGGCGTGTAGTCTAGCGGGGGGTGCTCCCGCAGCCAGTGCGGGCTCTCCTCGTTCCTGGCGATCGCAGGCAGGTCCGTTCGGGCCACGACGCCGGCCTCAGATTAGTTAACCAACCCGGTTGCGCAGAGGGGTGCGGCCGCCTCCCTCTCCGTACATGGTGGCGGGCGATCCCGCGGCCGCTGGGTCGGCCATCCCGGCGGAATCGGGCCCGCCCTGCTCGGCGCGGCTGGTATGCGGCCGTTGCGGGTGCGTCCCGTCTGGCACGCTGGCGGGAAGGCGGGGCCGGCAGCTCGGCGGCCGTTGAACCCGCTTGGTTGCTTAACTGCGGCGAGCGTCGGCGACGCGGCGAGGTGGCAGGCGGGTCGGTTGGGTCCGGTTCGACGGCCGGCAGCGGGCGGGCCGGCGTGAGGCGCCTGCAGCAGCGGCAGCGGCGGCGGCGGCGGCGTCCGCGGCGGTGGCGCTCCAACGTTACTTTTGGCGCCAAAATGGAATGTGACCTCGGCTGAATTGTCTTGGCTTATATGTAAGCGCCCGTTTCCTTTGCAGGCAATTCCGCCACGCTTCGGCCGACTTTCACCCCTTGTCACCCCTTGGTAGCGGACGCATCGCGCCATGAGCTAGACTATGAGCCGTGGACTATGAGCTGGACAATGGGGGGCTGCGCTACAATGCAGAGGCCGTGCGTCGTGGGCACGCACCATGCGGGGTCCGCTAAGAGCTTGACGTTCGGCGGGCGGACTGATCAAGCTGCATAATGTTGCTCATCATGCAAGTTTATCAGCGGCTGGCGCCTGCACGGTGGCCGGGATCGGTGCCATGGCATGCAAATAGACATCGGAACGCCGATCGATGTACTGCATCATGGTCTCTACGGCCCTACACTTCACGCATTGGCGCTTTTACAACGACCGACAGCTCACATGTATGCATGCACGCATGCGGATGCAACTGTAGCGCAAGTGCCATTGGAATGATCGACATTGGAGTACGTAAGGCATGGCATGGTCACCCTATAGTTGGTTAAGATCGATTTAAATGCAGGCTTGGCCCTCGCGGGTTGTTCATTGGCCTACATGCAGTTGCATCGCGTCACGTACGAGGCTAAATCCTGAGCGAGGCAGCGAACTGCCCTGAAAAGCTGCGCACCGGCCATGGTCCGGCCTCTAGCGTTCACACACGTCGCTGCATGTTCACAATTATGCTATCCCTGCAATCCCGCCTTTCTCGGTGCACAGCTCAGCTGTCCACCATGCTGGCTATCAATGCAAGCGTCCGGCGCCCTCCCTTGCAAGGCGGGGCGCGGGGCCGTCCGGCATGCAACCAGTCAAACTTCTCATTGCGCTGAGGCCAACCCCAAAATCCTAACCTGACGGCCGTAGTTCGCTCCGCGCCGTCAGGTCGTATCCGCTCGGCGCAGCAAGCTGCCGCCCGGCTCTTCTAGTGAGCGGCCGCGACAGCGCGGGCGTAGGCGCGGGCGCAGTTTCTCTGACCAGCAAGCCCGTCGTGGTCTTGCAACATGCCTCGCCATGCGTCGCCCGCGGCCATGAGATTGGTGAGAAAGCGTTCCCGAGCCTCCGGCCGTGCTGCCCAGCACCACCACCACCGCATTTTCTACGCGCCCAATTCTGCCGCTGCTCTACCGTTCTGCCGCCGGTTTTCCGCCGAGTTCCTGTGCATCCCCTCAGTGCATGCCACTGTGTCACCCGGTTCTGCCGCTGTTCTGCCGCGGCAGAATTACCTGCGGCTCAAACGGGCGCTTGTGAGTGAGCGGCGCGTGTGGAGCGACGGCGAGGAAAGAATCTTCCCCCCGCTTGTTCGCTTGGCGACGCGGCGTCGCGGCGACGGCGACTGACAGACGAGAAAAAGAAAACGCTGAGCCGCGTCGTCGCCGTCGTCGTCCTCGGCGGCCGCCCGTTCGCGTCGTTCGGCTTTCTTTGCCGCCTCCCATCCACCGTACGCGCACACCCTGCAGGGCGCTGCCCTTCCGTGCGCGACTGCGTCGGTCGCTCACGCAGGAGGGCCGCGCGTGGTTGGGACCACGTGCCATGACGCGGATCAGGCAGCGCGGCGCCCAGCCTCCGTTGGACGCGCCACAGCGGAGCAAGTGCGCACGTCGCTGCACCGGCACGCAGCAGAGGCACGCCGCGCGCGCTGCCACGCGAGACACCGACGCCCACCCGCGGACCAACACCGCAGCCAACGCGCGCAGCGCCGGACACCGCCGGCCGAATTGCGCGAATCCGGACGAGGGCCGCCACGACGCACGCGACACACCGCGAGCGCGGCATCGCGTTGGCAAAGCTCATCCGGGCCGTGGCATCGTCGTCGGACCTGGCCGCTGGCAGTGGGTCCACCGGCACGCGTCCGTTCGCCCGTACTTTTCGCAGCTCACGCCCGGTATGGCCTCGTTGGCGCCGGGCGGGCACGGCCGCGTGCCCGCTGGCGCTCACCCAATGGGGCTGGTCGCGGCTCGCGTGGCGCGGCGGCCGCCCCATAGCTTCGGGGCCCGCAGTGGTGTAGGCCGCCATGGGTTGCGGCGGCTCCAAGGCCGTCGCCGAGGGCGAGGCCACCAGCAAGGAAATCGACAAGCAGCTCAAGAGCGACCAGAACAAGGTCAAGAGCGAGGTGAAGCTCCTCCTGCTGGGTACGCCCGCGTGGACGGCGCCCGCAGCATGGCCGCAGCGGGCGCGGCTGACGGCGTCGCCTCCCCTCCGCGTCGGCCTCCCCGACGCGGTCCGTTCCGACGCGGCACAAGGCGCCGGCGAGTCGGGCAAGTCGACCGTGCTCAAGCAGATGAAGATTCTGCACCAGGGCGGCTACAGCCCCGAGGAGCGCGAGTCGTACCGCGAGATTATCTGGAGCAACACCATCCAGTCGATGCAGGTGCTCCTCCGCGGCATGTCGACCATCAACCCGCCCATCCCCTTTGACGATCCCGTCATGGAGGTCCGTTGGGCGATGGCGCGGCGTGGGCGCAGCGCGCATGCGCTGATGCCTCTCTGGCGGGGGCTCCGGCGCGGGGGATGTGCGCGCGCGCGCCACAGAAACGGTCCGAGGTCATCCTGAACCTGGCGTCGCAGGGCGACGATTTTGTGTTCACGCAGGAGACCGGCAAGCTCATCAAGGAGCTCTGGCAGCACCCGGCCGTCCAGGCGACGTTTGCGCGGTCCAACGAGCTGCAGCTCAACGACTCGGCCAAATAGTACGGTGGCGGCCACCGGAGTAAGGCGCGCTGCTGCTGCTGGAAACCGCGTGCTCACAGCGCGGCACGGCATTGGCCGGTACGTTTGGCGTGCCTGCAGCTACTTTGACTGCATCGACCGGATAAGCGAGCCGAACTACATCCCGACGGAGCAGGACGTGCTGCGGTCGCGCGTGAAGACGACCGGTATCTCGGAGACCGTGTTCACTCTGCGGGACGTCACCTTCCGGTGCGTGCCATTCCGGCGTTGGCGACGGGCGCGCTCGGCGGCCATGCTCACTCTTGGTGTCGGCTTTTTTTCTCGGCGCGCGTGTGACCGGGCCACCAGCGTGTTCGACGTCGGTGGCCAGCGGTCCGAGCGGCGGAAATGGATCCACTGCTTCGAGGGCGTCACAGCGATCATGTTCTGCGTGGCGCTCTCCGAGTACGACCTGGTTCTGCGCGAAGACGAGAGCCAAGTACGTGCACGCACGGGCATCGGTGTGTCGAAGGGCGAACGCGACATGACTAACCACGCCTGCGCACGGGCTACCGCCTGCGAGGGGGGCCGCCGTCTGTAGAACCGCATGCAGGAGGCCCTCCAGCTGTTCGACTCGATCTGCAACTCGCGCTGGTTCACCGAGACCTCGATCATCCTCTTCCTGAACAAGTCGGACCTCTTCCGCGAAAAGATCACGCGCGTGCCGCTCAGCCTGTGCTTCCCCGACTACACCGGTGCGTGCGCGCAGCAGCTGCGCGGGCCGTGGGCGCGCGCCTGCCAATGCTCACCGTCCTGTGCCGCCTCGCCCCCCGCCCGCCCATGCGCGCGGCTGCAGGCGGGAGCGACTTTGACGCGGCCGCCGAGTACATCACCCAGCGGTTCGTGGAGCTCAACCGGTCGCCCGACAAGAAGAGCATCTACCCGCACCTGACCTGCGCGACCGACACGGAGAACATCCGCTTCGTCTGGGCCGCCGTGAACGACATCGTCACGCGGACGGCGCTCCGCAAGGCAGGCCTGATGTGAGCTGGGGCCCGCGCCTGCGTCGTCATCCTGCCGTTACGAGCCCTCGTGGCGGCGTGCGCCGGCGCCCGCCTAGCCGTCCTACTACTACTACAGTTGTAACAGTTGCCCCCCGAGAAGACGCGATGCGGTAGGAGGAGGAGGTGGTGGTGGGCGAGGAAACCTTGTCTTTTGGTTACGTGGCGTGCGGTGACGCGTAGTCAATTTTGATGCAGCATTCTGTACTGTACACACAGCCAACGCGCATTCGAATGTCCAATAAAAATCATTCCAGCACGCTTCCCGGGGACACGGACGAGGGAAATGACCATCCCGGTGGCAGAGCGAATTTGGTGCATCGTGCCACGCGGCATTTGCAGATGCTGCGGAGACGGCATGATCAATCGATGGCCGCGCATCCGCTGTCCTGGGGGGTCTATGCCGCCGGTTGCCCATGTCATAAGGCCTACGTGGCACGTATCAAGCAACTCTTGAGCCACCAGCGTCGCAGTCACGGCACCAACACGCCGGGCGGGGCGGGCCGGGCCACGCCTTCTGACAGTTTTCTGACAGAGCCGACGGGCGTGGTGTGTTGACGTCGCGATGAGGTCATAGGGAAGAGGCCCTTTGTTGTAGAGGAGCGTACCTAGGGTTAGGGCTATGGACTTCTTTTCCTCGCTCGCTTTTTTCCTTTTGGGGCAGCGGGCGCCCCTGCAACGGAAAAAGCGCGGCGCATCCCGGCCGCTTTTTGAGGGCGATGCTGGACGATCATCGCGCGGAAAAAAATTGCGCACCATAGAGGAGGACGTGCTGCATCGAGTGCAAATTTTTATAGAAAATTTTGACTAGGAAAAGTCGGAGAAAGCAAGACGGGCGAAAAAGCGCGCGCACGATAAGTGGGGAGCGAAAAACTTGGACGCGGTAGCGCGCGCGCGCTGCGTGTGCTGGGCCCGCCTGGGGGTAAGGCCGACGCTGGGAACGGGCGCGCGCATCGTCGTCGCGGTGGCCGGCTGGCCCCGCCGCTGGCCCGCGCGGCGCCGGCACGATGAGCAAGCTACACATGCGCGCGCGCAAGCTGGACTACAGCCGGCGCCTAAGGGTCTATAGGTCCGAAGAGGTGCCAGACTTGGACGACCAGACCCAGTTCGCGCGCAACGTCCCCGTCGTCGCCACCGGCGTTGAAAAGGAGGAAGAAGAGGTAAACCCTGGCCCATCCTCCGCCGCCCCCACGCGCCCACCCCCCTGCATCCCGCGGGGCGCGCTGCATCCGCTCTATCGCATCCCAGCTCCAAGATAGCGCATGCGCGTATATGGCCCGCCGCGTATGTGATGCTGACCGGGTGGATGGCGCCCGCGCCCCCGGGCCGAGCGTGGGGTCGCCCGTTCGCAGGAGCACCACCTGCAAGCGCTCATCTCGGCGTCGCAGGTGGACGGCCCGCGGCCGCAGCTGTATATCCCCATCCCGGACGCGTCGCGCGAGGTCGCCAACTATGACCAGCTGTACAAGCCCAACTACGTGCGGCCCTCGCGGCTCATCCGCTACGTGGGCGGTACGCGGTGGCCCGGCATGCAGCGCGCGCGCGCGCGCGCGTACCCGCGTAGGTAGCCCTGGCCGGCTCACGAGCCCCCCGACATCGCTCGCTTGCATGCGACGCGCGGGCCGCAGGCGCGTCCCACGGCAATGAGGACCAGGCCGCCGACTACGACCTGGACGAGGAGGACGCCGCGTGGCTGGAGCAGTACAATGGCCGCTCGCCCGCCGCGAACGCGCTCACCGAGGAGCAGCTCGAGCAGCTCATCAGCAAGCTCGAGTCGCTCGTGATGTTTGAGCACGCCAGCGAGCCCGGCTACGCGCCCACGCTCGACGACCTGGGCCCGCTCGGCAAGCATCCCGCGGCCACCGCCGTCATGGAGTACTGGCAGCTGCGACGCGCGAGCTTGAACCGGTCCCTGCTCACCATGCTCAAGCCGGAGACCAAGCTCAACGACCCGGACCCGTTCGTGTGCTTCCGCCGGCGCGAGCTGCGGCAAACGCGCAAGTCGCGCCGCAACGACCAGCAGTCCTACGAGCGGGTGCGTGCGGCTCCATGGGGCCGCATGGGGTGGCGCCAGCGCGACCGCTGACCGCGCGCGCGCTCCAGCGTGTCGGCGCCTCGTGCCTCGTACCTCGCGCGCGCGCGTGCAGCTGCAAAAGCTCAAGTCCGAGATGCAGCGGGCGCACGAGCTCATTGAGCTATGCAAGAAGCGCGACCGGCTCAAGCGCGAGTCGCTGTTCCTGGACATGCTCATCTTTGAGCAGAAGCAAAAGGTCCGGGGCACGGGCCGGTGCCCACACCTGGGCGCTGCGCAAGCGGGAGGCTGAACAGGCGCGCCTGCCCTCCCTGAGCGCGTGTGGCGTTTGTCCAGGTCTGGGAGATCAAGCGGCGGTACAAGGCCTCGCACCCGGAGGCGCTCGCCGCGCTCGACCAACGGCTGGGCAAGGGCGGCATGTCGGCCGCGGCGGCCGTCAGCAGCGCCAACGCAGCCGTCGCCACGCCCCTGCGGATCAAGCTCGTCAAGGCCGGCGAGGAAGGGTACGGCGCCGGCCGCGGCCGCGTGCGCGTCTCGTGGACTCGCGCGCGCTCACATGCGTGCCCACGTCGCGTCGGCGTGCCGCTCCCGGCCAGGCCCATCGTGCACATCGCCTCGCCGGCCAAGGGCGTCGATCCCGAGCGGCTTGCGCGGGTGGGCAAGGTCGACGGGCCGATGGACTTGGCGTGCGTGGCCCGCGCCCGCAAGGCCCACGCTGCGGCTCGCTACGCCGGTGCTAACGCCCCCCCCCCCCCCCCCCCCCCCCCCCGCC
>Ga0180216_1002865_pt1 | contig 13995 bp, 12 predicted proteins | sample eDN3rd37CBELigMG_FD_128879 | JGI IMG/M metagenome (GOLD analysis project Ga0180216, IMG submission 128879) | Enriched Miracle-Growth compost microbial communities from Emeryville, California, USA - eDNA 3rd pass 37_C BE-Lig MG (version 2)... ... | reverse complement strand
TTGCTTTCCAGAGGAGCCTCGCCGTGGCGGTCTGGGGGCCTGAGAGATTCCCGGGGAGGTTGCTCCTTCGGCGCCCGCTGTGTGCGGGACTCTCCCGCCGCGGTTCGGTGGCTGTTCAGTTGTGGCGTCAAGTATGCCATGTGGTTCGACGCCGGTTCATCAGGACGCGCACGGGGTGGCGTGTCGCACATTTCGCCTGGTGAGAAGGCTGTCAGAAAATTCCGAGCGATACCTTCACAAATATTGGCATAATTGCTATGGTGTGCATCACACGGTCTCGCGACCGAGGGTTCGGTGCCCGGTGATCGCGAGCGCCGGTCGATTCGTCTCTTCTCTCGTACGGCAAGGCTTCTGAAGACAGGTGGTCATATGGGTATCGGGATGGTCCTCGACATGGCGTCCGCCGCCACCCCCGATCGGATTGCGATGGGTCCTCGCGCGAACGGCGTCACCTACCGCCGGCTCGACGAACTCGCTTCGCGCGGTGCGGGATTGCTCGGTGAGCTCGGAGCCCGACACGTCGTCTTCGTCGGAGTGAACGGTCCGGTCCTTCCCACGCTCATGTTCGCTGCCGGTCGTGCCGGTGTTCCACTGGCGCCCTTGAACTACCGGCTTCCGGCCGCGCAGCTGCTCGAACTGATCGACAGGCTGGACGAACCGATCGTCGTTGCGGATGCCGACTTTGTCGGTAAGCTCGACGGGTGCGCGCACCGAATCGTCTCGACCGACGAATTCCTCGGTCTCGCGGAGGGTACGGACCTTCTGGAGGGCGACCGATCGGACGACGAGGGAACCGCGATCGTGCTGTTCACCTCCGGGACCACCTCGGCTCCGAAAGGAGTGCTGCTCCGGCACCGGCACCTGCTGTCCTACCTCATCAACACCGTCGAATTCTGCTCCGCAGCAGAGGAACAGGCCACTCTGGTCAGCACGCCGCCCTATCACATCGCAGGTCTCGGTGCCGTCCTGAGCAACGTCTACTCGGGTCGCCGCATGGTGTACCTGCCCGACTTCACGCCGCAGGGTTGGCTCGATCTCGTCCGCACCGAGGGCGTCACCAGCGCGATGGTGGTGCCCACGATGCTCGCTCGCATCGTCGACCACCTCGACGGTGCGCAGGCCGAGGTTCCGACTCTCGAGTCGCTCGCCTACGGAGGGGCGAGGATGCCCCAGCCGGTCCTCGAACGTGCTCTCGCGGCGTTCGGTGACACCGGATTCGTCAACGCCTACGGCCTGACGGAGACCAGTTCGACGATCGCGGTGCTCGGACCCGAAGAGCATCGGGAGGCCTTCGCGAAACCCGAACTGCGAGGGCGTCTCTCCTCGACCGGGCGGATCGTGCCCGGCATCGAAGCGCAGATCCGATCCGAGGACGGCGAACGCGTGCTGTCCGACGGGCAGACGGGTCTGCTGTGGGTGCGCGGGGCCCAGGTCAGCGGCGAGTACATGGGCAACGGTTCGGTTCTGGACGCGGAGGGTTGGTTCCCGACCAGGGATCGCGCCCGGATCGAGGACGGCTATCTCTACATCGGTGGCCGCGCGGACGACACGATCATCCGAGGTGGGGAGAACATCGCACCGGCCGAGATCGAGGACGTGCTGGCGCACCACCCGCAGGTGCGCGAGGTGGCCGTGATCGGTACTCCCGACGACGAATGGGGCGAACGGATCTGCGCGGTGATCGTGCCGGCCGTCGACAACCACGACGACGCCGATTCGATCCGCACGTGGTGCCGTGAACGTCTGCGCGGTTCGAGGACCCCCGACGACGTCGTGTTCGTCGACGACCTGCCCCGTACCCCCACCGGCAAGCTCGTGCGCCGCGATCTCGTCGAGCAGGTCACGGCCGGACTCGCGGGATGATCGCGCTGCCGTCCGCATCACGAAGAGAACGGGCATCCTTGTGACCGACACCGTGGACACCGAACTCGTCCGACGCGAATGGATCCTCCGGGCGCGCCCGAGCGGCCGTCCCCGTGACACCGACGTCGAGTTGGTCGGAACCGCTCTCGGCGTACCCGCCCCGGGGCAGGTCCGCGTGCGGAACCTCGTCATGTCCGTCGAGCCGTACATGCGGGGCAGGATGGGCGGTGAGGCGACCTACGCGGAGCCCTATGCACTGGGGGAGCCGATGCTGGCTCCAACGGTCGGGGTCGTGTCCTGGTCCGATCGACCCGAGTTGCCGATCGGATCGCTGGTTCTCCACGAGTACGGCTGGCGGACGGAAAGTTTCGTCGACCCGTCCGACTGCCGCAGGCTCCGGCACGACGATCTCCCCGCAGCCCTGCACCTGAGTGTCCTCGGCATCCCGGGTATGACCGCCTGGGTGGGAATCGAGCGGATCGCGCAGGTGCGCAGCGGCGACGTGGTGTTCGTGTCGTCCGCGGCCGGTGCGGTCGGATCCACTGCGGTCCAGCTGGCGAAACAGCGTGGTGCCGTGGTGATCGCGAGCGCCGGATCTCCTGAGAAGGTCTCTCTTGTCAGGGAACTCGGTGCCGACGCGGCGTTCGATCATCACGAGGGGCCGGCGAAGGACCTGCTGCGCAGCGCTATGGCCGAGGTCGGTGCCACCGCGCTCGACGTGTATTTCGACAATGTCGGGGGCGAACAGCTCGAAGCGGCCATCCGCGTGCTCGCCGACCACGCCCGAATCGCTCTGTGCGGGATGATCAGCGTCTACAACTCCGCGACACCCGTGCCCGGACCGAACAACCTGCTCAAACTGATCTGGCGTCGCGCCCGGATGGAAGGCTTCCTGCTGGCCGACCATCTCGATGCGCGCGATGCCTTCGAGGACGAGATGGCCGCGCTCGTCCGGAGCGGCCGGATCCGGCCCGTCCACACCGAGTTCGCCGGTGGTATCGGCGGTGCATGGGATGCCTTCGTCGGGATGCTCGACGGCGCCGCAACCGGTAAGGCCCTCGTCCCTCTCGTTCCCTCGACCTGACTCCGTCGGGACCGTCCCGACGTCGCTGCGGCGGCGCCGGTGTCCCGCCGCACCTTCTCACTCTTTCGGCGCCTTCGACGCCGACCTCATCGACAGGAGCCCGCATGACCACGCATCCCCGTCCGCTCGAAGGAAAGGTAGCGCTCGTCACCGGTGGCAGCCGCGGCCTGGGCCGCGAGATGGTTCTCGCCTTTGCGAACGCCGGTGCCGACGTCGTCATCGTCAGCCGCAAGGTCGACAGCTGCGAGAAACTCGCCGCGGAGGTCGCCGAGACCACCGGGCGCAAGGCCCTGCCTCTCGCACTGCACGTCGGTGACTGGGACGCCCACGAGCCGGTCGTCGACCGGGTCTACGACGAGTTCGGCCACCTGGACGTCCTGGTGAACAACGCCGGCATGGCGCCTCTGTACCCCAGCCTCGACCAGGTGACCGAGGAACTGTTCGACAAGGTGATCGGTGTCAATCTCAAGGGTGCCTTCCGTCTGACCGCCCTCGTCGGTCCCCGGATGGCGGCGGGTTCCGGGGGGTCGATCATCAACATCAGCTCCATCGCCTCCCAGCGGCCGATGACCACCGATCTTCCGTACGCGGCGGCCAAGGCGGGACTGAACACCCTGACCAAGGGCTTCGCGCAGGCATACGGTCCCAGCGTGCGGGTCAACACGATCATGGCCGGTGCCTTCCTCACCGACATCAGCAAGGCCTGGGACATGGACTCGGCCAACGAACTGTTCGGGGCGATGCCGCTCCGGCGTGCCGGAAATCCGGACGAGATCGTCGGCGCCGCACTGTATCTCGCGGGGCCCGGTTCCACCTACACCACCGGTGCTGTGATCCCCGTCGACGGCGGCCGCACCTCCACCCCCTGACCCGATCCGCGGCCCACGGGCCGACGACCAGGAGCCTCTCATGGACTTCATCCGAGCACCGCGCCGTACCCGGCGCACCTTCCTGTCGACCCTGACCGCCGCCGCGCTCGCCGCGACCCTCGCGGCCTGCGGTGGAAACGGTGGGGACGACCGCATCACCTCGGAATCGATCGGATCGACCGGCCCGGCCGGCGACGATGCCTGGCAGCAGGTGGTCGAGGCGGCCAAGGCGGAGGGCGAGGTCACGATCTACTCGTCGAACGCCGCGGACGCTCTCGCCGAACTGGGCCGCCGCTTCGAGGCCGACTACGGCATCCGCCTGAACGTCGTGCGTGACGTCGATGCGAATCTGCACCAGAAGATCGGTGCGGAGGCCGAGACCGGCAACCGGGTCGCCGACGTGGTCACGCAGGCGAGTGTGCCGTGGGCCGTGAGCCTCGGCGCGGAGGGGGAGTTCGCCGAGCCCGTCGGCCCGGCCTTCACCGACTCTGCCAGTGAGTACGACGTCACGACCCTGAAGGACGACACGGGTTACTTCGTCTCCAATGCGTCCGTCCTGACCTTCGGCTGGAACACCCAGCGCTACCCGGACGGCGTCGACAGCTACGGCGATCTCCTGGATCCGGCGCTCGGCGACGGCAGGATCGGCATCGTCCTTCCCACGTCGACCGCGCACGTGGATTTCTACGACAACTATCTCGAGCAGGTCGGAGGGGAGGGCTATCTCGAGAAGCTGGCGCAGCAGCGTCCGCGGATCTACCCCAGCGCGCTGCCGTTGGCGCAGGCCCTCGCCTCCGGTGAGATCGCCGCCGCCGCCTTCGTGCAGGACCAGAAGAGCGAGCAGGAGACCGGCGCCCCCGTCGACTCGGCCTTCGGAGACGTCGTGTGGGGCGCGCCCATGTACACCGCGATCCTCGCCGATGCCGTTCATCCCAATGCAGCCCAGGTCCTGGCCAACTACATGATCACCCCGGCGGGTCAGGAAGCGGTCTCGTTCCGCAATGCCTCCGTTCTGCCCGGCATCGGCTCGGCGGTCACCACCGTCGACAAGGTCGCCCCTCAGAACACGGACGCCATGACGCCGGAAGCACTCGAAGAACTCAAGGCCCGCTTCGGCCGTCTGTTCAACCAGTAGTTCCGGGTTCGCCGGAGAAGGAGTCACCCCCATGGGAAGAGTTGAAGGAAAGGTCGCACTGATCACCGGCGCGGCCCGTGGCCAAGGACGCGCGCACGCCGTGCGTCTCGCCGAGGAAGGGGCGGACGTCGTCCTCCTCGACGTGTGCAGGTCGATCGACTCGGTGCCGTACCCGCTTGCCACCGGGGACGACCTCAAGGAGACCGAGGCGCTCGTCGCCGCGACCGGCCGCCGGGTCCTGTCCCGCATCGCCGACGTCCGGGACCAGGCACAACTCGACGCTGCGGTCGCGGATGCGATCGGAACGTTCGGGCACATCGACATCGTCTGTGCCAACGCGGGCATCGTGGGCTTCCGGCCCACCTGGGAGTTGAGCGACGCAGAGTGGCAGGACATGCTCGACGTCAACCTCACCGGGGTGTTCCACACCGTCCGAGCCGTCGTCCCGGAGATGATCCGCGCCGGCCGCGGTGGATCGATCGTCATGACCAGCTCGATCCAGGCGATGCTCGGCTCGGCCAACATCGGTCACTACAACGCGTCGAAGAGCGGTGTCGTCGGCCTCATGCGGACTCTGGCCACCGAACTCGGCCCCCACGGCATCCGCGTCAACACGGTCAATCCGAGCGCCGTGGAAACCCCGATGCTGCACAACGAGGCGACCTTCCGGATCTTCGGGCCCGATCTCGAGAATCCGGGACCGGACGACCTGTGGGAGCGCTCGAAGGACCGCAATCCGATGGGCATCGGCTGGGTGGCGCCCGAGGACATGAGCAACGCCGTGTTGTTCCTCGCCTCGGACGAAGCACGATTCATCACCGGCGTGGCGCTGCCGGTCGACGCGGGGGTGCGACTGTGACCGCTCTGGACAACGAAACCCGGCCCGAGACCGCCCGGGTGCCGCGCAGACTCGAAGGTCGCCGGATCTTCGTGACCGGCGGTGGAAGCGGCATCGGTGAGGCCGTGGCGAAGCGACTCGCCGCCGAGGGTGCAGCGGTCGCGGTGACCGACGCCCGGGGCGAGGCCGCGGAGACCGTGTCCGCCTCGGTCGCGGAGACCGGCGCACCGACGCTGGGGCTGCGGTGCGACGTCGGCGACGAGACCTCGGTCGCGGACGCCGTGGCTGCCGCGGCCGACGAGTTCGGAGGCCTCGACGGCGTGGTGACCTGTGCGGGCATCAACGGGACGGCGATGCTCCACGAGATGGAACTCGCCCATTGGGAACGCATCCTGCGCGTAAACCTCACCGGCACCTTCCTGCCGTTGCGGGCCACCCTGCCCCACCTTCTCCAGGCCGGCGGGGGCTCGATCGTGACCGTCGGCTCGGTCGCGTCGCTGGTGGCGACCAACCTGAACACCCCCGGTTACGACGCGTCCAAGGGCGGTGTCCTGCAGCTGACCCGGTCGGTTGCCATGGGGTACGCCGACCGGAACATCCGGGCGAACTGCCTGTGCCCCGGCCTGGTGCGAACGGGCCTGCGCGTGAACTCGCAGGCGTTGCAGGGCCCCGAGCCCGAGGCGACCCGCAGCCGCGTGGTGGAGAACACCGCGCTCGGACGCTCGGCGGACCCGGCAGAGATGGCATCGGTGGTGGCCTTCCTGCTGTCCGACGACGCCTCCTTCGTGACCGGCGCGGCGATCGCCGCCGACGGCGGACTGACCGCGAACTGACTCCCCGCCCGCTGCGGCGGGCACGACACAGAGGTGACCCACACATGTCCACCGACCCGACCTGGCGCAGGGATGCCTGCGCCATTGCAGGAATCGGAACCACCGCGTTCTCCAAGGACTCCGGTGTCTCCGTGACAGCGCTCGCCGTCGAGGCCGCCGCGGCGGCCCTCGAGGACGCCGGACTGACCCCGGCCGACGTCGACGGCGTCGTCCGCAACGATATGGATCTCGTCTCGTGCGCGGCGCTCGCCGACGGCCTCGGCGTCCCGCACCTGACCTACTGGGGTGAAGCCGGCCCGGGTGGATCGGGACCGGCCGCGATGGTCGCCCAGGCCGTCGCCGCCATCATGAGCGGACAGGCGACCACCGTCGTCGTGTTCCGTTCGCTCAACGGCCGATCGGGCCGTCGGTTCGGCCTGTCTCCGGTCGTCACCCCCGAGGTGGGCGGCAACGAGACCTTCGAGGAGTTCTTCGGCCCGTACGGGCTGCTGTCGTCCGGCCAGTACTTCGCGCTCATGGCTCAGCGCTACATGACCGAAACCGGCCTGACCTCCGAACAACTCGCGCAGATCGCGCTGGTGACCCGCAAGCGCGCCAATGCGAATCCGGCCGCCCAGATGTACGACCGGACGATGACGCTCGACGACTACTTCGATTCGCGCATGCTGTCGTCGCCCCTGCGACTGTTCGACTACTGTCTCGAAACCGACGGTGCCGCAGCGGTCGTCGTCACCACCGCCGAACGCGCCAACGACCTGCGGCAGACGCCGGCACTCATCCGGTCGGTCGCGATGTCGACCTGCCGTCACCCCCAGCCGGGCCTGATGTACCCGACTCTCATGCGTGAGGACATCACCGCCCTGCCGTCGCGGGAATGCCAGGACACGCTCTACAGCCGTGCCGGTCTCGGTCCCGCGGACGTCGACGTCGCGCAGATCTACGACTGCTACTCGATCACGGCCCTCATCCAGCTCGAGGACTACGGGTTCTGCAAGCGCGGCGACACCGGCGACTTCCTCGCCGAGGGTCAGATCGACCTCGGTGGAGCGATACCGATCAACACCAGCGGAGGACACATGTCCGAGGGATACATCCACGGAATGAACCACGTCGTCGAAGGGGTGCGGCAGATCCGCGGTACCTCCACGAGTCAGGTCGAGGGTGCGCAGGTCTCCCTGGTCACCTCGGCCCCGCCCCCGGCGGCGTCCGCGCTGATCCTGGTGGCGGCATGAGCGCCGCAGCAGCCGCGAGCGCGGCGACCACCGACCGTCTTCGTCCCCTCGTCACCGAACGGGGCAGCGCCGGCTTCTTCTCCGCCGCCGCCGAGCGCCGCATCGAGATCCTCACCTGCGAGGACTGCGGGCGACGCATCCACCTGCCGCGCCCGCGATGCGTGTATTGCGCGAGCACCGAGGTGTCGTGGAAGCCGGCGCCCCACACCGGCACGGTGTACAGCCACACGATCGTCGAGCATCAGGTGCATCCGCTGTTCCCGGTCCCGTACACCGTGATCGTCGTCGACCTCGACGGAGAGCAGGCCGGCGTGCGCCTGATCGGCAATCTGCCCGGTCGTGCGGACGTCACCGCCGGAACCCCGGTCCGCTGCACCTTCGAGGACCTCGGCGAGGACGCGGCCGGAAACCCTGTGGTGTTGCCGGTCTGGGAGATCGACACCGAGCGCGCGAGCGCCGGAACCGGGGAGGACGAATGACCACGGCACCCACCCGACCGATCGACCCGCTCCTGTTCGTCGACGACGACCCGAACGTCGCCTTGCGCGGCGCCCGTTGCTCCCGCTGTTCGACCGTCACCTTCCCGATCCAGCACAGCTGCCCGCGCTGCGGGGCCGCGGAGATGAACCCCGAGGCACTGCCCACCGAGGGGGTGCTCTGGTCCTACACCGTGCAGTCGTTCGCCCCGAAGAAGCCCTTCCTGCACACCGAACCGTTCACCCCCTTCGGGGTCGGCTACATCGATCTCGGTGACGTGATCGTCGAGTCCCGCCTCACCGTGAACGACCCGGAATCGCTGGAGATCGGTATGCCGATGCGGTTGTGCAGCATCGTCAACCACGTCGACGACGACGGCACCGAGGTCGTCACCTTCGCATTCGCACCGAGCAAGGAGGAGGCGGCATGAAGGTCGCGATCGTCGGTATCGGTATCCACAGGTTCGGTCGCACCGAGGGCGTGAGCGGCCTGGACCAGGGCGCCTACGCGGCCCGGCAGGCGATGGCCGACGCCGGGGTCGAGTTCGAGGACATCCAGTTCGCCTACGGCGGCAGCGATTCCGCCGGCAACGCCGACACCCTCGTGTCGACCCTGGGCCTGACCGGACTGCCCTTCGTCAATGTCTCCAACGGCTGCGCCACCGGTGGCAGCGCCCTGACCTCGGCGGTCAGCCGGATCCGGTCCGGCGAGTCCGATCTCGGTCTCGTCGTCGGCTTCGACAAGCATCCGCGCGGAGCATTCAACCCTCGTCCCGAGGACAACGGGTTGGGCCGCTGGTACGGCGAGACCGGGATGATGGTCACCACCCAGTTCTTCGCCATGAAGATCCAGCGGTACCTCGTCGAGCACGGACTGCCGAAATCGCTGCTGGCCACGGTGGCGGCCAAGGCGTTCCGCAACGGCTCGCTCGCCCCCCATGCCTGGCGGCGAACTCCGCTCGGCGAGGAGGAGATCGCCGGGTCGACGATGGTCAACGATCCGCTCACCCAGTACATGTTCTGCTCCCCGGCAGAGGGCGGGGTCGCGCTCGTGCTCGCCCGCGCCGACCGGGCCCACCGCTACACCGACACGCCGGTCTTCCTCGAGGCCGCGGAACTGCGCTCGCGGTTGTTCGGTTCGTTCGAGGTGTTCAGTCCGTGGACCTCACCCGAACGTGCCGACGGGCCGACGGTGACCGCCTCCCGCGCGGCCTTCGAAGCGGCGGGGATCGACCCGAGCGACATCGACGTGGCGCAGATCCAGGACACCGAGGCAGGTGCGGAGATCATGCACCTGGCGGAGACGGGACTGTGCAAGCACGGCGAGCAGGAGACACTCATCCGCTCCGGCGCCACCGAGATCGGCGGATCGATCCCGGTCAACACCGACGGTGGATGCCTCGCGAACGGGGAACCGATCGGCGCGACCGGTCTGCGTCAGGTCTACGAGAACGTCGTCCAGCTGCGCGGTGCAGCGGGGGACAGGCAGGTGCCGGGCGACCCCAAGGTCGGATTCACCCATGTGTACGGGGCGCCGGGCATCAGCGCGTGCACCGTCCTCACACGCTGAATCGGCGACCGGATCGCCGACGAGAACTTTTCATCACACGGTAGGAGACGATCGACATGGCATGGGATTTCGAAACGGACCCGGAGTTCCAGGAGAAGCTGGACTGGGTGCAGACCTTCGTGAACGAAGAAGTCGCCCCCGTCGACCGCGTGATCGAACACGCCTGGGACGTGACCGATCCGACGCGCAACAAACTCATCCGTCCGCTGCAGCAGATCGTGCGGGAGAAGGGCCTGTGGGCCTGCCATCTCGGCCCGAAGCTCGGCGGTCCGGGCTACGGGCAGCTCAAACTCGCACTGCTCAACGAGATCCTGGGTGCCACCCACAGCGGTCCGGTGGTGTTCGGCTGCCAGGCGCCGGATTCCGGTAATGCCGAGATCCTCGCGCACTACGGCACACCGGAGCTGAAGGAACGCTACCTGCAGCCGCTCATCGACGGTGAGATCGCATCGTGCTACTCGATGACCGAACCCCAGGGCGGCTCCGATCCGACCAGCTTCGTCACCCGCGCGGTGCGCGACGGCGACCACTACGTCATCAACGGTGAGAAGTGGTTCTCCTCGCACGCACGGTTCTCGTCCTTCCTCATCGTGATGGCCGTGACCGATCCCGAGGCTCCCCGGACGAAGCGGGCGTCGATGTTCGTCGTCCCGATGGACACGCCGGGCATCGAGATCGTCCGGAACGTCGGTGTCTGGGGTCATCAGGAGTCCGAGGGCACGCACGCCTACATCCGGTACACCGATGTGCGGGTCCCGGCCGATCACCTCCTGGGGGAGGAGGGTGAGGGCTTCGCGGTCGCACAGACGCGTCTGGGCGGCGGACGGATCCACCATGCGATGCGCACGGTCGGCCTGGTCAAGGCGTCGCTGGACATGATGCTCGAACGTGCCGTGTCGCGGCAGACGCGCGGTCGTTCGCTCGCCGACATGCAGTTGGTGCAGGACATGATCGCCGAGTCGTGGGTCGAACTCGAGCAGTTCCGCCTGCTCGTGCTGCGGACGGCGTGGAAGATCGATCGGCTCGACGACTACAAGAAGGTCATCGCCGACATCTCCGCCGTGAAGATGGTGATGCCGAAGGTCCTCAACAACGTCGTCTCCCGCGCGATCCAGCTGCACGGTTCGCTCGGTATCTCCACCGAGATGCCGTTCGGCAAGTGGCTTCTCGAGAGCTACCACATGGGCTTGGCGGACGGCGCGACCGAGCTGCACAAGCAGCAGATCGCCAAGCAGTTGCTGAAGACGGCGACGCCGGCCGAGGGGCTGTTCCCGACGACCCATCTGCTCGCACTGGATGCTGCGGCAGAGGCCAAGTTCGGGTTGCCGGCGCTGGGGGTGCAGTGATGACGGGCGTCGCCGAAGAGTCGCGCGTCGAGGGCGTGGAGGAACCGCGGGTCGAGATAGCGCCGGTCCGTCCCGGGGAGGAACTCGACTGGGACGCGCTCGAGGCCTACCTGCGGTCGAACCTCGACGGTCTCGACGGAGAGTTCTCGGTGCTGCAGTTCCCGCGTGGTTCGGCGAACCTGACCTACCGGGTCGCCTTCGGTGATCGACTGCTGGTCGTGCGCCGTCCTCCCTTCGGGCAGATCGCACGCGGCGCGCACGATATGGCGCGCGAGCATCGGGTGCTCGCCCGCCTGTACCGCGCGTACGACCGGGCTCCGCGTGCGCTGCTGCACTGTGCCGACACCTCTGTCGTGGGCGCCGAGTTCTTCGTCTCCGAGTACCGCGACGGGATCGTGGTGTGGGACGAGATCCCGGAGTCGATGTCGCATCGTGCCGATGCGGGCAGGCGGATCGGTTTCGCCGTGGTCGACGGGCTCGCCGACCTGCATGCCGTCGATCCGGCATCGTGCGATCTCGCGGATCTCGGTCGTCCGGAGGGATACCTGGAACGGCAGGTCTCCGGATGGTCGGCCCGGTGGGACGCCGTCGCCGAGTACGTCTCCGACCGTGAGGTCGCCGATCTCGTCGAGGAGGTCGGCCTTCGGATCCGGGCCGACGTTCCCGCGAGTCAGCGGGCCGGCATCGTGCACAACGACTACAAGGTCGACAACTGCCAGTTCCCGCACGGCGACCCCGACCGGGTGAAGTCGGTGTTCGACTGGGACATGGCCACGACCGGTGATGTGCTCGTGGACCTGGGCACCCTGCTCAACTACTGGCCGGACCGGACCGTGGCTCCCGACTCGGACGCGGCGTTCATCGTCGTTCCCGGTATGCACGCGCTCGATCTGCCGTCGCGGGCGGAGATCGTCGAGCGCTACGCATCGGGCAGCGATCTCGATCTCTCGCGCATCGACTGGTACGAGGCCTTCGGTTGCTGGAAGACCGTGGTCATCCTGCAGCAGCTCTATGCGCGGTTCGTCCGTGGAGAGACCACCGATCCGCGGATGGGACAGCGAGGGGAGCTCGTCGCGCCGCTCGCGCGCCGAGCGCTCGGCCTGCTTCCTGCATGAGCGGAGATCCTCTCCGCACGGGGCACGTCCGGCGGTGCGAACCGCCCGGGCATGCCCTGTCTCCGCACCAGACCACGAGGAGAAGACGTGCCCACCATCGGATTGTGCACCTACGGAATCACGCCGCTCGAGGCGCTCGAATTGGCCCGCGCGGCCGACGAACTCGGGTTCGACGCGCTGTGGCTGGGGGAGCACGTGTTGCACCCGGCCGCGTACACGAGCGATCACCCGTCGACGGGAACCCGCCAGCATCATTCGGGACCGATCGTCGACGACACCACCGAACTCACCGATCCGCTCGCGCTGCACGCGTCGATCGCGGCGGTCACCGAGCGGTTGAAACTCGGCACGGCCGTGTACGTCACGGCGCTGCGTCACCCCTTGCACACCGCGCGTACCACGATCACCCTCCAGGAACTGAGCGGTGGGCGGCTGTTGTTCGGTGTCGGCGCAGGGTGGCTCGCAGAAGAGTTCGCCGCGCTCGACGTGCCCTTCGCCGGGAGGTTCTCGCGCACCGACGAATGCGTGGAGATCCTGCGCAAGGCGTGGGGCGGTGAGTCGTTCTCGCACGAGGGCGCCCACTACCGGTTCGACGAGGTGCGATCGCATCCTCGACCCGTGGCCGTGCCGGTCGTCTACGGAGGCAACGGACCTCGTGCGCTTGCGCGTGCGGCGCGTCTCGGCGATGCCTGGATCTCCTCGGGCACGCCGACCTTCGAGGAGGCCGTCGAGTTGGTGGACGTGCTGCGTCGGCACCGCGTGGAAGCGGGCGGGAATGCGGAGTTCCCGTGTTACGTGCGGGTCGAGGTCACCGAGGCGACGACGGCGGCCGATCTCGAATGCTACCGGGATCGTGGACTGGACGATCTGGTCGTGTGGGCGGATGCGGGTTGGAAGGGCGCCACCGTCGCGGAGCGACGCGAGAATCTCGCGGCCCTCGCGGGCCGGCTCGGTGTGCGATCTCCCGCGTATCTCCGGTGAACCGGATGCAAGAGGACCCCGCGGATTCGACCGCGGGGTCCTCTTGCGTCGGGGACCGGGATCAGTGATCGGATGTGGTTCCGGTGACGGGGATCAGCGCGCCGGTCACCGAGCGGGACGCGTCGCTCAACAGGAAGGTGATGACGTCGGCGATGTCGGCCGGGCGGGCCCACGACGAGGTGTCGGCGTTCGGCATCGCGCTGCGGTTGGCAGGGGTATCGATCATCGATGGCACGAGACCGTTGACGCGGATGGCGTCGGGTGCGTACTCGACCGCCATGCTCTGGACCAGCGCCGCGACAGCGGCTTTGGAGGCGATGTAGCCGGCGGCTCCCGGGAACGGGCGGGTCGCGGCGGCCGACCCGATGCACACGACCGATCCGCCACCGCGTCGGATGAGTTCGGGCAGTGCGGCCTGGGTGACGAGATAGGCGATCCGCAGGTTGAGGGAGAGCTGGGCGTCGAGCACGTCGACGGGGGTCTCGTGCACGCGGCTGCCGGAGTGGAACCCGCCGACGAGGTTGACCAACCCCGTCATGGGACGGGAGTCGTCCTCGGCGGCAAGGGAGATCACGCGCTCGACGTCGTTCTCGTCGGACAGGTCGGCCTTGACGAGCAGGAGATCGGGGTGCGGGGTGAGCCGATCGACCTCG
>Ga0180216_1002863_pt1 | contig 13997 bp, 16 predicted proteins | sample eDN3rd37CBELigMG_FD_128879 | JGI IMG/M metagenome (GOLD analysis project Ga0180216, IMG submission 128879) | Enriched Miracle-Growth compost microbial communities from Emeryville, California, USA - eDNA 3rd pass 37_C BE-Lig MG (version 2)... ... | reverse complement strand
GCTTCCCGCGATCGCGATCCTCGGCGCCGGCTCGATGGGCGGCGCCATCCTCCACGGACTCGTCCGCTCCGGACTCGCCCCTGCGGTGACGGTCACCAACCGCACGCCGGAGAAGGCGGCCGCGCTCGCGGACCTCGACGGCGTCACGAGCATCGCGCTCGAGGCGGAACCTGGCGCGAACACGGATGCCGCGGCGGCGGCCGACATCGTCCTCGTCGGGGTCAAGCCGGCGATGGTGCCGGATCTGCTCCGCGAGATCGCGCCCGCGCTGCGCCCCGGGACCATCGTCGTGAGCCTCGCCGCGGGCGTCACGATCGCCACCTTCGAGGGCATCCTCGGCAGGGACGTCGCCGTCATCCGGTCGATGCCGAACACGCCCGCCGTCGTCGGGAAGGCCGTCACCGGGATCGCCGCCGGCTCGACCGCGACCGCCGAGCACGTCGCGCTCGTGCGTCGGCTCTTCGAGACGTGCGGTGTCGTCATCGAGGTCCCCGAGGATCAGATCGACCCGCTGTCCACGATCTCCGGCTCGGGTCCCGCCTACGTGTTCCTGTTCATCGAGGAGCTCACGAAGGCCGCCGTGCGGAGGGGCTTCACCGACGAGCAGGCGCGGCTCATGGCGCAGCAGACGTTCATCGGCGCGGCCGCGCTCCTGGACGCGACGGGGGAGGACCCCGCCGAGCTGCGCCGCCGCGTGACGAGCCCCAAGGGCACCACCGAGCGGGCGATCGCCGTGCTGCAGGACGCGCGCCTGGACGACGTGTTCACCGCCGCGACGGATGCCGCGCTCGCCCGCGCGCGCGAGCTCGCCGCCGGAGCCTGACCCGCAGGAGCCGCGCCGAGTCGCCGGCGCTAGCGGTCGAGCGAGGCGAAGCGCTCGATGTCGGAGTTCGTGCCCGACACGATGATGAGGTCGTGGTTGGTCACGACGGTGTCGGCCTCGGCGTAGCGGAACGGCTTGCCGGGGCTCTTCACGCCCACCACGGTGACGTTGTACTTCGTGCGCACGCCCGACTCGTTGAGGCCGACGCCGCGGATGAACTTCGGCGGGTACAGCTTCGCCAGCGCGAAGTCGTCGTCGAACCGGATGAAGTCGAGCATGCGCCCGCTCACGAGGTGCGCGACGCGCTCGCCGGCCTCGCGCTCGGGGTAGATGACGTGGTTCGCCCCGACGCGGGCGAGGATCTTGCCGTGCGCCTGCGAGACGGCCTTCGCCCAGATCTGCGGCACCTTGAGGTCGACGAGATTCGCGGTGATGAGCACGGACGCCTCGATGGACGAGCCCACCGCGACGACGGCGACCTGGAAGTCCTGGGCGCCGATCTGCTTGAGCGCGTCGATGTTGCGCGCGTCGGCCTGCACGGTGTGGGTGACCCGCTCCGACCACTTCTGCACGAGGTCGAGGCTCTCGTCGATCGCGAGAACCTCGCGGTCGAGGCGGTCCAGCTCCCCGGCGCACGCGGCGCCGAAGCGCCCCAGGCCGATGACGAGGACGGGTGCGTCTCCTCGGATCTGCTCAACCAACGATCGGCCTTTCCACCGGCAGCGAGTACAGCTGCGAACGGGATGTCGCGGCCACGGCCGCGGCGAGAGTCACTGTACCAACGCGCCCCATGAACATCGTGGCCGCCAGCACGTAGACCGCGGGATCGGGCAGGTGCGCTGTGATGCCGGTGGACAGGCCCACCGTCGCGAAGCCCGAGATGACGTCGAAGAGCACCTTCTCGACGGGCGCCTGGGTGATCTGCGCGATGGTGATCGTCGAGACGGCGACGATGGTCGCGCCCCACGCCACGACGGAGAGGGCGACGCGCTGGACGTCGCTGGGGATGCGGCGACCGAACGCCTGGACGGACTGGCGGCCCTTCGCCTCGGAGAAGACGGCGAGGGCGAGCACCGCGAGCGTCGTGACCTTGATGCCGCCCGCGGTCGACGCCGAGCCGCCGCCGACGAACATGAGCATCGAGCCGACGACGAGAGACGAGCCGTGCAGATCGCCGATCTCGAAGGTGGAGAACCCGCCCGAGCGCGTGTTGGCGGACAGGAACAGCGACTGGAAGACGGTGTCTCCCGCATCCATCCGCCCGAAGGTGAGCGGATTGTCGACCTCGAGGACGACGAAGGCCAGCGCCCCGGCGAAGAACAGGAGGACCGTCGTGATGAGCGTGAGCTTGGCGTGCAGCGACCAGCGGCGCACGTGCCACTGGTGCTTCCACAGCGTGAAGATGACCGGGAATCCGATCGAGCCCAGGAGCACGCCCATCATGAGCACCGACAGCAGGAAGTAGTCGTCGGTGAACGGCACCAGGCCGTCGGCGTTGGGCACGAAGCCGGTGTTGGTGAAGGCCATCGCGGCGTAGTACGGCGCCTCCCACAGCGCCGCGACCGGCTCCACGCCCGCCCACACGAGCGAGGGGTAGAGCAGGATCGTCAGGCCCGCCTCGATGATGAGCGTCGACAGGGCGACGGTCGCGAGCAGCTGGCCCACCTCGCCGAGCCGGATGGCCTGCCCCTCGTTGACAGGCCCGCCATGGGCGCGGAGCGGATTCGTGTCGCCTGCCGCGATGAGCTTGGCGCGCAGCCCGAGGCGGCGCGAGATGACCAGGCCGAGGATCGACGCGAGCGTCAGCACGCCCAGGGCGCCCACGTTGACGCCGATGTAGGTGATGACGTGCCCGAGCGGCGACCAGTGCGCGTACATGTCGACGGTGGCGAGCCCCGTCACGCAGATCGTCGAGACGGCGGTGAAGAGCGCATCCGCGAACGCGGTCTGCTTCCCGTCCGCGGCGGCCGCCGGCAGCGAGTACAGCGACGTGAAGATGAGGATGAGGACGATGAACACGAGCACCGCGAACCGGGCGGGGGACGCCGTGGTGAGATCGCGCAGGCCGTCCCACAGGCGCTCGAGGCGACCGAGGATGCCGCCGCGGGTGCGCGAGCGGAACGGATCAGCCGTCATCCACGCCCCCTTCTCGCCCTGCGCGCTCAGGTCGGCGCCCTCGCTCCGCGACCCCGTCATGGTACTCCGGACGCGGCGCGGCTAATCTGAGCACATGGCGGACATCTTCGACGTGATCGCGGACAGTACGAGGCGCGAGATCCTGCAGCTGCTCCGCGAACGATCGAACGGATCCGACGGCGGGACGAGCGTCTCGCAGATCGTGCAGGAGCTCGGCGTGAGCCAGCCGACCGTCTCGAAGCACCTCAAGGTGCTGCGGGATGCCCACCTCGTCTCGGTGCGCGAGGACGGCCAGCACCGCTACTACAGCCTCTCGATCGGACCGCTCGAGGTCGTCGACGACTGGCTCGTGCCCTTCCTCATGGACGAGTCCGACGCCGCAGCCGCGGCGGCCTCCGTCGCCTCGAGCCTGCCCGAGTCGGCCGCACGCGCCGCCGAGGGCATCGGCCGAGCCGCGGCATCCGCCAAGCACGCCGTCGCGGGCGCGCTCAAGCGACTCGGCGGCTGAGCGCGCCCGCGGGCGGCGTCCCGGGGCGTCAGCGACGCGCGCCCCGGCGGCGGTAGAGCCACGCGCCCCACGCGGCGGCGAGGGCGACGATCGCGACGCACCAGCCGATCGCCCAGATCGGCTGCGTCCCCAGCGGTGTGCCCATGAGCAGTCCGCGCAGGGTCTCGATGATCGGCGTGACCGGCTGGTTCTCGGCGAACCACTGCAGCCACACCGGCATCGTCTCGACGGGGACGAAGGCGCTGGACAGATAGGGCAGGAACAGCAGCACGAATCCGTACCCGTTCGCGGCCTCGGGCGTGCGCACGGCGAGCCCGATCGTCGCGAACAGATAGGTGATCGCGAGGATGTAGAGCGCGACCAGGAGGGCGACCCCGATCCAGGCCGCGAGGCCGGCGGTGGGGCGGAAGCCGAGCAGGAGCGCGACGCCGATCACGACCGTCGTCGCCACGACGTTGCGCACGAGACTCGCGACCACGTGGCCGGTGAGGACGGCGCCGCTGCGCAGCGGCATCGTGCGGAACCGGTCGATGATCCCGGTGGTCATGTCGCGGGAGACGTAGACCGCGGTGGACGCGGCGCCGAAACCCGCGCACAGCAGGATGATGCCGGGCACGACGTAGTCGACGTACGCGCCGTCGGGGGAGAGCGCGCCGCCGAAGACGAACGTGAACAGCAGCATGAGCATGACCGGCAGCACGATCGCCATCGTGAGCGACTCGCCGTCGCGGAGGGACTGGGTGAGGCTGCGCCGGACGAACACACGCTCGGCGACGAGCCCGGTGATGCGCGGGCGGATGCCGCGCGCGGCGGACGGGGGAAGGGGCAGCGTGCTCATGCGACATCCTTCGCGGGGATCGGCGCGGTGGCGGGGTGGTCGGTGAGGGCGAGGAAGACGTCATCCAGCGTCGGCCGGTGGAGGGTCACGACGCCGTCCGCACCCGCCTCATCGAGCGCGTCGAGGGCACGGCGCAGACCGCCGACGCTGCCGTCGGTGGGGATCTCGCGCAGCACGGCGCCCTGCTCGTCGCGCACCTGCACGGACTCGCCGCCCACGCGGGCCTTGAGCTCCTCCGGCGTCCCGAGCGCGACCACCCGGCCGCCGTCGAGCACGGCGATGCGGTCGGCGAGCTGATCGGCCTCCTCGAGGTACTGCGTCGTGAGGAAGACGGTCGTGCCGCCGGCGGCGAGACCGCGGATGGCCTCCCACAGCTCGCGGCGGCTGCGGGTGTCCAGACCGGTCGTGGGCTCGTCGAGGAAGACCACCTCGGGGGTCACGACGAAGCTCATCGCCAGATCCAGGCGGCGGCGCATGCCCCCGGAGAACGCGCGGACCCGCTGCGCGCCGACGCGGGCGAGGTCGAAGCGCTCGAGCAGCGCGGCCGCGCGGGCGCGCGCGTCGCGGGGACGCAGACCGGAGAGCCGGCCCAGCATCACGAGATTCTCCGTCGCGGTGAGCATGTCGTCGACGGCAACGGACTGTCCGGACAGACTGATCCGCCGGCGCACCTCGTCCGGAGCGCGCGTGACGTCGAATCCGGCGATCTCGACGGCGCCCCGGTCGGGGCGCACGAGGGTGCTGAGCGCGTTGATGGTGGTCGTCTTTCCCGCTCCGTTCGGGCCGAGCAGGGCGAAGACCTCGCCGCGCTCGACCTCGAGCGTGAGCCCGTCGAGCACGGCACGGCCGCCGTAGGACATGTGCAGATCGCGGATGCGGATGGCGGGATCCATGGGCGTCCTCCTCTCGAGTGATTGTGTATGTACGAAACTGTTTATGACGGTAACACACTGTTTATCACGTACACAATCTAGACTCGAGACATGCCGGACACCGTCGATCCCGACCTTCCCCGCGGCGTGGCGCTCGCGTGGGGCGTCGCCGCCAGCCCGCAGCGCGGGCCCAAGCGCGAGATGAGCGTCGAGCGCATCGTCGAGGCGGCGATCGACATCGCGGACGCGGAGGGGCTCGGTGCGGTCTCGATGGCGGCGGTCGCGGCGCGTCTCGGATTCACCCCGATGTCGCTCTACCGCTACGTGAGCGCCAAGGACGACCTCATCCTGCTCATGCAGGAGGAGGCCACGGGCCTGCCGCCCGAGGGTGCTCGCGAAGGGGACTGGCGGGCTCAGCTGACGGCGCTGTACCTCGCGCAGCTGGAGGGCTACCTCCGTCATCCGTGGGTTCTCGACATCCCGATCAGTGGCGCGCCCACGACGCCGAACAGCGCCGCATGGATGGATGCCGGCCTGCACGCGCTGGCGGACACGCCGCTGAGTCACGACGATCGCCTCGCGGTCATGCTGCTCGTGACGGGGCATGCGCGCTGGGCGGGAATGGTCATCGCCGGCTACGCGCGTGCGCACGCGGAGGACGGCATGACGGACGGCGACGTGGCGGCGCGGGAGGACGCGCTCTACCGCATGCTCATCACCGCCGACGCGTACCCGCACCTGCGCGAGGCGATCGACGCGGGCGTCTTCCTCGACGAGTCGGATCCGTTCCGGTTCGGGCTCGAGCGGAGCCTCGACGGGGTCGCCGCGTACATCGCCGCCGCGGGGCAGGGTGTGCCGCCGCGGCGCGAGGCGTGGGTGCAGAACGAGGACGTCGACCCGGCCGTCGCCGCCGACAAGCGCGTGCGCGAGGCGCGCAGGTCCGTGCGGGAGGCCGAGAAGGCGCTGCGGGAGGCGCGGAGGCAGGAGCGCCAGGCGCTGCGCGAGGCGCGCGAGCGGGCTGCGCGCCGGGACGCGTGATCCCCGTGAACCACCTGACACATGTACCACACGGGTTTACACGCGTCGCACCGGCGCACTAGAGTGTCCACAGCCAATCCGCTGGGGAAATGTAAGGGGAACGATGCCCGAGCTTCCGGACGTGCGATTCCTCACCGTCGCCGAGGTCGCCGAGATCATGCGCGTGTCGAAGATGACGGTGTACCGACTCGTGCACGCGGGCGAGCTGCCCGCTGTCCGCTTCGGCCGCTCCTACCGCGTCCCCGAGTCGGCGGTCACCGCTGCCCTGCAGCGTCCCATCGCGGACGTCGGCTGACGATTCCGGCGACGGACAGGCCTGCGGGGTCGGGCTGATAGACTGATCCGAGGCATTCTTCCGTTTTCCGGAGTCTCTGCTCTTAGGCCCGGGCGCAGCCACCTGCTCCCAACCCCCGTCATTAGTGAGGTTTTCCGTGGGTTCTGTCATCAAGAAGCGCCGCAAGCGCATGGCGAAGAAGAAGCACCGCAAGCTGCTTCGCAAGACTCGTCACCAGCGTCGCAACAAGAAGTAACGCGGCAACGACACCGAGCGCCCCCGACCGGCATGAGCCCGTCGACGGGGCGCTTCGTGTTCCGCTGTCCGATCGTCGATCCCGGAGAAGGGCTGTCATGAAGTCGATCACCGTCCAGGAGCTGCGCGAGCGCGAAGGCGTTCCGCTCATCGATGTCCGCGAACCCGACGAGTTCGCCGCCGGCCACGTGCCCGGCGCGGTGAACCTGCCGATGTCGACGATCGGCGAGCGGCTCGAGGAGCTGCCCGACGGTGCCTTCGACGTCATCTGCGCGGTCGGCGGGCGCTCCAGCCGCGTCGTGCAGGCCCTCGAGGCGCGCGGCTACGACGCCACCAACGTCGACGGCGGCACCAACGAGTGGATCGCGCAGGGGTTCCCCGTCGAGCAGTGACGGGCGCCCGGTGACGAGCCGCGGCATCCGCGTGCCCGCCTAGGATGAGACGGTGACGACGCTCACCCTCATCGGCAAGCCCGACTGCCATCTGTGCGATGTCGCGCACGAGATCGTGGAGCAGGTCATCGCCGACCTTCCCGACGAGACCGCCGACCGCATCGAGGTCGTCGAGACGTCGATCCTCGACGACCCTGCGCTCTACGATCTGTGGTGGGAGAAGATCCCCGTCGTGCTCGTGGACGGCGAGCTGCACGCGCACTGGCGCGTCGCCGCCGACCGCCTGCGCGCCGCGCTCCTGACCGCTGCAGACAACCCGACCGACACCATGGAGGTGCACCCGTGACCATCCGTCACGTCGTCATGTGGAAGCTCGCGACCGAGGACCCGGCCGAGCGCGCCGAGCAGATCGAGCGGATGAGCCAGAAGCTGCGCGGTCTCGTGGGCGTGGTGCCGTCGCTGGCGTCACTCACCGTCGGCCCCGACGTCGTGGGCGGCGGCAACTGGGACGTCTGCCTCGTCACCGACTTCGCGGACCGCGCCGGTCTCGACGAGTACCAGGTGCACCCGAGCCACCAGGAGGTGGCCGCCTACGTCCGCTCGGTGGTGTCCGAGCGGGCAGCCGTCGACTTCGAGATCTGAGCCGGCGCCGGAGGCCGCGGAGGGCTAGGCGTCGCGCTCGACGATCTCCGCGCCGGGGGCGTTCGTCTGCACGGACCTGATGCCGTTGAGCGCGCTCGCCTTCGACGAATAGCCCTCGCTCGTTGCGATCACCTGTCCGTTGGACGCCTTGAGGTTGAAGCGCCAGTCGCCGCCCTTGTCGACCCACAGCTCGAACTTCCCCGCCATCGCGGACCCTCCTTCGATTCCGCCCGCGCCGTTGCGGGCAGGAACACGCTATCGGTGCCGCTCACGCGGACGGAAGAGGGACGCGTCGACCCGCGCGCGGCGACGAGATCCGGGCGGGACGGTTCGGGCCTGCGCGCTAGGGGGCGAGGCGTGTCGGGCCGCGGAAGAGGTAGGTGACCTCGCGGATCGACGACTCGCCCAGCAGGAGCATCAGGACACGCGCCAGGCCCATGCCGAAGCCGCCGTGCGGCGGGACGCCGTAGCGGAAGAAGTCGAAGTAGAAGGCGAGGTGCGCGGGGTCCAGGCCCTTCTCGCGCGCCTGCTCCTCGAGCACGTCGACGCGGTGCTCGCGCTGCGCGCCGGTCGTGATCTCGACCCCCTTGAAGAGCAGGTCGTAGCTCTTCGTGAGCCCGGTCTCGGCATCCCGCATGTGGTAGAACGGCCGGATCTCGGGGTGGTAGTCGGTGATGAACACGAACTGGTGCCCGTAGGTCTCCTCCACGTAGGCGGAGATCTGACGCTCGCCCTCGGGGTCGAGGTCGCCGTCGGCGCGGGGGATCTCGTAGCCGCGCGCCTTGACGATCTCGCGCGCCTCGGCCAGCGGGATGCGCGGGAAGGGCGTCGTCGGGACGACGACCTCGAGGCCGAACAGCTCCTCGATCTCGTCGCCGTGCTTGTCCTTGACCGCCTGGATCGCCGTCTGCAGGAGCTCCTCCTGCATGCGCGCGACATCCTCGTGCGAGTCGATCCAGCTGATCTCGGCGTCGATCGAGGTGAACTCGGTCGCGTGGCGGCTGGTGAACGACGGGTCGGCGCGGTAGACGTCGCCGATCTCGAAGATCTTGCCGAAGCCGGCCGACTGGGCCATCTGCTTGAAGAACTGGGGCGACTGCGCCAGGTAGGCGGTCTTGTCCTCGAAGTAGGGCACCTCGAACAGCTCGGCGTTCGACTCGGAGGCCGAGGCCATCAGCTTCGGGGAGTGGATCTCGATGTAGTCGCGCTCGATCCAGTAGGAGCGCATCGCGTGCTCGAGGGTCGTCTGCACGCGGAAAATGAGGTTGTTGCGGCGCTGGCGCAGGTCGAGGAAGCGCCAGTCCATGCGCTTGTCCAGGCCGCTGTCCGCCGCGATCGGGGTCTCCGGCAGGGCCGCGGCGGCGACATCGAGCGTCGCGATCTTGATCTCCACGCCGCCGAGCTTGACGCGCTCGTCGTGCTTGAGCTCGCCGTGCACCGTGAGGAACGTCCCGGTGCTCAGCTCGGAGATGAGAGCCGTGAGCGCGAGCGCGTCGGCATCCTGTCCGCTCGTGTCGCCGTCCTCCGCCGGGCGGGTGGCGGGGTTGACCAGCTGCACGGCGCCGGTCTCATCCCGCAGGATGACGAACTGCACCTTCTTCTGGTCGCGGACGGTCTCGACCCATCCGGATACCGAGACGGGGCCGTCTTCCCGGGCCTGCAGCTGCTTGACGAGGACGCGTTCGCTCACGGGGGTCAAGTCTACGTGCGTGCCGCCCACGCGCCGACGCCCTGGGCGGAATGCGCGGGAGCCCCCGCGGCCGCCCCCACCCAGCCGGTCCACAGATCCCGCCCGCGTAGACTGGACGGGTGCCCGCAGACCGCCTCCATCTCGTGCGTCACGGGGAGGTCTACAACCCTGCCCGTGTGCTCTACGGGCGGCTTCCCGGGTACCGGCTGAGCGACGACGGACGCCGCATGGCGCATGCCGCCGCCGAGTTCGTGCGGAGCCTCGAGCGTCCCGTGGCCGAGCTCGTCGCGTCGCCCCTCCAGCGCACGCGCGAATCGGCCGAGCCGTTCACCGAGATCTTCGGGCTCGCGCCCCGCATCGACGATCGGGTCATCGAACCCACCAACGTCTTCGAGGGCCGGCGCATGAAGCGCGCCCTTGCCAACCCCTGGAACTGGCGCTACCTCGCGCGTCCGAGCGTCCCCAGCTGGGGCGAGCCGTACGAGCGCATCGCGGCCCGCATGCTGGAAGCCATGGATGCCGCGTGGGACGCGGTCGCCGGCGGCGACGTCGTGATCGTCTCGCACCAGGCGCCGATCTGGGTCACGCATCTGAAGGTGGCCGGTGCGCGACTGCAGCACGACCCGCGCACCCGGCGCTGCGCCCTCTCCAGCGTCACGAGCTTCGAGCGGCGCGCCGACGGGCGCTGGGTCGAGGTCGGATACACGGAGCCGGCGACGACGGCCGGCGCGATCGATGTGGGAGCGGTGTGATGGGGCGTTCGCAGCGATGGAGGACGGCAGGACGGCGCCGTGCGGCATCCGCACTCGTGGCCCTGAGCCTCGTCGCAGGACTCGCGGCCTGCAGCAACGACCCGCTCGCGGAGGAGTACCGCAGCGGTGACAACAAGGGCTACGTCGCCGGCCAGTTCAAGGTCGTCGAGATCCCCGAGGAGGAGCGCGGCGAGCCCATCCGGTTCGAGGGCACGACCGACTCCGGTCTGACGGTGACGAGCGCCGACTACGCGGGCGAGGTCCTGGTGGTCAACTTCTGGTACGCCGGATGCGGCCCGTGCCGCGCCGAGGCGAAGTACCTCGAGCAGGTCGCCCGCGAGTACGACGGCAGGGGCGCGTCGTTCCTCGGCCTCAACATCTACGACCAGCCCGCCACCGCGACCTCCTTCGCGCGCACCTACGACGTGACCTACCCGAGCCTCATCGCGATCGACGACGCGAAGCTCAAGCTCGCGTTCGCCGCGGCCGCACCCCTCAGCGCCACGCCCGTCACCCTCGTGCTCGACCGCGAGGGGCGCGTCGCCGCGCGCATCATCTCGCAGCTCGAGGACGCGTCGATCCTGTCGACCCTCGTGCGCGAGACGCTCGCGGAGTCCTCGTGAACGTCGCGGACGTCGTCGCCGGCGGCGCGCTGTGGGTGGCGATCCCGATCGCGCTCGCGGCGGGACTGCTCTCCTTCCTCTCGCCGTGCGTCCTGCCGCTGGTGCCCGTCTACCTCGGGTTCATCGGCGGCGCCGCGGCCCCGCGTGCCCCGCGCGCCCGGGTCGCCGATGGCGCGGACGCCGCCGCCTCGACGGCCGTGCCGACGGATGCCGCGCCCACGCGCGGGCGGCTCCTGCTCGGCGTCGTGCTGTTCATCCTCGGCTTCACGGTCGTCTTCATGGCGCTGAACATCTTCGGCGGCACGCTCGGGCTCTTCCTCCTCGAGTACCGCGACATCATCACGCGTGTCATGGGTGTCGTCATCATCCTCCTGGGCCTCGTCTTCATCGGCCTGTTCGGCTTCGCGCAGCGCATCTTCCGGCCGCAGGTGCGCAGCAGCATCGGTCTCGTCGGGGCGCCGCTGCTCGGTCTTGCGCTGGGTCTCGGCTGGGCGCCCTGCATCGGTCCGACCCTCGCCGTCATCCTCGGGATGTCGCTCGACTCCGGCTCGGCCGCGCGCGGCGCGGTGCTGGGCCTGGCCTACTCGCTGGGCCTCGGCATCCCCTTCGTCCTCATCGCCCTCGGGTTCGGCTGGGCCACGCGCTCCGTCGCCTTCCTGCGGCGGCACATCCGCACCGTGAACCTCATCGGAGGCGCTTTGCTCGTGATCCTCGGCATCCTCATGGTCACGGGCGTGTGGGGCGCTCTCATGTCGCAGCTGCAGGGGGTGATCGCGAGTGTCCCGCTCCCGCTCTGACGCTCCCGCGCCCCGCTCGCGCGGCGCCGAGGATCCGCTCCGCCCCGACGACTACGCCGACGCGGGGGATGCGGGCGACCGCCCGACCGCCGCGGGCGTGACCCAGCCGGCGCTCGGCCCGCTGGGCTGGCTGCGATGGGCGTGGCGTCAGCTCACGAGCATGCGCACGGCGCTCGTCCTCCTCCTTCTGCTGGCGATCGCCGCGGTGCCGGGGTCGATCTTCCCGCAGCGCAGCGCCGACCCCAACGGCGTCACGCAGTGGAGCACCGAGAACCCCGACCTGTTCCCCGTGCTCGACCGGATCGGGATGTTCGACGTCTACACGTCGCCGTGGTTCTCCGCGATCTACATCCTGCTGTTCGTCTCGCTCATCGGCTGCGTCATCCCGCGCACGAAGCACCACTGGAAGGCCCTGCGCGCACGGCCGCCGCGCACCCCCGTGCGTCTCGGTCGCCTCGACGACCACCAGGAGGCCTTCGTCGAGCTCGCCCCCGAGCAGGACGGCCCGGCGCTCGCCGAGCAGGCCGTGGTCCTCGCCGAGCGCGAGCTCAAGCGCTCCGGATACCGCGTCGAGCGCTACGACGGACGCGGCGCCTTCTCCGTGTCGGCCGAGCGCGGCTATCTGCGCGAGACGGGCAACCTCCTCTTCCACGCGTCGCTCGTCGGCGTCCTTCTCGCCGTCGGCCTCGGCGGCGGGTTCACCTACACCGGGCAGCGCGTCGTCGTCGAGGGGACGACCTTCGTCAACGCCCTCACCGACTACTCGTCCTTCAACCCCGGACGCTTCGTCGACCCGGACAACCTCGAGCCGTATTCGATGACCCTCGACCGCTTCGACGTCACCTACATGCCGCCGGGATCGAGCGCGCCCGGTCAGGCCGGCGACTTCGCGGCGCACGTCACGACCCAGACCGTCGGCGGAACCCCGCAGCAGGATGTCGTGCGCGTCAACCACCCGATGGGCATCGGCGCCGACCGCGTCTACCTCCTCGGCAACGGCTACGCCCCGACCGTCACCATCGAGAACGCCGACGGCGAGGTGATCTTCCACGACTCGGTGCCGTTCCTGCCGCAGGACACGAACCTCACCTCGATCGGCGTCATCAAGGTTCCGGACGGGCTTCCGGAGCAGGTGGGCCTCGTCGGCTTCTTCTACCCGACGCAGCAGGAGCTCGACACCGGGGCGTCGACGTCGGTGTACCCCGACCTCGTCTACCCGGTGCTGACCCTCAACGTCTTCGCGGGCGACCTCGGCATCGACGACGGCACGCCGCGCTCGGTCTACACGCTCGACACGAGCGACATGACCCAGCTCGCCGGCAACGGGACGGATGTCGAGGCGATCGAGCTCATGCCGGGGGAGAGCGCCGAGCTGCCGAACGGCTACGGCACGATCACGTTCGACAACGAGGCCCCGGCGGGGGCCAGCGGCTACGAAGGGTCGGTCAAGCGATTCGCGTCGCTGTCGATCCATCACGACGCCGCCGGTCCGTGGGTGCTCGTCTTCGCGATCCTGGCGCTCGTGGGCCTCATGCTCGCGCTCTTCGTGCCGCGCCGCCGCATGTGGGTCAAGGCGACCGTCGACGGGCGCACGCTGCGCCTCGAGTACGCCGGCCTCGCGCGCGGCGAGGATCCTGCACTGGCGGGCGCCGTCGAGCAGCTCGCCCGACGCCACGCGGATGCCCTCGAGACCGAGCTCCGCACCGCTGGCGCGGGCGCCCGCACCGTCTGAGACACGCCCGACGGACACGTAGACTGGAGGCCATCATGGGTACCGAAGCGCTTTCACTCGACGACATCTCGGTGCTCCTCGTCTGGACGGCCATCGCGATCTACGCGCTCGCGTTCATCGCCTACGCCCTGGACCTCTCCCGCCGCTCGGCACTCGCGATCAGCGCGCAGGATGCCGCGGCCAAGCGCGAGCTCGTCGGCGCCGCCGTCGGCGGGGTGTCTGCGGGTCGCGCAGCGGCGACGGTCCCCGCGGTGGGTGGTCAGGCATCCGACGCCTCTCCGGGCCGGAAGCGGTTCGTGTGGGCCCGCATCGGCACCTCGCTGACCGTCCTCGCGTTCCTCTTCCACGTCGCCGGCGACATCACGCGCGGCATCGCCGCCGAGCGCGTCCCGTGGGCGAACATGTATGAGTTCGCCCTCACCGGCACGATGCTCATCGTCGCGGTGTACCTGGTCGTCCTGATCCGCTACGACCTGCGCTTCCTCGGATCCTTCATCACCGGCATGGTCGCGCTCCTGCTCGGCGGCTCGGCGCTCCCCTTCACGTTCTACGTCGAGGTCGTGCCGCTCATGGACCCGCTGAAGTCGGTGTGGCTCATCATCCACGTCTTCGTGGCGTCGCTCGC
>Ga0180216_1002861_pt1 | contig 14008 bp, 14 predicted proteins | sample eDN3rd37CBELigMG_FD_128879 | JGI IMG/M metagenome (GOLD analysis project Ga0180216, IMG submission 128879) | Enriched Miracle-Growth compost microbial communities from Emeryville, California, USA - eDNA 3rd pass 37_C BE-Lig MG (version 2)... ... | reverse complement strand
TGAACCTTTATGGAATAACCGTTATATTTCCAATGTGCAAATTACCTCAAGTGAAACTGTTGGGGTGGAGGAACGGGCAGGGTATTATGAAAAAGCAGGAGCCCTTCGCGATATGGTTCAGAATCATATGCTGCAGATGGTAATGATGATGGCTATGGAACCACCAAGCCGTTTGGAAACGGAGGCCATTCGCGATGAAAAAGTAAAGGTGCTGCGTTCCTTGAGAAGGTATAAGGAAGAAGAGGTACAGGCCCACGTGATAAGAGGTCAGTATATATCGGGGACAATCAATGGTGAAAAGGTGCCTGACTATCGCGAGGAACCATCTGTCAGTCCGGCATCGATGACCGAGACCTTTGTTTCAGCTAAGCTATATATTGATAATTTCCGTTGGGCTGGTGTACCCTTTTATATTCGAACTGGAAAAAGAATGCCAGTTAAGGCAACAGAAATTCTTGTTCAATTTAAAAGTCTTCCTAATATCCTTTATTTTAACAAGCATGAAAACTTAGAACCTAATTTACTAAGCATTCGCATCTTTCCCCAGGAGGGAATTCACTTTCAACTTAATGCTAAAAAACCTGGAACTGATGGCATTCTAGCACCAATTGCGATGGATTTTTGCCAAAACTGTGAAGCAGGCTTCAATTCCCCCGAAGCCTATGAACGTTTGATTCAGGACTGCCTTGAAGGCGATTCCACCTTCTTTACCCGATGGGATGAAGTAGCTCTTGCTTGGAAGTTTGTGGACCCGATTTCTAAGGCGTGGGCAGCTGGAATTTCCGAATTACAGCCTTACCCTGCAGGAACATGGGGACCCAAGCAAGCCGATCTCCTGCTGCAGCAGGATGATAATAAGTGGTGGCCAGTTCATGGGATAAAAGAAGAAGTGGAGAAAGTTATGGTTTATTAACCCTAACCAAGGAAAGGGGTGGTCATATAGGACCACCCCACGCTATAAAATATGTATAGTAACCCCACCCTAGAATTTTCCAACACGAATGGTTTTAAATAAGAGCAATTTTCTAGAAAACTATTTTGAGGTGGACTGTTCCAATTAAAAAGAGTGGGTGGGGAGAATTTTTATGGATACTTATATTCTGATTCGCCTAACAAAAACGGCTCTCGTTTTATTTTTCGGTTGCTATGCTTTATTGGTTGCATTTGGAAATGTAACAGATTTTAATTCCAATCTTATGTTTATTCAACACGTACTTAGTATGGACACGACCTTTGAAGGAAACTCATTGATGTATCGTGCCGTCACCTCCCCTCCGTTACAGTACTCCGCCTTTTACTTGATTATCCTTACTGAATGGTTTATAGCATTTGCCTGCTTATATGGATCCTATCGAATGGCACGCCATTTGAAATCATCCAGTACAGCTTTCCATGAAGAAAAAAAATGGGGACTTATTGGCCTTCTAGTCGGAATCTCACTATGGTTTTTCGGTTTTCAGGTGATCGGCGGTGAGTGGTTTGCAATGTGGCAAAGCCAAACCTGGAATGGATTAGATTCCGCTTTTCGTTTAACGACTTATATTGGTATTGCACTGCTCGCCTTAATGTTAAAAGAAGATTAATTTCCGATATGATAAAAGAAGGACTTCATCGGGGGGATGAAGTTCAATCCGACCCTTGGAATCCAGGGAATGATCTTCACCGTTTTTATGAAGATCATTCTGCCCCCTTCTTATTTCTCCCGTCGGGGCGGCCTGGGACCAAAAAACTGATAATAATCGACTTTCAAATTTCCATTATACAATTTGCGCTTTTTGCTGGCTTGCTTACCAAACAATTCCTCAAAATTTTCGTTTGAGGTAATCACATAAAAGGACCAGGTATCCAAGGTACCAAAGACCTTCCCCATCTCCCGATAAAGCCTTTCTACCTCTTTTTGCTCCCCTAACCGCTCTCCATAAGGGGGATTGCATATAATTTTCCCATATTTCTTTTTCGTCCGAAGTTCAGCAACAGGTAATCGTTGAAAATGGATATTGTCGCCGACCATCGCTTCTTCGGCGTTTTCCCGAGCGATTTTCAAAACTTCTTCATCGATATCGGTCCCGATAATATCCAATGGTTGGTCGTAACGGGCCAGATCATGGGTTTCTTTTCTCGCTTCGCGCCATAATTCCTTCGGAATAATTGGCCATTGTTCGGAAGCAAACTCTCGGTTCATGCCTGGTGCAATATTTTGACCGATCAAAGCTGCTTCAATTGGGATCGTTCCAGAACCGCAAAAAGGATCAATGAGGGTCGTGTCCGGTTTCCATCGTGAAAGTCGGATTAAGGCCGCAGCCATAGTTTCTTTTATGGGTGCCCCGCCAATTAGGGTTCGATAACCTCTCTTATGTAAAGCTATGCCGCTTGTATCAATCGTAAGGGTTGCTATATCTTTTAATAAGGATACCTCGATGCGAAACAAAGGGCCGTTTTCTTCAAACCATTCTTTTTTATATTTTCCCTTCATGTGTTCCACGATTGCCTTTTTTACAATTGCTTGACAATCAGAAATACTAAATAGCGTGGATTTCACCGATTTTCCTTCAACCGGAAACTCTGCATCAACAGGAAGCCATGTTGACCATGGTAAGGCCTTGGTCTTCTCAAAAAGTTCATCAAAGGTTTTTGCTTCAAATTCGCCTATTTTAAGCCGAACACGATCCGCTGTTCTTAACCACAAATTAGACCTTGGAATTGCCATCAGATCTGCCCGATAGGTGACCTTTCCATTTTCAACCGTGACATCGTGATACCCTAACTCTTTTACTTCCTCTGCAACAACTGACTCCAAACCAAAGGTAGCGGTGGCGATCAGTTCGACCTGGTTTCCATTGGACATGTTTTTATTTCTCTCTCCTCGTTGTTGTTTCATCTGCTTTTCAATTCCTGCCAAACATTATACTATTTACGGCCTTCTATTCCAAACTAATCAACTTGCAAACCAATCCTTTATCCATCCGACCAATACCCCCCCAAAATATATACCAACGATTCCCATAACACCTGATAACACGGGTGGTGCTGGAATTGGCAGCTTAATTAGTTTAAATATCACTCCCACAATAACTCCTGCCAGTAAGGATAATAAAACTTCTTTCATCTTTGTACACATCCTTTGTAATAACTATCGTCATTCTAGTTTTCCCGATGACAAAAAAAATAGCAGAAAATTGTTCAGATTCATCCTCTTCTGCGCATACATGGCGAAATTACTAGTTTAGAAGTATTCCACTTTGATCCAAGCAAAATGTCTTTTAAATTAATAGAATGCATTAAGAAAAACTTCCATCGAAGCCGTTACGAAGAAGAGGCATCTCTATGTAGAGGAAGCTTTTCTTGCCGATAGGGATGTCATGTCAATTCGATGAAGCTCATATTTTCCTATGCGGATGAAAGGAGTGTGACATATGTATCTAAGAGAACGGATTGCCAGTGATGATCCCTATTTAATAGCCTTAGCTTTGCAAAAATTTCAGGTTGACCCTGTTTTAATAAGGAGAAGGTTAAATCTTGCAACAGAAGTTCTCGTTATATGCGAGGATAATGATAACCTGGCAGGTTACTTATGCTATAGACTGCGAGAGCAAATTTTTTTTGTTGATCTTGCTATTCTTGACCCGAAACATATCGGAAAGGGAATTGCCGGCAAGTTTTTCCCAGATATTATTAAACATGCTAAACAAAAAGGGGCGATCACTATTCGCGGTATGGTCCACCGAAGTAATAAACAGGCGTTTGCTGTTTTTAAACATTGGGGATTTACAATTAAGCGTCCCTATTTGACCACTTATTTAATTGAGAAAAAGCTATAACCCCGATGAAGACCGTTTTCACGATTTCCAAAGGGGTTCTTGTCTTCATCCCTTACCCAATAGAATGCCCCACAACATCTAAAATCACCGGATTGTCATCTACAGGCTTCTCCGAAATCATAAAGCTTTGTTTTAACAATTCTTCGGCGTCACCCCAATCTTCACGGTTGGTATGCATTGTAAATAGGGTTTCCCCGACTTTTACTTTTTCACCTACTTTTTTATGTAAACTAATTCCTGCGGCATAATCAATTGAATCCTCTTTCCTTTTTCGACCAGCACCCAGCATCATCGCAGAAACTCCCACCTGTTCTGCATCAATAGACTCCATATATCCGGCCCGGTCTGCCTTCACCTCAATATGATGCTTAGCCTTTGGAAGTCTCCCTGGATCGTCAATAAAAGCTGGGTCCCCTTCCTGAGCCCTAATAAATTCCCGGAATTTATCGAGGGCCTTTCCAGATTCGAGTGCCTCTTTTACCGCCTCATATGCTTTCTCAAAATTCCCGAAAACACCTCCAACAACAACCATATGGGCCGCTATCGTCAACGATAATTTCTTTAGATCGTGCACTTCTTTCCCTTGCAAGATCTCCACAACCTCTTTTATCTCATTTGCATTTCCTACTTCATATCCTAAAGGTTGCTCCATATTGCTGAGTACAGCAATGGTTTTTCGACCGATATTGTTCCCGATGTGGACCATGATTTCTGCTAATTCCCGTGCTGAGTCCAGGTCTTTCATAAAAGCGCCTGAACCCACTTTCACATCCAAGACAATCGCTTCTGCACCAGATGCGATTTTTTTGCTCATAATCGAGCTTGCAAGCAGGGGGATCGATTCTACCGTTGCGGTAACATCCCTCAAGGCATACAATTTTTTGTCAGCTGGAACTAAATTTCCAGTTTGTCCAGTAAGTGCGATTTTTAATTGATTAACCTGGCGAACAAATTGATCGGGTGTAAGGTCAATCCGAAACCCCGAAATCGACTCCAGCTTGTCAATCGTCCCACCAGTGTGTCCGAGTCCACGTCCAGACATTTTGGCTACGGGCACCCCCAACGCTGCAACAATCGGAGCTACAATTAAGGTCGTTTTATCCCCGACACCGCCTGTAGAATGCTTGTCAACTCTAACCCCTTTAATATCTGGATAAGCTAATACTTCCCCCGAATGGACCATCGCCATGGTTAAATTCGTCGTTTCTTCTTCGCTCATCCCATTTAGAACAATAGCCATTGCCAGAGAGGACATTTGGTAATCTGGAATGTCACCATTCGTAAAACCTTGAATAATAAAATCGATTTCTTCCTTCCATAATGGTTTTCCATATCTTTTCTTCCGAATCAAATCAACCATTCTCATTCTGTTTCCTCCCTTGATTAATTTGGACATAAATAGGTAAGGATGGAAAAATAAGGTACAATTCCTCCCGTATGCAAATTTTTCCTAGTTCACAATTGGATTGGAGGTGTTTCCGTGCGTACAATCTTCCTTGGATTCGTGATCTGGTTGATGTTTAGTCAACAAGTTTGTCTTGCAAATACGAAACCATTGTATGTTGCCCTAGGGGATTCTATTACTGCTGGATATCACCGCGAAGGTGCAGAAGAAGTTTTATTTGACTATGATTTTTCCTTTGCCAACCGTTTGGCGAAACAAAAAAACTGGGAGGTTGTGAATTTAGGGATTACGAATTTAACCTCCGATGAGTTTATTCTCTTTTTAAACGAGCATCCCGACTGGCAGGAACACATCCGAAAAGCAAACTGGATCACCTTGGAAATCGGGGCAAATGATTTTATTCGCAACCCGGTTCTTTTTCCCTATATCTTCGAAGGAAAGCCTTTCCGCACAGAAGAATTAGACTCATTAAAAGATGAAAGTAAAAAAATAATGAATCAGTACATAAAAAATCTAAAATGGGTCATCAATTATATTCAAGAACAGAGCAAAGCTCAAATTATTGTACTTAATCACTATTATATCCCCATACCTGGAATGGCGGGAGAATTTATTAATTCTGCCGTAATTGAAAGCAATAAAAGGCTGGTGGAACTCTCCCAAAAACACGGGTTTATTGTGGCAGATTTGGCCACTGTTTTTTCGGCAGCGATGTCGCTTTCTTTTCTAACCGGGGATTATTCGATGTTTCCCTTAGATTTGCCAAATCAGGACTTCCACCCATCAGATTATGGTCAAAAATTGATCTCCATCCTTGTTGCGGAAAAGATTGCTGAACAAGAAGAAAAAGAACCGATCCCAGTGGCATGGGTATCAGTTCTTTGGTCTGCTTTCACTAGTCTTTTAAATAGCTTACATCTCTGGTCGGGTGCATAAAAGGAACCCCTTGGGGATTAATCCCTTCATCAGCCATTTCAGCATTTTCTGCTGAATTCCAGCCAATATCATTGGTAGGATGAACCCATTGGTCCCCGGCCATAATTTCCGGATCCGTATCTTTACTCCAATTGTTAAGGGGAGAGTTTGGTGAATTATAAAGACTGTCCCCGATGACCACACCATGTTCGTTGACAAAAGGTTCCCTCATCTCCGGATCTGCATCCTGATAGGTTGGGGAATTGACTTGGTGCGGGATGGTGTCATCCATTACCGGTGATTTCAGCTTCATTTTCATTTTCTTCTTGCCCATAGAAAAACCCCCTCTCTTCGAAAGAGTAGGTTTAGTGTGCAGCAAAAGACTGTTGAATATACATTTCTATTTCGTATGAACCAGATAATGGCGTTCGACCTTTTTTCCTATGAACCATAATATTACAATAAATGCTGTAATGAGCACAAGTTTCCATGGCTCGTGAATCAATTTTGGCAAATCATAGCCAATAAAGGAAAGAATAAAAATCATCACGGATTTCCCTAACACCGTGGCCCAAAAATAGGTATGAAAAGGAAGCGCTGAGATGCCCGCCATCACATTGATCAAGCTTGACGGGGAAAAGGGAAGGCAACGCAAAATGAACAAAACGGAAAAACCGTGTTTTTCCAGCCAATGCGATGTTTTTTCAATACTTTTGTATTTAAAAAGAGCCGAGGTCCACTTTCTACCTAACTTCCTAACTAGCCAAAAGGTCAGGATCGACCCACTGCAGGCCCCAATCCAGGTATAGATGAAACCTGGCCATAATCCAAAGGCTGCTGCGTTCCCTGCTACAATCGCGAATAACGGAAGGATGGGGAAAAACGCTTCCAGGAAAGGCAATGAAACGGCAACAATAGGTCCCATTCCCTCATATGTATCCAATAAAGTCTGAATATCCTTAACGGACCAATCCAATGTTATTTCCCCCCGATGCTAGTTGACCAAACCATGTACATCATGTATTTTAACTGTATTATCAACAAAATTCCAATTCTATTCCGGACCCATTCTTATTTCTAAAATGAGGTAAAATTATGATAAACAAAATGATTCGTTCTGCCATAGTTTATTTCTTCCTTATCCTTATTATCGGCATTTTATTACGCTGGAAGATGGTCATTCCGATCTTTCCGCAATTGCAATTTACATACCTTGTCCACGCACACTCGCATGTTGCTTTTTTAGGTTGGGTATATTTTGCTCTAATTTCCATTTTGTTTAGGTATGTCTTGCCAAATGATCTAGTAGATACGATGCGTGTGCGGGTCTTTTATTACCTTACCCATGTAACTGTTATTGGTATGCTGATTGCCTTTAGTATGCAGGGGTATGCTCCCTTCTCGATTGCCTTTTCAACCTTGCACATCTTAGTTTCTTACTATTTTGTCTCACTTTATGTCAAATTCAGGAGAAGAGACCTTCCTCCCCACTTACAGTTATTTTTCGGAACCGGGGTTTTCTTTATGGCCTTATCTTCTTTAGGACCCTGGGGGTTAGCCGTTATCAGCTCGATGGGACTTGCCCATACCAAACTATTTGATACCTTTATATATCTTTATCTTCATTTACAGTACAATGGCTGGTTTACATTTATCATTATGGGGACCTGTTACCTTATGCTGAATCGTGCTCAGGTCCAGGTTCCTACCAGGATCATCCGTTGGCAATATCTCGCCCAGACGAGTAGTGTGCTGCCTTCTTTTTTTGCCTCCATTCTGTGGTTTAATCTCCCCAAAGTGTTGGAGTGGTTAGGGATCGCCGGGGCCCTATTTCAACTGATTGGTGGGGTTTTGTTCCTGTCTTTAGTATGGAAACCACTAGGACAGCTTGCCAAGGACAAACCCGCAGCTATTTTCCTGCATGCATCCCTACTTAGCTTGGGGATTAAAGCGTTAATGGAATCAGTGGGAGCCTACCCGGAAATGGCTCATATGATTTATGGAAGCAGGCAAGTTATTTTAGGTTATTTACACCTAACTTTGATTGGCTTTATTAGTCTCTTTCTTTTGTATTATCTTGGCAAAGAGCAAAAAAAAGTATCAGCCCTTTGCAATGGCTCAATCATTCTGATGATTGGCGGGTCGATCGGAATGATCCTGTTATTATTTTTTGCCGGTTTGCTGGAATGGTTATCCTTTCCTTTACAAAGTTGGATTTGGATCCTGTTGTTGATCACAAGCCTACTGATTTTCCTAGGGCTATCTGGTATGACCCTATCCTCCTTTTTCTCCGCGGAAACAAACATACGAAAGAAAGGTCAGCTTTAAATAGCTGACCTTTCTTTCATATGTTTAGGAAGTTTCACTTCCACGACAGTGCCGTTTTGCTCCGGATATATATTAATTTTACCACCATGAGCTTCAATGATTTGTTTACAAATGGCTAAGCCTAACCCTGTTCCATTTTCCTTCGTGGAATAAAAAGGGCTGAATATTTTCTTTAAATCCTTATGCTCAATGGGGTTTCCATTATTAAAAAAGATAATCGAGATCTTCTCATCGGCAAATTTACAGGTAATCTTTAGTATCTTTTCCTTTTGGTCAGGGATCTGCTGAAATTCCTCGCAAGCATTCTTTATTATATTAATAAAAGTCTGATCCAATTCTTTGCTGTTTCCAAGCATGATGGCATCAGGTGTTAACGAAATGATTGGTTCGATTCCCAACCTGATAAATTCGAATTCAAACAGGGATATGGACTTTTCAAGGACAGCTCCTATATTCACTTCCTCAAACTTTCTCATCATCGAAAGGTTTTTACGTCTAGACAAGGAAAGAAATCGATCGAGAATATAGTCAAGTCGTTTGACCTCATCCTCAATGATATTGTAATAGGAACGAATTTGTTCTGGATGTGGATGCATCTCATAAATTAATTGCAAAAATCCTTTAATGCTTGTAATCGGATTGCGCAACTCATGAGCCATCCCAGCAGCCATATTTCCAATCGCATTAAATTTTTCGACTTCCATCCGTTCTAGTTCCCATTGTTTTTCCCTAAACAGACGAATCGTAAATTCATCAACAAACAGATTGGTAATTTCTATCGCTCTTTCCTGTTTTTTCTCCTGAAAAAAAGGGTAGATGATCTCATGACGAAAACGATTCCTCAGTTCGGTGCTGTCACGGATTAGCCTCTCGGCATCATGCACATAAATAATCCAGTGTTCAGCGTAGCGTTGAGCAAAGGAAGCAATGGTTTCCATGGAAATCCGTTCATCCTCAATGGCTTCTATTAAAAACAAAAGAGCTTGCTGTAAACCTTCAACCAATTCATCTTTTCGCTCTTCCATCATGTGCTGCAGGTTTTGAGATGAACCTAACACTTCACACACATATTTATTGGCAAATGTACAAAGCTGTTCCCGACACGACCGATCTGTTGAAAGCATAACTCGGCACCTACATTCCATCCAAAAATTTAAACTATCTTTGACATAAAACTATTTTCGACATAAAAAGCAAAATCCCTTCATTATAACAAAGGATAGTGCTAAATTCCTAGTAGAATTCTTGACTTAAAGAATGGTGTAACCTATGATAAGAAAAGCTTCTATCTGAGCCCTTTTGAAGGAGATACATCCATCTTTAGCGGATATAATTACATAATGGACGGGAGGGAGACACCACGTACGGTGCAGCCCGATGGAAATGGTCATTGAATGCAAAAATGTGAACTTTCAATATGAAGGAAATGTCGTCTTGGAAAATATTAACTTCGTCGTAGAAAAAGGGGATTTTGTTGGTTTAGTAGGTCCAAACGGTTCTGGTAAATCCACCTTGTTAAAAATAATTCTGGGATTGCTAAAGCCTGATTCTGGTCAGGTGAAACTGTTTAACCAGCCTATTTCCAACTTCAAGGAGCGCTATAAAATTGGTTATGTATCCCAAAAGGCAAACAGTTTTAATAGTGGATTCCCTGCCACCGTTTACGAAGTTGTTTCTATGGGTTTGTATGGAAAATTGGGGCTTTTCACGAGACTTTCCGGTGTAGATAAAAAGAAAATTTTTGACGCCATCGAGCAAGTGGGGCTGAGCAAATTTTCCCAAAGGAATATTGGGCATCTCTCCGGGGGACAGCAGCAGCGAGCCTTTATTGCCAGAGCAATGGTTTCCAATCCTTCCCTATTGATCCTCGATGAACCTACGGTCGGTGTCGACACAGAATCCGTGGAACGGTTTTATCAGCTTCTTGGCAAGTTACATAGGGAACAGAATATGACTTTATTAATGGTGACACATGATATCGGGATGATGACTGATCATGTTACCAAGGTTGCCTGCTTAAATAAACAAATTCATTTCCATGGTAGTCCAAGGGATTTTGAGATTTCCCAGAAAAACATCCTAAATCAAGTCTACGGGTCACATATGCATCCCGTAGAACATCAGCATTAAAGGTCGGGGGATGGCTTAGTCAATGTTTCAGCTTCTCATACAATATGAATTTTTACGTAATGCCTTACTGGCGGGTATGGTGGTCGGAATCGTTTGTCCGGCAATTGGGGTTTTTTTAGTCGTCCGCAGATTATCTTTAATGGCAGATGCTCTGTCACATATCACGCTATCAGGCCTGGCAGCAGGGATCCTCTTGCAGAAAAACCTATCTTTCTTTCAACCTATTAACCCGATGTATATGGGTATGTTTTTTTCTGTTATAGGCTCTCTTTTTATTGAACAGCTGCGCAAAGCCTATCGTTTTTATCAAGAATTGGCCATTCCAATTATTCTTTCCGCGGGGATAGGACTTGGAGTCGTGCTGATTAGCATTGCCAACGGGTTTAATGTGGATCTGTTCTCTTATCTTTTTGGCAGCGTGGTCGCCATTACCCGAAGCGACCTATGGACTGTTTCCATTGTCGGTCTAATCGTCCTTCTATCTATTGTTTTTTTATACAAAGAACTGTTCGCTTTGTCTTTTGATGAAGAATATGCAGAGATTTCAGGGATCAAGAAGAGGTTTGTCAATCTTGTGTTTAGCATTCTGGTAGCCTTGACGATCGCTATTTCCATGAGAATTGTTGGGATATTACTTGTATCTGCCCTCATAACCCTCCCGGTCGCTGCAGCTTTACGGATATCCCGAAGTTTTTTCCATACCTTCTGGATCTCCATTCTTTTTGCCCAATTGGCGGTTCTCGGAGGAATGGTCTTATCCTTTTATTTAAATTGGGCCCCGGGCGGAACCATCGTACTTTTCGCCGTCCTTATATTACTCTGTGTTTTACTTACCAAGAAAAGATCGAAATGACGAAAGGGAAGCCTCGCGGCTTCCCTAAAATAGTTGGTCTAGCGTATCTTCCTGCTTCTTTTTGGCTGAAACCTTTACGACCTCGGTCCGCTCCACGGCATCCTTTACAAGCCTTTCAATATCAAGCACCTTCTCAAATTCACTGGCCTTTTCCACCGTCGGCCTGGTCACAGGTGACTTCGGTACAAAAATCGTGCAGCAATCCTCAAACGGTAAAATGGATGTTTCGTAAGTACCAATTTTATGTGCAATCTGCATAATTTCCGATTTATCCATTGTCACCAGAGGGCGTAGAATCGGGTAGTTGGTGACATTGTTGATCGTATGCATGCTTTCGATCGTCTGACTGGCCACTTGTCCCAGACTTTCCCCAGTAGAGATGGCCAATGCCTTTTGCTTCTTCGCAATAGCCTCAGAGATTCTCATCATAAACCGCCGCATGATGGTAATAAGGTAATGTTCGGGACATTTCTGACGGATTTCCGTTTGGATTTCCGTGAAGGGAACCATATGTACTTTCATTTCTCCTGTTCCATACTCACTGATAATTCCTGCGAGGTCCAACACCTTTTGTCTCGCTCTCTCACTTGTGAAGGGAGGACTTTCAAAGTGAATCCCCTCGATCCGCACCCCCCTTTTCATTGTCAACCATCCAGCTACAGGGCTATCAATCCCTCCGGATAACAAAAGCATTGCCTTCCCGCTCGTTCCAACAGGCAACCCGCCATACCCAGGAACATTCACACAGGTAAGAAAAGCACCTTCATTTCTGATTTCGATTTTCAACAAGATTTCAGGATTGTGGACGTCGACCTTGAGGCCATCCATATTTTTCAGAATGAATCCACCGACGAGATGATTCATCTCCATTGATCGATGTGGAAAACGCTTATTCGAGCGTTTGACCTCGACTTTAAAGGTTTTAGGTACTGGATCAATATCCTGCATCAGCGACAGGGAAGCCTCTTGAATAGATTCTAGCGTTAGATTCTCGACTCTTTTGGTTGGACTAAACGAAGTAATTCCGAAAATCTTTTTTATCCTTTCCGCTACTTCTTCATAAGGTTCGCCGTTTAACGCCACATACATTCTACCATAGGCTGTTTCCACTTTCGCCCTTGGGAAATCATGGATCCCTCGTCGAATATTATCAGCCAGTTGTTTTTCAAACATTCCCCGATTTTTTCCCTTCAGGGCCATTTCACCGTATCGTATCAATATATCATCGTAATGAACCATCTAAACTCATCTCACATTCAACATTTGTTTTAACTGGGGTACAACTTGTTTTATCGTGGTAATAAAAAATTCAATTTCATCGATTGTGTTTTCATAGGTTAAGCTGATACGAAGGGCACTTTTGGCGCGTTCTTCGCCAAGTCCCATTTCCATGAGAATTCGACTCGGCCGATCCAACTTCGATGAACAGGCTGATTTTGTAGAGACATAGATGCCTTTGTCCTCTAAAGCGTGGAGCAGTACTTCCGATTTCACTCCGGGAACAGAAAGATTGAGTATATGAGGTGCCCCTTCCTCCGGCGAATTGATATAAATACCTTTTAGTCCCTGCAACCCTTCCACCAATCGATTTCGCATCTTTTTTAACGCTTCTGGTTGATCTTTAAGTTTCTGCAAGGTGATCCGCATCGCCTTCACCATTCCCACTATGCCTGCAAGGTTTTCCGTACCAGGTCTGAATTTGGCTTCCTGTCCACCTCCAACAAGCAAGGGGGTCAGTTGTGTCCCTTTTCTAACATATAGAATTCCCGTCCCCTTAGGTCCATGGAATTTGTGCGCTGATAGGGAAAGCAGATCAATACCCAATGTTTCGGGTTTCACTGGAATTTTACCAAAGGCCTGAACCGCATCCACATGGAAAAAAATCTTTGGAAAGCTCTTCAAGTAATTTCCAATCTCCTGAATGGGCTGGATGCTTCCTACTTCATTATTCACAAACATGACGGAAACTAAAATCGTTTCATCAGTGATCGCTTTCTTTAGGTCATCAAGCCGGACCACTCCTTTGTTATCGACGGGCAGAACCGTCAGACGAAACCCGAAAAGTTCCTGAAGTTGTTTGCATACATCCAGCACTGCCGGATGCTCGACAGCCGAAGTAATAATATGTTTTCCTCGGTTCTGATATTGAAAGGCAATTCCCTTTATTGCCGTGTTGTTACTTTCAGTTGCTCCAGAGGTAAATACGATCTCTCCGGGGCTTACTTCCAGAAACTTGGCAGCCAACTCCCTGGACTGGTTTAATACCTTTTCTGATTGAACACCCAAATGATGAAGGGAAGATGGATTCCCATAATAGGTCTTAAGAACATCCTTCATTGTTTCTACTACTTCAGGATAGGGCGCTGTTGTAGCCCCATTATCAAAATAAACCACCCAAAACCACCTCCTGGAAAAAACGGGTATAATTTGTGGAGAACGTACAGAAGATTATGTATAGTATAGAATTCCCTGGATCCACAAAAAAAGCCTAAAATGTATGTTACCATAATTTGCTTTAAAGGGATAGCAATGGAATGCCCTTGTTTCCAATATTTATAC
>Ga0180216_1002855_pt1 | contig 14023 bp, 19 predicted proteins | sample eDN3rd37CBELigMG_FD_128879 | JGI IMG/M metagenome (GOLD analysis project Ga0180216, IMG submission 128879) | Enriched Miracle-Growth compost microbial communities from Emeryville, California, USA - eDNA 3rd pass 37_C BE-Lig MG (version 2)... ... | reverse complement strand
TGTCCCTCAGCGTCCCTCCGCCGCAAGCGCCGTTCTCATCAGCGGCGTCAATGACGTCATCCACCGACGCCACAGCGCACACGACGTGGGACCTCGCGGGCGTATGTCGTGCGTTGCAGGAAGCGCCGTTCTCATCAGCGGCGTCAATGACGTCATCCACCGACGCCACGGCGCACACGACTTGGGACCTCGCGGACGTATTCCGTGCGTTGCATGAAGCGCTGTTCTCTACAGAGGTGATGATGACGTCATTGGACTGCGACTGGCTCGCGCGCGACGACGGTGGACGGCGACGCAGGCGACGGACGCGGACGGCGACGACGTGAAGGCCGACGCCGACGCCGGACGACGGTGGACTGCAACGCGGAGGCAGACGACGGTGAAGGACGACGCGGACGACGGACGACCAACGTCGTAGAACGACGACGAAGAGAAACGGCGAAGGACGGCAAGACCGGTGAAGTAGCGGACAGCAACGCAGACGGTGACGAGAGACGGCGAAGGAGGGACGGCGACGCTGCAGCAACGGCGGCCAGTCTGCAGCAACGAAGGCGACGCGCGACCGCAAGAAGCGACGGCGACGGCGAGGACTGACGCGCGACGAGGACGCGCAGCGCCTACGGAACAACGACACTGGAACTGGGAAGCGCGCCGACGCGCTGCATGACGCCGTGACAATGGTATCACTGTTCAGCGTTGCGCCCAACTCGGAAGGATACCCCGCTCACCTTGCCCGAGCTGCGTTTGCGATCGTCGCGTTCGGCAGTCCGCCCTCTTCAACTTTCAAAGCTTGCTGATCGTCATCCTGCTGCTGATCTGCACCTGCGCCTACATCCACGAGCGCATGCCGTCCTTGCTGGACAAGTACAAGACGGGGTGCGGGACGGACCGCCCGCCGAGCCGCCGCAGAAGGCGTGAAGGCAGTCTAACGACGGCGTGCACGGCTGTTCCTGCGTTGCTCTATCCGCTTCAGCATGGCGGGCATCTTTTGGAAGTCGGCACGCATCGGTGAGCTCTCTTTCCATAGTGGGGCTGGGATCTCGCCCGATCCGGTGCTGACAACGTTCCGCCTTCGCTTCTGTGCGGCGCCTGCCCACTCCAGGCGAACGGCTGAGCCCTTGGGTGGCAGCGTTCTGCGTGATTATGGGGACGACGGTCCTGTTCTTCACATGAAACGGTCGCCGGTCCAGCCGCGCGGCCGCCTGTTTGTACTGTACAACCTGGGAGCATACTTTTAAATGAACCTGCACGAACAAACGAGCACTACGCCGCCGACGGCGCCGACGAGGAGGAGGAGGAAAATAGGCGGCTGAACGACGAGCTGCGGCGCCGCGGCTCGTCCGCCCGCGCCGCCGGCACATCGGCCCAGCTCGCTTGGAAGGTGCGCGCGAGCGTGCGCAGCGTCGACCGCGGCGGCGGTGGCGGGGAGCTGTGCACGCCACGCAGATCGTCCAGCAGCTTTTCGTGCCGGTCAGCTTGCCGCGCACACATGCCACTCAGCAGTTGAGACAAGAAACGCGCATACCGCGGGTCCACGCCGGCGCGCCGGAGGGCATCTTGCACCTCGTGCAGGAGGTCGTGCACCGCCGCGCGCAGCGACGTGGCCATGAGGCCGTCGGCCTCCCGCCGCAGCATGCGCAGGCCCGGCACCAGCTGGTGGTGGCACGCCGCAAATGTCAGCTCTGCAGACGGCGACCATCGGCCAACGCGGGCGCTTGTTAAAGCGGACGCCCGAGTTGTGTGGCCTGCTGCGCGGCTGAGTTCACGTACGGCATCGGGCCAGGACACGGTAGACCGAGTACAGCGCGGCGGCTTGCTCGAGCCGGGCGGCTGTCGTAATGCCCTGCGCGTTGTGGGCGGTCAGGAGCACCGTGCTGGGCAGAAGGACTACGGGAACTCGTTCAATACCGATCTGCACGCCGCCATTCGTGAGCCCCTCACAGATGGCTCCGACGGCCCGAGCGGCCATGCGCGCATACACTCGTTGCGGAAGGTCGGCTGGGCGGTGGCGGCAACATCGCGGTACAGGCGCAGCAGGGCGATGCGCACCTCTGGCGCGGGGTCCTCGGCAAACATTTGCAGCGCGAGCGCGGCCCGCTCGCAGACGTCGACGTTGGCGGCGGACGCCCCGATCGTGCCCAGCGCGGCCAGACTTGCGAGCCGCACGTGCCGGTCCGGGTCGATGTGCAGCGTCCACGTCGCGGCGACGAACCAGTCGCCGTCGGCGCCGCCGGGTTGCGCGCGCTCGTCGGGGTTCAACAGCAGGTGCATGAGCTGCACCGCCGCGGAGCGCACCGTCGGCCGCGGATGGACGACCATGTCCTCTGCCAAAATGTAGCGCAGCCACTCGCGCACGCCCACGTCCGTGCTGCACTGCCGCGACAGCCAGGGCGACATGACCGCGAGATTAGTGCCGACGGCTGCCTTACGCTTCCGACGGTTGTCGGTGGCGTACCAAGCCAGCCGGACGGCGCGCGCGACGGGCGTGTTGGCCGCAAAGATGCTGCCGGCCTCGGGCGAGGCCCGCGTGGCAGCGTCCAGCATGGCGGCGTACAGGCACTGCGCGGCGTCGGCGGCCTCCAGCGGCATCAGCACGCCGGCCATGTACACCGGCAGCGTGGCCGCTGCGCGTACGTGCCGTGGCCCTCTGGCGACGCCGGAGGGCGTTAGCGGACGTCGCGCGGTGCGCGCCTCGTCGCCGCGGGAGCCCTACCTTGGTGGAGCGGCTTGGCCGACTTGGCAAGGAAGGTGTCCCAGTGCGGCCGCATGCGGCGCTCCAGCCACGTCGGGCCCAGGTGGTTAGCGGTGCGCTGCATCAGGGCCACCAGCAGATCCTCCAGCCCGCTCTCGACCAGCGGCGCGCGCGCCATCTCAGTCGCCAGCTTGATCGTGGTCGGCGCCCTGTCAGAGCGCCCGGCCATGACGCGCCACCAGGTTCGCCTGGTAAGCGACATTTCCATCTTGCACACAGCCGACCCATTCGTACCAAACGGCGTCGAGCCAATGCAGAGCCGGCCAATCGTCGGCGGGCGACGCGGTGTTAAGGTGCAGCTCCAGAGCGGCCTGCAGCGCCTGCCGCGCGGTCGGCGACGGCATCAGCGCCCGGTCCAGGACCGACGCGCGCTCATCGCCCACCGGCCACGGGTGGCTGCCGATGATCCGCTGCGCAAACGGCGCTGCGCCAGTTGTTCAATGACAGACACTTGCGCCAAGGCGACGTCAGTAAAGAGCACTGCGCCTGTCGCTCAATGCGGCGGGTGTGCGCACCAGTGGTTAGCACGGCAAGGCCAATCTCCTGCGACAACTGCAGCAGCACCGAGATGGCTTCGTCACAGCGTTGAATGGCGACTTCCTCCGGACGGCGCGCCTGCAACCAAGGACGAGATCAGAAAGAGGGGGAGAAGTGGGGGTAAGCATGCACGGCTCACGAAGCTCTGCCTCCAGCGGCGGGCGGCGTACCGACAGCAAGTCGACGCAATCTGCGAGGATCGGGCCGACCACGTCCTCCAAAAAGTACGGCGTCTGACGCGCCCAGTGGATGTACAGCCGGACGAGCCACGACGACATCTGGCGGGACGGTGGGGCAGGGACTGCAGCACCAAAGAGAGTATCAGCACAGCGCTGCGACGCTGTGATCAGAGGTGTCACGGCGACGACGCACCAAGCGGTCACGGTCGGCACAGGTGTGCGCGTATTGGATCACGACGTCTCGCAGCTGTGTGCAACGTGAACTGCGCAGGTGCAACGATGACATGCCTTTTAGAAACATCCTCAAATTACTGCTTCTTGCCATGGGACCACCCGCACGCACCTGCAGGTCTTCGTCGCGCCAGTGGGCGGGCAGGCAGGTGAGCAGCACCGCCAGGCTGGTGACGGCGGCCTCGCCTACGCGGTCCCACTCGTCCGCGACGAGCGGCAGCAGCGCTGGCAGCACCACGTCCGTGCGCTGGGCCGGCTGCAGCACCGCACTCAAGCACGGACAAGGGACAGCTCGACGTGGGTGCGTGGTTGCCGCTTGCGAAACTCAATCGCGGCTGCCTACCTGAACGACGGGCGCGAGAGCGCCGAGGAAGGTGGCCGCGAGCAGGCGGGTGTGCTCGTCGGTGCTGGTCGCACACCGGACAACGGTGGGCACGATCTCCGTCTCCAGCTGGTCCCGCGGGACCGCCTTGGCCAGCTCCACCAGCGTCTGCGCCAGGACGGCGCTGTATGCGGTGCGCCCAATCCTGTCGACGCAGGGGAATCCTTGTTATGGGATGGTCGCCTCCAATCCAGACGGCCCATGCCGCGCGCAGCGTACCGGTCGCAGTCGTCCGGATGGCTCGCCAGCGTGAGCAGGAAGTTCAACTGCTCTTCCCGCACGGCGCGGTCGGGGTGCGAGCGGCACATGCACGCCAAGAGCGGCGCCAGCTCCTGAGGGTGACAACCAGTCTGCGGCACTGACGCTGGTGCAGGTAAGCACACGAGCCGACCCGATGGCCGCCACTTTGGCCTACGCACCAAGCGCTGCTTGGCCAGGCTGGGCGCCAGGGACGGCAGCGTCGCCGCCAGCGCCGCCATCACGTCAAAGCCGAAGGCCGACGCCGTCATCTTGGGCGCCTTTGCGGGCGCACCGTAATCAGACGCATGCGTCGGCTAGTGTGAGTGGGCCCGGTCTTCGTCGGAGTTGCGCCTCGGAGCCTGCACGTACCGCGAAGGCATCGTCGATCTGCACGATGCGCTGCAGCAGCTGGTGCTGGATGGGCTCGTACGCCTGGATGGCCTGTGCGCGCGGCGCGCCAATCGCGGACGCACATATGGGTCAGACCAGCTCACACCAGCCGCAGGCGGCGTAGCCATGCCGCACCACGGTCGACGCGGCCACGGGCGGCGACGCCGCCGGGATGCTGGCCATGGACGAGCACAGCGAGCTGGCGAGCGTGCTGGGGCCGCTCACGGGGGACTCTTCCAGGACCGTCGGCAGCGCGGCCGGCGCCGTGTGCGGCGGGCGCTCGATGACCGCGCTTACGCTGTGCGAGCGCGCGCGGGCATACGCCGCGCCGGCCCGCGCGATCGGCGCCGACACGGGCCCGGGCCCGTCCGACCGTTCCTGCACCATCTGCAGGCGCGGACAAGTGCTCTGTTCGCTGGTGGCACCTCAGCAAAACGCCAACACGGACACGCATCGCCATCGAGCGGCGAGGGCCCACCATCTCCAGCGCGGCAATACGCGCCTTTAGGGCCATGTTTTGGTCCCGCACGCGGCGCAGCTCGTCGAGGGCCTGGCACTCTGACGTGATCTGTGTGCGCCAAGTACCGAGAGAGGAGGGCCGATGGCGCTTTAAGTGGGGTGGCCTACGCCGCAGGACGAGTCGCGCCGCGCGACTTACGCTGCGGCGCGAGGTGGCGGCGCGGTGGCGACGGAGCAGGTCAACCAGCGGCGGCGGCATGGCCACGCCAAAGTCAGTCCAGTCCGTCGGATCCTCGTCCGCAGCCGCCTAGGGTCCAGATCACTTGCGTGCAGCGCTGGCACGTCAGTGTCCGCCTCGCGCAAACGACCCCACATTGGTTCGCGCCGGGCGCACCTCGGCGGCAAACGCTTCGAGCGCGCCCTGGTAGATCTGCTCGCGCAGGTGCTCGTACACGAGGTAGTTGAGGACGCGGAGCTCGTGCTCCTTGGTGCTGCGGATCAGCGCGCCGCGCTCCGCCGGGCTCAAGGCCGCATCCGTGGTGGGCGGTGGCAGCGGCTCGGCGCTGGCGGTCGCACACGGCGCCGGCGCATCGTCCACGTCCTTGAGCGGCCGCGCTGGCGGCGGCGTGAGGAGCTGCGCCCGCAGGAACCCCAGCAGGTTGGGCGCCATGGCTGCCGATCCTGCGCGCCGATGGGCACCGCGTGGTGGCCGTGCGGTGGCTGCGGCGGTCGCTCCAAACTGGCGCTTAGGCGTGGCACGTGCGGCGGCGTGGCACGCGCGTCCTTTGGACGGGCGGCACGACGCATGGCGGCATAGCGGCCGGACGCGTCCTTGGGACGCCCGGAGGCCGTGCCGCGGGGGCGTGCGTCGTGCGTCGTGCGTCCTCGGGGCGCGTCGCCGGCGTGCGTCCGCGCGGCGCGTGCCGCGTCCCTCCACCGCGCCATAGGTGACGTCATCGCTCATTGAATGACGTCATCGAGTGACGTCATTGGAGGCCACGTGGCGGCCACATGGCGCCGCGGACGACGACGACGACGACGACGGCGGCGCCGGACAAGGCCGACGACGGCGCCGGACAAGGCCGACGACGGCGCCGGACGATAGACGCGCAGGCACGCTGGCCTGGCAAAGGACCGACGGCCGCCGACGACCGCACAGGCAGAGGACGGCGTCTCCGCGGACTCGCTCCGCGACGCGCCCGGATCCGCCATGGCCGGCAGCAAGGTGAAGGCCAGCGTCAAGATCAAGAACAAGACGGCCACCAAGGCCGCGAAGCGGGCCAAGGCCAGCAAGGCCGGCCGGACCGGCGCCGCCAGCGGGCCTAGGCCGACGGCCAACGGGCCCAGCGGCCATGCGGGCCCCATGGGCAGGCCAAAGCCGGCCAAGGCCGCCGCTTCGACCAGCACCGCGAGCGGTGGGGACGAAGACGACGACGACGACATTGAGCTGGACGAGGAGGACCGCGCGTTCCTGGAAGAGTACAAGGATTACGCGAGCTTCCTGGCCAACCTTGACGAGAAGGAGCTGACCCAGTACGCGAACGCCCCGCAGCGGTGCGTGCACCGAGCGTCGCCGCTCACACACCGGCCTTGCACCACCGACATGACTGCACGTGCAGGACGACGGTGCTGGCGCCGGACGCCACGATTCGGCAGGCCAAGAACGCCGCGTCGGCGCTGCTGGACGGCAAGCGGAAGCGGCCGCAGGGGGCTGGCCGCGGCGGGGACGACGAGGACGACGATGAGGAGGCCGTCGAGAAGCGACCGCGGTCGTTTGCCAGCGCCGAGCACGGGGCCGGCGCCAAGGGCCGGCTGCCCGTGAAGGGCCAGGACGGCGTGCTGCGCGCGCCGATGCGAGAGCTGGAGAAGCCCGAGCTGGCGCCCGCGGCGGCCGCGGCCGCGGCGCCGGAGGCCGCCGACGGCGACGACGAGGAGATCTTTGACGACAGCGACGACGAGGCCGGCGACGAGGCCGCCGTGGACGGCGACGGCGAAGAGGGCGACGAGGAGGACGCGGAGCTGCCGTGGGACCGCGAGGTGGCCGGCGCGGCGCCGCGCACCGCCGCCCAGCTGGCGGCGCATCGCGAAGAGTGCAAGGTCGCGCTGGCGTCGGTGGCGACGGACCTGCTGGAGGACCCCGAGACCAAGGCATGCGCATGACAGGGAGGCGAGGAGTGTGGCGCAGCACCGAGCAAGTTCTGCTGACACTATAGGAAGTCGCCGTGTTTGGCCATCCGCGCACGCAGATCGGCCTGCTGCACAAGCTGCTGGAGCTAACCCGCGACCGCGACGTGGTGGTGCAGCGGCTGGCGCTGCTGACGCTGCTGGCAGTCTACAAGGACATTATCCCGGGGTACGAAGCGGCGTGCTGAGGGCGGTGCAGTGGACGAAGCGGGCTGACGCGCAGGGCGGTGGCGCGGCGAGCCGGTGCGAGGTCCGCCAGGTACCGGATCCGCAAGTTGACGGAGGCGGAGATGGCGGAGAAGGTGTCCAAGGACGTCAAGCGCATCCGCAAGTTTGAGCAGAGCCTGCTGACGCACTACCAGCTCTTCCTCAAGCACCTGGACAAGATCTTGCACAGTGCGTGGCCGGCCGAAAAAAGCTCCTGCGGCAGCCCAGAGCAACCGCTTGCTGCCCGCTAACGTCGACGCAGTGCATGGTCTTGCGTGGCCGCGCGTCCGCGATCAGCCTACCGCAAGGCGCTGCGGAAGCACAAGCTGCCCAAGGACTGCCCGTGGACGCTGCAGGAGCTGGAGGACAACGCGACGCTGGCCACGGAGGCCATGTGCGAGCTGCTCGTGACCAAGCCGTTCTTCAACTTCACGACCAACGTCCTGAACGCGCTCGTGCCGTGCCTGGCGCTGGCGCCGAGCAGCAAGATCCACCAGCGCGTGTGCGCGAGCATCCACGAGCTCTTCAAGGGCGACGAGCACGGTGCGGTGTCGCTCGAGGCCGTCGAGATCATCACGCGCTTTGTTCGCACCCGCAACTACCACCTGCCGGCGTCGGCGCTGGAGACGTTCCTGTCGCTGCGGCTCATCACGGAGCTGAACCCGGACGCGTTCAAGGGCACCGACAACGGCACTAAACCCGGAAGCGCCAAGAACAAGAAGAAGGGCGTCCACGAGTCGCGCAAGCTGCGCAAGGTTGGGCGGAGTCCCGGCAGGCCGTGCAGCGTCGATCGCGCCGCGCTAAACGTGTGAGCGTGGCCAAGGCTACGGGGGGTCGCTGGGTGGCCGGCAGATGAACAAGGAGGAGCGGGAGCTGCAAAAGGCCCTGGAAGAAGCCGAAGCCGTGCACTCCAAGGCGGAGCGCGAGCGCCTGGTGCGTCGCCGGCCCAGCGGCCCGACCGCGTTGGCCTCGCATGGCTTACCAAGCGCGGCGACCGCCTGTCCGCTGGGCGCATGGGCCAACAGCATACGGAGACGCTCAAGCTGGTGTTCCACTGCTACTTCCGCATTCTCAAGAACATGCAGCGGACGCCGCTGCTGCTGGCCGTGCTCAAGGGCCTCGGCCGGTACGGCCCCGCCGTTCCCGCCACACCACCCGGAGGAGCACCGCCTAATGCGCATCTGCGCCACGCTGGGGCCGGGGCGTGGGATGGCCCAGCTTCACGCATCTCATCTCGGTGGACTTTTTCACCGACCTGCTCGCGGTGCTCAAGCAGCTGGCGTACGCGCACGTGCTGGACGTCGAGGGCAGCCTCCAATGCGTCCTCACGACGCTCCAGCTGGCGTCGGGCCAAGGTGCGCATTGCTTGCCGCGGATGGGCCGCGGCGAACCGCCGGTGGTGCGCCAATAGCTGTGTACGCGGTGCCATCGGGAGCGCGGGGCCCATCCAGGCGAGGCCCTCAACTTGGACTTGAAGGACTTTAGCACGCTGCTGTACAGCCTCCTGTTGGACCTGAGCGCGGACGGCGGCAAGAACGTGCCCGTGGCGCTGGCGGCCGTCGAGGCCATGCTGCTCAAGCGCAAGCAGTACGCCGAAACGCGCGTGGCGGCGTTCGTCAAGCGGCTCGCCATGCAGCTGCTCCAGGTGCCCTCGAACGGCGCCCTCGCCTCCCTCATCACCGCCCACACCATGCTGCAGGTGCGGCGGCGGCGCTGACGAATGGCGGGACGACACCTGCCGCCAGTGCTCATGCAGCACACCGGCAGTTGGCGGACCTGGCTGCGCGCGCCGCCAGCGGTACCCGCGGACGCAGATCATGCTCGACTCGGAGCAGACCGCCCTGGGCAAGTACCTGCCGGACAGCCCGGACCCGGACGCGTGCCAGCCGCTGGCCGCCGGTCTGTGGGAGCTGGCGCTCCTTCGCCGCCACTACCACCCCACCGTGGCCAAGCTCGCCGGCCGCGTGGCCAGCGGCGACGCGGGCATCGTCGACAAGCCGCAGGCGGTCTGGCGCCAGTTTGACCCGAGCCTGGGCGCCTTCCACCCGGCCGTCAAGCCGCCGAACGCGCACCCGCTGGCGAAGCGCCCGCCGGGCACCGCGGTACGGGGCATGCGGCGGCGCTTGCGGTTTGGGTACCCTTGCAAGGCAACGCTGACGCTGAGCGACGCCCGCGCGGGCAACTCGATTGGGGCGATGCCTTGGCGCAGTTTGTTCGCCCGCCGCAATATTTTGAGGGCAAGCCGCGGTTCCTGCAGTCCGTAGAGGCCACTGTCAGCGCCCTCGCCGCGCTGCCCTTCCAGCACCAGGTGGCCTAGCTGTACATACTGTAAATCAGCTGTAAGAAAAGTTTTATCATGAAGCATAAGCATAAGCAAAGCAATGGGCACCAGCACATGCGCAAAGGCTGCCGCCTAAGGCATCACCGCCTGCATTGCCGCAGCAGCGTAGGATAACGCATTGGTCGAAGTTTTAAATGAGATTGACTACCGCTATGCTGTAGGTTGTATTTCGTAGATCTGTACGGTATCCCCCGCTGTTTGAGAGGCAGGTGCATGCACACAACGCGACGCACGATGGCCGGCGGCGTCCGCGAGGCCCGCCCCAGCCGCGCCGCACCACATGCGCGCTGGCGGCTCCCGACGCGGGTTTGGGGTGGGAACCCAAACACTGACGTCATCATAACTGACGTCATCGATTGTTTACGGTCGACGCCGCGGCGCAAGTTGCCCGGCGGCCGCCCGGCACCCCCAAGGCGCGCGCCCACGCACCGACGCCCGCCCGCCCTGCCGGCCTCCCCGCGGCGTCTTCTACCCGCCCCAGCACCTGCTGCACCGGCCTCGCAGCGCAAACACCGCGTGTGGAAGAGCGGGATTGCCGCCGCCACGGCCCCCCACTTGCCCACCATGCCGCACAACAAGCACCCCGCCGGCTCCCGCGAGCGGCGCCGGTCGTCCTCGCCGGACGACGTGATCGGCCAGATGCACAGCCTCAAGGGCGGCAGCGCCGACGCGGTACGTCAGGGCGGGTCGAGGAATGTGGCGCAGGGGCGCCTACGGCTCCGACAGACACCGCATGGCTGACCGTGATCGGGTGGCTCGTGCTTATCGTCACTGGTGGGCGCGGTCCGTCGACGCAGCGCAAGAACAACCAGAGCGGCGCCGCCGACCCCGACGTCGCAGACACCGTGGCGTGGCGCGACCGCAAGCACAGCGGCGAGGTGTTCATCGTCTACACCAACGCCGGCAGGATCGACGACTGGCGGCAGCGCCCGGACCCGTCGACCGTGCTCGACGTGGTCCAGACGACGGACATTTTCCACGAGGGCAGCTCCAACGGCGAGCCCGGGCGCGCATCCAAGGCGCTGCTGCAGTGCGTGCGCGGGACCGCCACCGAACGGCGGTGCCGGCGAGGTGGCACGCTTGAGCTAACACGACAGCATGCGATGCTGCCTGGCCGCGTTGCGTGGCATTCGTGGCCCCAGCGAGCGCTTTGGCACGGACGACCGCAACGAGGTTCTGATGCGCATCCTGCAAGAAGGCGAGATTCGCCGTGGTCAGCGCGCGCACGAGAAAAAGTTCCACCGCGGTTCGCTCAAGGAGCAGACGGGCAGCGGCGCCGTCCACTAGTGGCGCGGAGCACCTGCGACGGCTGCGGACCGCCGAGGGCGGCCATCCCATGCCACGTCTGCCGGCCGTTGCTGTGAATATCCCGCTTGTGTAGCTTGTTACAGAACCTGCCGTGGATGTGCCGCTGTTACCTACTGTACCCAGTTTGCTGTAGATTCGATATCGTGTAGATAGAGCAATGATCAATCAACGCACCAACACCAGCAACCGTGCTGTGGGAAAGCCACGGCGCTCCTCAGCGGCGACGCATGCGCCGCGCCAGTGACCAGGGCGGCGCTAGCCAGCATATGACGTCAAGATGTCACCAGAGGCACGGCAAGGCCGGCCTAGCTGCAGACGTTCAAGCCGCAGCGCCGCAGTGCAGTTCAGTGCAGTGCATTCTTCGGCGTCTGTGAAGCGCCGCTACCGAGGACCAACACCATGGCGGGCCCCAGCGAAGGCGACGTCGCCGATACCATCGCGTGGCGCGACGGCAAGCACGCCGGCGAGACCTTCTTCGTGTATGCAAACCAGGGCAAGACCGAGGAGTGGCGCCGCCAGCCCAGCAAGGCCAACTTGCTGCGCGTTGTGCAGTCGCCGGACGTTTTCTACGAGGTCTCCTCCAGCGCCGACCCCGGCGTCGCGCCCAAGGCGCTGCTCAGGTGCGTCGTTGTGGGCCCGAATGCAGGCCCGCGTCGTGGTTAACAAAACTCCGTCGGTCGCACGGTGCTGGGGCGCCTCCCAGCGAGCGTTTCGGAACGGACGACCAGGACGAAGTGCTCATGCGCATCCTTCAGGAGGGCGACATCAAGCCAGGCGACAAGTCCCGCGTCGAAAAGTTCCAGCGCGGCAAGTACATGTCTAAGATGGGCTGAGCAGCCCGGAATCGCAACCCTGTACAGTGATGACAAATTGCTGCTGTACAGCCGTGGGCATGCGCTCTACAAAACTTGGCGGTTACAGTGAGCTCTCCAGGTCCGCAATGGCGTCCAGGAGTGCGTGCGCCGTCTCCACCCGGTGGGCGGCCTTGACGCGTTCAAAGTACACGGGGCAGTCCAGCGAAACACACGCAATGTCTCGGTCCGCCGTCACGGTGCACTGTTGGCAGATCTGGTCGTCACGCTCAGCAAAGTGGCCGGCGTGAGACTGGCGCTGGTTAGTCCGGCCCGCCAGCACGACGCACCAAAGCGCGCGGTGGCGCACAATATACCTGAAGCAGCTTGTGCCGCAGATGCTCGGCCTCGTTCAGGCGGCTGTACACTCTGTACACAGTTTGCTGCGGCTGCGCCAGGCACTCGGTGCAGATCGCTGGGCAGGGCACCCACCATCACCCTGAATGCACACCGACATCAGTTGGGCCCCTCGCACGCAGCGTGCACCGTATTCTTCGCCTTACCGCCATGCGTCAGCGCGTCGCACAGGCGGCAGTGCCGCGACGGGTAGAACTGGTCGATGGTGGACGTGGGGGCGCGCGGCGCCGGATCGCGGCTGGTCATGAACGCGGATCGCGCCTTGCTGCTGGGCAGGAGCACCGGCGGGGCCGCGAGGCCCGCCGTGCCGTCCGGCCGAAAGTCGATGGCGCGGTTCACCTTGGGCAGCTCGTTGTACCACGCCGCCAGGTCGGCGCCGACCAGGTTGAGCACGCGCCCCAGCGCGGGGATGATCTGCTTGGTGATGTAGTACACGCCGTGCAGACGCAGCGTCCTGCGTCACGAGATCAACCGTGCAACGAAAACGGTGGAAAGGGGCATCAGCACTGCCCGAGTCATGCCGTAGTGCGCGGCCGTGGGCTGGCGTACCTATCCTTCAAGAGCTGCTCTGGCGGTACCACCAGGTCGATGAGGCGCGACCGCGGGCCGCCGTACACGACGACGTAGCGGACGCGCTCGCCGTAACGAGGCTCCGCGCGCGGGTCCGTGCTCAGCCGCTGGGCCGCCACCATGGCGGCGGGCGGCAGGGGGCCCTTGGCGCTGTACGTGCCCAGCCGGACCTCCTTGGCAAAGATGAAGTCGGGGATGGCCACGCGGCCCGCCAGGATCTGCCGCCACTGCCGCTGCAGGTACGCCTTGATCTCGGAGAGGTTCTGCGTTCGGAAGAGCATCTTGATGCTGCGCTCGAGCATCTTGGACACTGCGGGGCAGCCGTCGCGCCGGACAGTCTCGATGCCCTTGGCGTCGAACGCTGGCGTCGTCTCGGTCGGGCTCTCGTACTTGAACCCGACGTACCGCTTCTTGGTCAGCATCATGCACGGGTGGTAGAGCTGCCGCGGGGATCGTCGCTGAAAAGCAACAGTGGCGTTGGTGAGCAACGTGTGAGCCGCTCGCGCCCGATGCGCGGGCGCACTCGTGCGTACCTTCTCGAACCGCAGCTTGACCGGCTTGGGGTTCAGCTCCGTGATGCGGTCGGCGATGGTCTGCCCGGTCCGGAACGCTTCCTCGTGCGTCATGCCCGGCAGCAGCACAAACAAGCTGGCCGCGGGTCGGTCGGCCTAGCATGACGGGATGATAGGGGGGGGGGGGGGGGAAGGGGCGGGCGCCCCGGGGGGGGGGGCGGCCCGGTGTGAGCCCCGCCCCGGCCCCCCCAGAAGGGACGAGAAAGGGGGGGGGGGGGGGGGGGGGGGGGGGGGAGCGCTCTCCCGCGGTGTGCGGGAGAACGGTCGGCTTAATGACCTTCCTTGCTCCAGCATTGCATACCGCAGCCCATCCGGATTCGTCGCGGTGCAGAAGCCGCCGGCTCCGCGGCGGTCGCCCGGCGCACACCTCCTGTCCGCAGCATTTTGCGGTACAGGGGGGGGGCAGGCCCTCCAGCTGGCCCGCCAAGCGGGTACCATTCGAAACCAGCATCGACAGGGGGGG
>Ga0180216_1002852_pt1 | contig 14029 bp, 17 predicted proteins | sample eDN3rd37CBELigMG_FD_128879 | JGI IMG/M metagenome (GOLD analysis project Ga0180216, IMG submission 128879) | Enriched Miracle-Growth compost microbial communities from Emeryville, California, USA - eDNA 3rd pass 37_C BE-Lig MG (version 2)... ... | reverse complement strand
CGAACGGCGGCGCGTCGACGCAGCGGCAGCCATGTCGCGCAGCGGTGCGTCCTGCGTCCTACTGTGGGCCGTCGCGGGCCTGCAGGCGGGGCGCGGGAGGCCCAGGAGCAGATGGACTCACGCGCGGGGGAAGGGATGCAGTCGGCGGTGTCGCGCAACGACGGCAGGCAAGCTCACGCGCGAGGAGTTCCGGCAGCGCCAGGAGCTCGACGCCGCGCGCAAGGCCGGCACGGCGCCCGCCGAGGTCGACGTCGAGACCGGCAAGGACATCAACCCGCACATTCCGCAGTACATCTCGCAGGCACCCTGTACGCCGCCGCGCGCCACGAGCCGCTCCGGGCAGAGGGAAAAGCGGACGTCACGGCTGACGCGGCTCCGTCCTCACCCATGCATGCCGCGCCCGTTCGCCAGGGTACCTCGACACCGGCGCGCCGACGCTCAAGCACCAGCGGTCGACGCTCAAGAAGGACTTTGACAATGACTGGTACCACCGCGGCCTGGTCGTGGTACGTGGCGGTGCGGCTCCCTGGAAGACCGGCGACGCTGGCGCCGTCTGTCTTATCGGAGGTGCACGTGCTTGGCCGGCTGCGCGTGCGCCGCCGCAGGACACCAAAGTCACCAAGTTCCGGAAGGGCGCGTGCGAGAACTGCGGCGCCATGACCCACAAGGCCAAGTTTTGCACGGAGCGGCCGCGCCTGCGCACGGCCAAGCAGACCGGCCGGGACATCAAGGTGCGCGGCCGGGGCGCGCTCTATCACCACCCCTCCGTGCCCACCCGCTAACGCTGCCGCGAGCTGGCCACACGGCCGCGCATCTCCCTTGTGCAGCCGGACGAGGTCGTCGAGCAGTTCAGCCTGGACTGGGACAGCAAGCGCGACCGCTGGAACGGCTACGACCCGAACGACTACGCCAAGCAGTTCGAAGGTCCGGGCTCGGCCGCGCGGGGGGGAAAAGGGCCTCGCTGTGCGCGCCGCGCCCATCTTACGCTCGGATGAGGGCGTGCCGTGATGCTGGCGGCGGGATGGCCACGCAGACTGGGAAAAGATCGACCAGTACCGCAAGGAGCTGCGCGACAAGGAGATCGAGCAGAAGCTGATGGGCAAGCAGAAGCGCGACTCGGACGACGAGGACGACGACGAGGACAAGAACGAGGTCCGGCCCGACGTCGAAGTGCGGTTACAATGGCACCTGCCGGTTGCGGGGATTGAGGGGGACTGATGCCGCCCCCGGTGGTGTTCCCCTTGCGCTCGCCGTGGGCCAGGACGATGGCGACAAGTACGCCGACGAGGCCGACATGGCCGGCCAGAAGGTCGACCTGAAGACCCGCACCACCGTGCGCAACCTGCGGTAGGATGGCCTCCCGTACGGGCCGCTGCGGCGGCGAGGAAACGGGCCCTCATCCGCCTAGCGCACTTCTTTGAGCGGATGTGCCCGCCAACCAGCATTCGCGAGGACACGGCCAAGTACCTGCTCAACCTGGACGTCAACTCGGCATACTACGATCCCAAGACGCGTGCCATGCACGAGAACCCGCTGCCCATCGGCGAGGACAGCAAGGTGCGTCATACCGCCGCTGCCCGCGTGCGGCATCGCGAGCGGGGCTAACCTGCTCCTGGGTGGATGCCGCGGTAGCGCCTCGCAGGCCACGTTCGTGGGCGAGAACTTTGTGCGCGCCACCGGCGAGGCCGTCGCCATGAACCAGATGCAGGTCTTTGCGTGGCAGGCCTACGAGAAGGGCCAGGACGTCAACCTGCAGGCACGTTGGGGCGCCAGACATTTGCCCGGCGTCGCACGAGCAGAGCGCTCATACGGGATGCGGCGACCGCCCATGGACGCGTTTCTGGCTTGTGCAGGCCGACCCGACCAAGGTCGAGCTGCTCAGCAAGGAGTTCGCGCAGAAGCGCGACACCCTGAAGAGCAACCTCCGCGAAGGTAGGCGGCGCGGCAGCCGCCCCAGGACGCGCCAGGCGCCCTTGCTAACTCTTCCGCGTGCGCTCCCCCTCCCTCCTCGGTCGCCGTGCCGACCTGCAGGCATCCTGGCCAAGTACGGCGGCGAGGAGCACCTGCAGGCGCCGCCCAAGGAGATGCTCTTTGCGCAGACGGAGCAGTACGTCGAGTACTCGCGCACCGGCCAGGTCATCAAGGGCCTCGAGCCCGCGATCCCCAAGTCCAAATACGAGGAGGACGGTATGGCGCGGCGCCCGCACCCGCGCGGGCGGGCGGCGCGGCGTACTCTAACCCTGCCGCGGCACCCTCAATGGCGTTCGTTCCGCCGCGCAGTCTACCCCAACAACCACACGTCGGTGTGGGGCTCGTACTGGGAGGACGGCAAGTGGGGCTACAAGTGCTGCGGCCAGTTCATCAAGAACTCGTTCTGCACGGGCCAGGCCGGCTTTGAGGCGCGGCGCAAGTCGCAGGCCCACAGCGCGGGGCGGGACATGTAAAGTGATGGGAGGCGCGTGCTAGGCTCTCAGCCTCCCGCCCGCGGCGGCCGGCTTGTACCATAGACTGTTGCGCGGAATGACCATGCCAATGATGTATTTTTTCTATAGCCGCTGAGCAGCCACGCTCAAAATACAATCGCTGACGCGGCCAAATAATTTTGCACAGTGAATTTTTCCACGGCGCCACAAGCTTTTTTCTTTACACGAGGAGCTCGTACGGGACCGGGGCGACGGTCACCGGCTTGTTGGTCTTGGTGCGCACAATGTGCGCCTCGCGCGGCTGCGGCGGCTGGCGCTTGAGCGCCGACGCCGGGAGCCGCTCGCCCTTGGCCTTGGCCTCGCGCTTCTTCGCCTCGTTCTCCCGCATGCGCTTGAGGAAGTCCTCACGGCAGGTCGACTTGGACACGTGCTCAATGCGGACGTTGATGCGCTTCGGGATCACGCGGTTGCCGACGGTCTTGTTGACAATGACACCGACGGCGTGCGGGGTGACGTTGTACACAATGCCGGTCCGCCCGTGGTAGAAGCGGTGCGGCATGCCGCGGTGGATCGACGCGTTCGCGTGCACGTCCACAATGTCGCCGACCTTGTAGACCGTCAGGTAGTCCGACAGGTGGGTCGGGCCGTGCTGGCGGAACTTGCGCGCAAAGAGGTGGCGCGTCCGCGCGCGATAACCGTACGAGTGCGGCATGGTGGCGGCACAAGCGGCAGGTCACCTGCGGGGGAAAAGGGAACAGCGGGAAGAACGTACGGAGGATGAGCGGCACCGTGTTAGCGTCCAAATATGCGCGTGGGTGGGTAGATGCGGAAAGCTGGGAGTGCAACGTGGCACACGCAGCCGCACGAGACCGCATGGCAGCTCCACAGGCTCTGCGACGCTCCGAGGCCACCGAGGCGCGTCCAAAGGCGGTAGGCCGCAGCGCTCCATCGTCTTGGGTTGCCCGCCGTGCTGCTTCCCTTTTCCTTGCCTTCCAGCTAGTCCGCGCGCTCCGAAGCTCCGGCGCATCGCCCAATCCGGCAGCAGAGCGCTCTCTAGCTTTCTCCGGCACGGCTGGTCGCAGAATCCGCGCCTCCAGCAGTGGGGCTGGGGAGTTTCTCGCCCACAATCGCGGCAGGCCTTCTCTTTCCTCTTTTTCCGCTCGCCTGCTCGCCTCGGCCCATAGCATCCGTTCGCCCTCTTTGCCCGCTTTCGCGCGATCCAACGGTACCACGCGCTGCCGCACCCCGTGCAGCGTCTGCAAGCCCACGGTGGAACGCTGGGGACTAGGGCCGTGGGGGCGGCGCCCTAGGGCCGATCGGCGGCGGGCACGTACCGCGAAAAAGACGAGGGAAAAAGCGAGCGAGGAAAAAAATCACGTCTGCCGCGATTCTGCCACGTTTCTGCCACGTTTCCGCCGCCGTCTGCCGCTGGCTCTGCCGCGATTCTGCCGCTATTCTGCCGACATTCGACCTCATTCTGCCCTTCAGAGGGCCATGTGTGCTCCCTCACCGTCTCAGCCTTCTAAATTCACATCGATACGAGGCGCTATGAGCGCCTAGCAGGTCAGCACATGAGGGGGAGACGTTCCACCCCGCTCTTTAGGGCGGAATTGCGGCAGAACAGCAGACGACCCTCTTCTGCCGCCGTTCTGCCGCGGTTCTACCGCCGTTCTGCCGCCGTTCTGCCGTTCTTTTCCTCCATCGCTCTGCGCCATCGGAAATTTCCTTTTCTTCCCGCCCCAAATCCACGTTTCCCTTCGTCAGGCAAACCGTAAATTTCATTTAAACGTTCATACCGGTAGTGCCGCCTAGCAATTGTACGGATGATTTGAACGGACGGGCGTCAGTTCGCTCGGTCACTTCGTTTTTTTCCTCGTACGCTTCGACCCGGCGCAGGCCGAAGGAAAAGAAAAAAAGGATGCCGCCGCGCGTCTACTCGAAGACGTACAAGGTGCCTCGCCGGCCCTTCGAGAAGGACCGCCTCGACCACGAGCTCAAGCTCTGCGGCGAGTTCGGCCTGCGCAACAAGCGCGAGGTACGTGGCGCGTTGGATGCAAAAAATCTGGAGCGATTATTTCAGCGCCAGGCGAGGGGAAAAAAGCGACGAGGAAAAAAGGAAAGGAAAAAGAGGGCGGGGCGGGCGCGGGCGGCGCCTGCGCTGCCCAGTGCCGCTCCAGACCCATGCGGAGCGCGCGCTGGCAGCACGGTCGCCACGCTGGATTGGGCCGCTGGAGCACGACGGCTGCCTTTTTTTTCCTCGCTTTTCCTCGCTTTTCCTCGCCTTTTTCTTCTTTTCTCTCTGGCCCGGTGGCGCTATGCCTTTCCCCCTTAGGAAAAGGCCGTGGCGCGGTACGGGGCTGCGCTCCGTCGGGCTGCGTCGGGCTGCGGTTGGATCGCAGATATGGCGCCGCTTTCTTTTTCTGCCTCGGTTGGCGGGCCGGTCTGGTGCCATGTGGGCTATGCGAAACCCGGCTCTTTTTGCTCTTTCGCTCTTTCGCTCCTGGTCTATGTTCGCTTTTCTATTGTCCTTGCCTTCGCCGCAGGCGCTCGTGCATGTGCTAACGCGCGATCTCGCCTCTTTTCCCTGGCGACCCCCCGCTGCCGCCCAGGTCCACCGCGTGGTCTACACTGTTGCGCGCATCCGCAAGACCGCGCGTAAGCTGCTGACCATGGATGAGAAGGACGAGAAGCGCCTCTTCGAGGGTAACGCGCTCATCCGCCGCCTCATCCGCATCGGTGTGCTGGACGAGAGCAAGAACAAGCTCGATTACGTCCTGGGCCTCAAGCCGGCTGACTTCCTGGAGCGCCGCCTCCAGACCCAGGTCTTCAAGCTCGGCCTGGCCAAGTCGATCCACCACGCGCGCGTCCTGATCCGCCAGCGCCACATCCGCGTCGGCAAGCAGGTCGTCGACGTGCCGTCGTTCATCGTCCGCCTGGACTCGCAGAAGCACATCGACTTCGCGCTGACCTCGCCGTACGGCGGTGGCCGCCCGGGCCGCGTCAAGCGCAAGCGGGCACGGCTCGCCTCGTCCAAGGAGGAGGGCGGCGAGGAGGAGGCCGCTGAGGAGTAAACCTCGGACGCCCCTTCAAAATTATAGACCCAACAGAAAAACGTAAATAGGCAGAGCATTGTGCGCCTGTGCGCATTTGTACGGTCATCGCATGTAGACCATCGGTGCTGCAATTGATGCATGGTGCTCTACGAAGTTCCTTGTTTTCCGTCGTTCAGCAAGCGCGTGCGTGGGGCTGTACAAGAGGTTGCGGTTGCCTAGCGCGTCAAAAAGCTGTACATGGGTTGGCGGCACGCGGGGGCGGGCATGCGCCACGCCATTTAGGCGGCCGCCTTGGTGGGCGCGGCAGCCGGGGCCGCATCCGCCGCGGCCGCCGGCGCCTCGGCGTCCGGCGCCAGGTGCGACCGCCGCGTGCGCAGCGACTTTTGCATCTGCAGGTACGACCGCGCGTCCGCGGCCGACACGGACGGGAAGACCTTGGCCAGCGCGGCGTCGACGTGCGCGCGGCCGACGCGCGTGCAGCCCTGGCGCACGGCGGCGACGGCGGCCTCGCGCACGAGCGCGGCGAGGTCCGCGCCGCTGAAGCCCGTGCAGCGGCTGCTGCGCACGAGGCCCTCCAGGTCGACGTCGGGCTCGAGCGGCGTCTTGCTGGCGACGGTGCGCACGATGGCGGCGCGCTCGTCCGGCTGCGGCAGCGGCACATAGAGCAGCTTGTCCAGGCGGCCCGGCCGCAGCATGGCCGGGTCGATGATGTCGGGCCGGTTGGTCGCGGCGATCACAAAGACGTGCTTGCGGCCGTCCAGGCCGTCCATCTCGGTGAGCAGCTGGTTGACCACGCGCTCGCTGGTCTGGCTCTGCGAGTCGTCGCCGCGGCGCGGGCACAGCGCGTCGAGCTCGTCGAAGAAGATGATGCACGGCGCCGACGCGCGCGCGCGCTGGAAGACCTGGCGCACCGCGCGCTCGCTCTCGCCGACAAACTGGGGGCGGGGGGGTGGAACGGCGGGGGCGTAGGATGGGTCGGTGGACGTTAGCGACAGAGGTCGAGCCTACCGCGCGCCCCCACGCACTCCATTCGGCACCCCCGCACCTTGTTGAGCAGCTCGGGGCCCTTGACCGAGATAAAGTTGGCGCGGCTCTCGTTGGCGATGGCCTTGGCCAGCAGCGTCTTGCCGCAGCCGGGCGGGCCGTAGAGCAGCACGCCCGCGGGCGTGTTGATGCCCATCGCCGCGAAGAGCTCTGGCTCGCGGATCGGCCGGACGATGCTCATGTAGAGCTCCTCGCGGACGGCCTCGAGCGCGCCGACGTCGCTCCACGAGACGTCGGGGATGGTCGCGAAGCCCTCGCGCTTGGACGACGGCTGCACGATCTTGATGGCCTCCTCAAAGTCGGCCATCGTGATGCACAGCGGCGCGAGCTGCTCCTCGGAGAGCGGCTCGGTCTGCGCGCGGAGGTACTCGGACGCGTCACTGCGGCCGGGCACGCCCACGGCCGTTGTCAGCACGCCCTGGCGGTTCAGGTCTCGGAAGATGCGGTTCACCGCCAGCACGGCGGACTCCTTGGCCAGCGCCTGCAGGTCCGCCCCCACAAAGCCGGGCGTGGCGCGCGCCAGCGCCTTGAAGTCAAAGTCGCCCGAGAGCCGCAGCTTGCGCACGAGCACTTCCAGGATCCTGCGATGCGGGAAGAGTAGGGAGCCGCGGCAGCAAAGCTGAAACGGTTAAAACGGCCCGCCGGGTGAGTCGCCCGTCAACGCCGGGGACTATGTACCGCGCGCGGGCGGCTTCGTCGGGGATGCCGATGGCGATCTCGCGGTCAAAGCGGCCGGCGCGGCGCAGGGCCGGGTCCAGCGCGTCTGGCCGGTTCGTGGCGCCGATCACGCACACGGGCTTGTTGCCCGTGTTCTCCATCGACACATCTGCCGGACCAGCGAAGAGCCCAGGGCGACGTCGACGGGTTAGCCGCGTGCCAGCCCTCGGTGCCTCGCTCCGGTGCAGGCGCTACCGTCCATGCAGGTCAGCAGCTGCGCGACGATGCGGCGCTCCATCTCGCGCTGCGCCGTCTCGCGCTTGGGCGTGATGGCGTCGATCTCGTCGATGAACACCAAGCACGGGGCGAGTTCCTGGGGGGGCGTGTGCCACACTGCGCGTGACGGCTGAAGCGGATTAGCGTTTGCCGCACGTGCCGTGCCTGACGCAGGCGCATCGGCGCACCTTGGCCTCGTTGAAGAGGTCGCGCACGCGCTGCTCGGACTCGCCCGACATGCCCGAGACGATCTCCGGCGCCGAGATCTTCAAGAACGGCAGGCCTAGGTCCTGCGAGATGGCGCCAAAGCGCGGAAACGGCCGAGGGACGCCCAGGTCAGCGACCCAGCGGTACGCCAGCGGCGACATGCATCCGTGCCCATCAGCGCGTACGCCCGCGATGGCATTCGCCAGCATCGTCTTGCCGCAGCCGGGCGGCCCATGGAGCAGGATGCCGCTGACACATGCCAACCGACGAGCGCGGCGAGGCGGCGGTCGCAGTCAGCATTGCGTGCTGCAGCGTGCGATCGCGGCGAACGCCGCGTACCGTGGCGGCTCCACGCCCAGGTGGACGTAGATCTCGGGATGCCGCAGCGGGTACTCGATGAGCTCCCGCACGTCCTACGCCAGGTGACGCCGCAAACGCCACGGCGACGGACAGGTCAAAGGCCGGCGCCCCACGCTCCGCCCCGTGATCGGTCTGGCGGAGCAACATACCTGCAAGCACGACTCGATGCCGCCCAAGTCGGAGAGCCGCACCGACGGCCGCTGCACCACCGAGGACCGCAGCTGCATGCCGAGGCCGTCGCCGGCCTTGGCTGTCCGGCCCGCCGGCGTCCTGCCGCTCGCCGTGCTCGCCGCAGCCGCGCCGTTCTCCAGGCGGCGGCGCTTGGCTGCCGCCGACGGCGCCGCGCTCGCCGCCGCCGTGGTGGCTGCGGGCGCGGCCGCGGCCGCGGGCGCCGCCGCCGTCGGACCTGCCGCCGCCGCTGGCGCTGACGGCGGAGCCGGTGTGGCCGCCGGGGCCGGGACAGCGGCCTTGGCGTTCATGCTCTGGTAGCTCCGGGAGAGCGCCTGGTTCAGCAGGTTCGGGTCCTGGCCAACCCGAACGACCCGCGGACAACGTCCTGGGCGCCCGGGTGAGCAGGTAGAGAAAGCTAGTGCGCTGATGGCTTCGACACGCACCTTGACCGTCACGAGGCGCGGCGGATCCAGGGACGGGTGCGCCTTCTGCCCGGCCGACGCTTCGCTCGCGTCACTGCTGTCGCTTCCGTCGGAGTCGCTGGTGTCGGCGTCGCTTTCTTCGCCGCTGCCGTCCTTGTCGGCCCCGTTGGCCGCCCTGTCGTCCGTGTCCATGGCCTCGCCCTCGGCGCCGCTGGCGTCGTCACCGCCCTCGGCGTCGCCATCGTCCTCGTCCACCTCCGACTCGGTGTCGGACTCGGACCCGTCGGAGCCGGCGCGTCGCTTCCCGTCGCCCGTGTGGAGGGTCTTGTGCTTTTGCCGCAGGCGCATCACCTGGAGTGCTATCATTGCAGGGCCCGGCCCATGGTCACAGCGTCGATGGGCAGTTGCAGTTAGCGAGCGGCTTGCGTGAACCCGCGTCGGCGCGGACGGCCGGGCCGTACCCCGCTCGACCATGATCCGCAGCGGCGTCCGCTTGTGCCGCTCAAACTCGCGAAAGCGGCTCCGTAGCACGTCCACCACCTCGTCCGGGTCGTAGCGGGGGCCCTCGGGCGTGTTGTACGTGCGCTTGAGCTGCCCGCGGAACTGCTCGATCAGCGGCACGAGGCGGAGCTCCAGGCCTGCGTGGTCCCGATCGCCGGAGCCATAACGGGGGTTGTCAGCGCCCGCTTCCACCCGAACCCAAGCCACTGCCATAGCCGCCCACGTACGCCCGCTGCTGCCGCCGCCGCCGCTGCTGCGACGGGCCTTGCCGGCGCCGCCGCCGCCGCCGCCGCCGCCCTGCCGGTGCCGCGCCATCGCCACTTTTCGCGCCACATGGGCCGATGACGTCATTGTGTGACGTAGACGTCCTCACTAGATGACGTCATGTTAGCGGTGGTGCGGCGGCAGTCGGCAGGGCTGAGGGCCCCTTGAACGAAAGGACGCGCGATCGCGCCTCGTCGGTGGAGCGAACGTGGCCAGAGCGCGTCCACGCCGCTGGGCGTGGTCGGAGGGGTGCGCTTGGGTACATTCGCTTTGACCGTTTTTTGTTAGCAGCGGCCGTTGTTGCGCTCCGCCAACATCGCCGCCATGGCGCTCGCGGGCGTCGTCGTCCACCCGGACGTCCTCCTGGCGGCGCTCGGCCATGCGCTGACCACGGAGAAGGAGGAGATCATGGGCTTGCTCCTGGGCGACTTTGTCGAGGTGCGCAAGCCCTGCACAGCCGATGCTGGGCCTGTGCCTATCTAATGGCGCCAGCCCGGTTTCATCGTTGGCGGCCGCGCACACGCCAGACGGATGCGGGCACCGAGGCGCACGTGTGGGACCTATACCTGCTCACCCGCACGGACCGCCAGAGCGACCGCGTGGAGGTGTCGCCGGAGCAGCTGGTTGAGGCGAACATTGCCGCCGAGGTAGGGCCGCGCGCGCCCGTCGGGTGCCTCGTCGGCGCGCAGCTACTGAGGCGGTCAAGGGCACGGTCGCGTTCGGCGGCATGAGGCGCCAGGAAATGGGCCAGCGGATTGGCTGCACGACGCGGGTCGTGGGCTGGTACCACTCGCACCCCAAGATCACCGTGCTACCGTCCCACATCGGTCCGCCTCCTGGACGATCGCATTGCGGCGCCGTGCCTGGCTAACGGGCCTTGCGGCCTACGCTGCTGTCGTCGGCATTGCGGAGCACAGACGTCCGGACGCAGGCACAGAACCAGCTGATGGACGACCGCTTCTTTGGCCTAATCTTTGCCTGCTTCTACCGTGCCCCGGACCAGGCATGCGGCCCTTCAACGTTGGAGCCGCGCTAGCGCCGTCGGCGCGGACGCTAACGTCGTCGGTCTCGTGCGGCAGGGGGAGGGGGCGTGGGCGTGGGCGCCGTGGCCAGCTCCACAAGGTCCAGCTCACGGCGTTCCAGTCGGTCGAGCAGCCCGGGCAGGGGTGCGCGGCGTCGCTGAATAGGCGCCGGAATGAGCGTCCAAAGGCTGACGCCCCCTTGCTAGCCCCCGAGATCGTAAGTGCACGGCACGCGCAGGCTCGTGCGGACGCACACGCCGGTGTACGTTCGGCGCGTCGGCCCGGCCGGCGCGGACCCGATGCACATGTTTTCGCGGCTGCCCACGGTGCTCTTTGACGAGGAGCGCGCCACCTTTGAGCGCGCACTGGCCAGCGCACCCCCCGAGACCAGGTGCGCCAACCGAGCGAACGTCCAACCAGGCGATGTGGCCCCGTCTGGGCTAACACGTCCCCGGCCCGGATCGGTGTGGGCGCTCGGCAGCGGCCTCCCGGCCCGGCTGGCGCGCATCAACGCGGGCGCCGTCTACACGCGGGCGATGACGGCCTTGCTGGACAAGCTCTCCGTCGCCATCCTGGAGATGCTCGAGCAGCGGCACGCGCGCGTGCTGGACCAGGTGCGCCCTCTAGCGTGTTCGCCGACGTCGGAGCACCGTAACTGATGGGCGTTGGTTGCATCGTGCGTTTACGTGACCGCGCTCAGATCCAACAGGCGCAGAAGAGGCTAACCGAGCTGGAGGCCGAGGAGAACGGCCTGTTTGCGTGAGCCTCCCCACCGTGTACACATGTATCCTGTACAGCCGCCCATGAGCAAACCTGCGCACACCGTCGCGTCGCGTCTCATGCACTGTGAACCGCATAGGCAAGCCTTATAAAGCATTGCACGTCCGCCTTCGTTACGTACTGTCATGACGTCGTGGCCGAGTGGTTAAGGCGCTGCCCTGCTAAGGCAGTGCGGTCTCCGCGCGCAGGTTCGAATCCTGCCGACGTCGACATTTTTTTCCTGGAGACCAGAAGTTTTCTGGAAGCTTCTGGAAGTTTCTGATGTGGTTGGCCCAACAGACGCGGCGGGCGACGACGGAGCGGACGACGAGGGCGACGCAGCGGACGGCGCCGCCGAGGACACGGAGGACGACGCAGCGGACGACGCCGCCGAGGACACGCTGAAAAAGTATCGCTGGGGGCGACGCTGAAGCAGGCGGACGAGTGATGAGCGACGCGTGACGGGCGACCCCAGTCCCCCCCACCGCCGCCGCTGCCTGCGACGTGGCAACGTCCAAAGGCGCGCAGAGGTCGCTGGCGGCAAGGACGGCCGCGCCGGCGCCCGGGGAAGAACCATGGCGCTGCCGGCGTGGGCCCGCAGCCGGCGGCTCATCCTCGCCGTCGGCGCCGTCGTCTACCTCGCCGCGGCCGTCTCGCTCCTCATCCTCCTGCCCATCAGCACCAGCGACGGCACCGGCGACGGCTCCACGGGCGGCGGCGGCTGGGACGCCGCGGCGCGGTCCATCATTGGCCGCCTGCCGTGGGCGTCCCGCGCACGAGCCAGCAGCAGCGACAGCAGCTATGGCGGGGCGCCCCCGCTCCAGGCGACGCGGCCAGGCGGTGCGGGCACGACCCGCACCGACCCGCGCAACGTCAAGCCAGCGACCGAGCCCGGCACCGAGGAGGCAAACAGCGCGTACGCCGTCGGCACCATCCTCACGATGCTCGCCGCCGACAGTACGGCCCTCCGGGTCGCCCGGGCAGCGTACGACGCATGGCTGACCGCGCGGCTCGCGTTGCCCCGTTGCCACGAAGCCGTTTCCAGCGCCGGTGGCCATCGCCAACGGCGCCGACGAATGCCTGACGGCGACGACCGCGCGCAACGAGTGGGGCTGCTTCAAGACGGGCTTCCAGGCCTGCAGCGACGCGGACAAGAACCAGGGATGGATCCTGGAGGACGGCCGCGTGCGGTCGGCGACCAGTACGCGCCCGCCGAGCGCAGCGGCGGCTACCAGCCGGTGGTGCTGCGTGCCACTCACGCGCCGCCCAGCCCCAACGCGCGTCTGCCCGCGCGCCCCCAGACCTGTGCCTGGACCTGTACCGCGACGCGACCAAGGTGCACGCGTGCCCGTGCCACAGCGATGCGAACCAGCAGTGGAGCGCGCTGCCGAACGGCCAGCTCGCGTCGCTGTTCCGGCCAGACCTGTGCCTGAACGCGGCCGGCCTGCCCGGCGACCTGACGGTGCGGCAGAGCGCCCTGGCGGGCTGAGCTGGCGCAGCAGGCCGCGGCTGACGGCGGCAGCTGGTGCGGCGTCGTAGCGGTGGGCGTGACGACAACGACGACGACGGCAGCCCGTCGCGTGCGCGGCCGACGGCGGCGTCCTGCAGTACGTGGTCCGGCCGCCGCTGCCGACCAGCGCGCCCCGCCGGGGCCGGCTGTCGCCCAAGCCGGTGGTGAACATGCCGTACGTGGGCATTCCGGACGGCGGCCTCCCGCGCGACGACGGCACCGTCTCGTGGGAGGACACCGCCGCGCTCGACTACGTCCGCGACGTACGGGGCCTCTGGCCACTGCGCTGCCCTGCTCGGAAACCGTGCTCATGTACACCCCTCCGGGTAGCGCGGCGGGGCTGGCGGGGGCGCGGCGCCGCGCAGATGATGCGGTTCGCCTGGGCCGGCTACGAAGAGTACGCGTGGGGCGCCGACGAGCTGCGGCCGGTCTCGATGAGATCGCGCAACTGGCTGGGCCCCTCGGGCCTTGCGGCCACGATCGTCGACGCGCTTGACACGCTGTGGATCATGGGCCTCGAGGACGAGTACAGCCGCGCGCGCGACTATGTCCACAACGAACTCACGTTTGACAAGGACGTCAGCGTCTCCTTCTTCGAGACGACGATCCGCGACCTCGGCGGCCTCCTCGCCGCGTACGCGCTCACCAACGACCGTGCATACGTCGACAAGGCCGACGACCTGGGCGGCCGGCTGATGCGCGCGTTCAACTCGCCCACCGGCATGCCCTACGGCACGGTCAACCTGCGCACCGGCGCGAGCGGGACGCACGGCTGGAGCGCCGGCTCGCACGTGCTCGCCGAGGTCGGTACCTTCCAGCTCGAGTTCCGCTACCTCGCGCACGTCACAGGCAAGCGCGCGTACGCCGACATCGCCGAGAAGGTCACCAACTACGTCATGTCGCTGCCCACGACCGAGCCGGGCCTGTACCCCAACTACCTGCCCCTCAACGGCGGCCTCGGCAGCAGCCGCGAGTACTCGTTCGGCGGCCTCGGCGATAGCTTTTACGAGTACCTCATCAAGCAGTGGCTCTTCACAGGCCGCACCGAGCCCAAGTTCCTCAAGGCGCACGAGGACGCCATCTCGGTACGCCCAGCCGGCGGCGCGCCGTGCGTGCGGCAAGGTCGGCCATGGTGTTAACGCCGCGCTGGCGCGGCTGTGCGCGCGCCGCGTCGCCAGTCATGCATGCGCCTGATGATTGGCCGCACGGGCGGGAACAGCCCGCGGGTCTACCTCGGCAAGTACAACGGCGGGCACCGCGAGAAGGCCATGGAGCACCTGGTGCGTTCACCCGCCCAGGAGCACGGATGTGCGTCTGCCCAGAGGTCTGACCATAGAAAAAGAACGTGGGGGGGGGGCGG
>Ga0180216_1002850_pt1 | contig 14042 bp, 15 predicted proteins | sample eDN3rd37CBELigMG_FD_128879 | JGI IMG/M metagenome (GOLD analysis project Ga0180216, IMG submission 128879) | Enriched Miracle-Growth compost microbial communities from Emeryville, California, USA - eDNA 3rd pass 37_C BE-Lig MG (version 2)... ... | reverse complement strand
GGGGCGTACCTGGGGGGCCACCGGCGGCAGAACGGCGTTGGCCGGACCGGCCGCGGCGCCATAGTCCACGTGCACTGCACGGCCGCTCGGCCCAGCCACAGCGGAGCGGCGCTTGGCGTTAGGGCCGCGGCGGGCCCGGGCCCTCCCTGCGGGCGCATGCCGTACCGTGTTCATTGACCGTGTAGGGCGGCGGCGCCTCCTGGATCTTTTCGTAGCCCATGGTGGCACGTGGGTCGCCGAGCGCGGCGGCGTCTATGCGGCCAACCGCGCACGCTCTATTTCTCTACCAAGAGGCGGAGGAGGCGGAGGAGGAGAAAGAGGCTCTAACACTGTCTAACGAATGCAGCAGCACGGACGAGGAGCGCACGCACCAACGTGCTGACAAAGGCCGCAGGCTGACGGCACGAGCACTCCCGTCTAGCTGGAAGCGACGCCCGTGATCTCTAACCTCTTCAACCCTTCCAATGTCCCCGTCGCTGTCCTCTTCCACGGCGTCACGACGGACTCTACAAAAGCGTCCTCGTCGTCCGCCGCCCTCAACAAAGCGTCCGCTGCGCCGTCGTCGTCCGCCTCTTCGATTTTTTTTTGGCGCGCTTCTGCCACTGCGTCAGCGGCAGAATACTATCGATTCTGCCGCCGTTCTGCCGCCGTTCCGCCGCGCGCCGGGAATTTCCCAAAAGCGCCTGCGTCATCGCTCACGTGACATGTTGATCACGTGCGCAGGTAGGCCGCGCGAGTGCGGCGCCGCGCGCGGCCGCGCTGGGCGGCGCCCAATTAAGGCGCCCGGCGGCGTGCCGGCGGCGTATTGGCGGCGGTGGATGTGCTATGGGGAAGGCGGGGGGCATGGCAGTGTGGGCACGCCGGTTGGAATGGGGCGGGTGAGCGTGTCGCAGCCGTTCCGAGCATACGGCGCGGCGGTTCCGTGCGGCGCGACCCGTCGCCACGACCGTGGGCCGCGTACCGTACCGTGGCTTCCAGGCGGTTGGGGAGGCAGGCCGGTTCAACCAGACAGACAGGCCCGCAGCCGTGGAACTGGCAGAGCGACTCAGTGGTTGTTCGTTGGACGCTCGACGCGGCGGCCGCTAACATGAGACGCCGTCGTCCGGGCTCCGTCGCGTCGCCGCCAGGCAGGAACCGGGCGTGAGTACCTGTCGGCCAGACGCGTCCCGTCGCGTACGTCGGCATTGCTGAGCCCCAGCAAGGCACCCCTGGCCGCGGCGCAAGGCTTTAACCAACCCGCCGACGCCCTCGTCCCTCCGGACCACCTCGCAGTGGAAGCCACAACAATGTCGGACGCGGCGTCGCCCAAGGAGGCCGCCTCGGTGGCGTCGCCCAAGGGGAGCGTCCACGGCCACTACAAGGTCGAGGCGCCGGCGGTCCGGCACATCCTCGTCCCGGTGGACCACTCGGAGCACGCCGAGTACGCCTTCCGGTGGGCGATGGCCAACATCTTCCGGCCGAGCGACGTGATCCACATTGCCACGGTCACCGACGTGCCCATGAAGTACAACTCGCCGGACCGTACGCCGCGGGCGCTGCCGTGACGGGGCCCACACCCTCGCACAGGCTCGGCAGCTAACGCCGCGGCAGCGATGCCAGAGCAATGCCACACTCGCGCCGGTCTGCCGGCGCAGCGGTAGCGACGGTTATCTACTCGCACGCCAAGGCCGAGTCGCGCAAGACCAGCGTGCAGACGCTCCAGCAGTACGAGGACGCGCTGCACGAGAACCACGTACGGGACGGCCGCAGCAGCTCGCGTGCGCTGGCGTAGGCAAGGGCGACGCGCGGCCTGACACGCATTGCGCCGGCGGAACAAATCGCGTCTCTTGTGGGGCGCACGCGCGCGGCCGCCAGTTTGTCTACAAGGTGCACCTCTTGTTCGGCATCCCCAAGGTGGAGCTCGTCAAGCTGGCCAAGGAGCAGGACATCGACCTCGTGGTCATGGGCAGCCGAGGGCTGAACGCCGTCAAGCGGTACGCCTGCCTGCTAGCAGCGGCGATGCATGTGCGAAGCCTGCGAAGCCTGCGAAGCCTTCTCATGGAAATGTTCGCGACTTTGGCTGGGCACCTCTGCAGGGCGGTGCTGGGAAGCGTCAGCGAGTACTGCGTGCACCACCTCGAATGCCCCGTGCTGATCATTCGGAACAAGGCCAAGCCGGAGCACTGAGCGGGGACTGGCAGAGTGTTCTTTTCTTTCGGTCCGGGCCAGGTCGGCCCGCACCGCCTCGTTTGCATAGTTCCCTGTTCGTGTAAAGTTTCCTTTAAGAATGTGCGAACTGTACAATGGCCGGCGGCGCGGAAGGTGTCTCGGGCGCGGAAGAGGTCTAGGGCGCGGCGCGCTGCTGGAGGTAGCGCTCGACCAGGCCCGGGAGCACCCGCTCGATCGTCTGCACCAGGACCTGGTGGATGGGTTGCAGCATGACGGCGGCGTGCGACCGTCAGTGGCAGCGGTGCACCACGCAGCAACGAAGGCGCACAAGCGTGCCTTGGCGGTGCCGTCAAACTCGAGGTGCACCTGGCCGCCCTCGTTCTTGAACCCAAGCGTGGTCCGCGCCAGCGTCTCCGGGATGAGGCACACTGAGAACGTGTCCTCGGCCACGCGCACCACCGTCAGGCTGACGCCGTCGATGGCGATCCAGCCCTTCTCGACCAGGAACGGCCGGTACCGCTGCATCGACCCCGACGGGCAGGCAGAGGGGGCCGGATGTGATGAGTTGCCGCCAAGCGGCGCGTGTCCCTACCCACACGGCATACCTCGGGCGTGGGGAAGCGGACAAAGACCTCGCAGTTGTTCTCGGTCGTGACCACCTGGTGGATGACGCCGACCGCGTCGACGTGGCCCGTCACATGGTGCCCGCCGATCTCGTCGCCCACGCGGAGCGCCCGCTCGACGTTGACGCGGCTGCCCACCTGGAGCGCGCCCAGCGTCGTCCGCTGGAGCGTCTCCTGGATGCAGGTGAAGCTGACCTCCGTGGAGCCGTCTGAGGCCCCGAGCTACGACGGGCAAAGGGTTCTCCGCTGAGTCAGCCGGGAACGGAGCAAGCCCAAGTGGCCCGCCTGGCGCACACGCGGACCTGCGGCGGTCGCAATGTCGACGGCCGTCAGGCAGACGCCGTTGATGGCGACGCTCGCGCCGCGCGCGAGGCCCTCGGCCCAGTCGGCCGGCAGGGCGATCCACAGCGTCCGCTGGCCGGGCCGGTCCTCCAGCCGCACGACGGCGGCGAGGCCGCGCACAATGCCCGTAAACATGGCTGCCGCACACACTGGCCACGCGAACAGAACCTTGGGGCCCTGCGGGCCAAGTGATTAGCTACTGATATATTTCGTGAGTGCCCGAGGGAACGCCCGTTGCGAGCGGGGTGCCCGAGTCGCCTCAGCCGCCGGCGGGTGTTCTGACTAAGCCGCCGTCGGCCCCGCTCGCTGAACCCCCAGACCTTCCACCTGAAGAGAGATCTTGTCCAACGCACACCTGCCTTCTCTGCCGCCCGTCCACCGTCCACACGTCCACCAGGCGCAAGCGTCGCCGGCGCCCCCCCAGACGGCGCCCCCGCCAAGGGTCGCCGCAGACGCCAGTGGTTCACCTCGAAGCGGGCGCCGTACCGCCGTCAGCGTCAGAGTTTTTTGGCGCGAACATGACGTCATCAGCGCCCGCGCCTGCAGCCGCGGCGGCGGCGGCGGCGGCGGCGGCGGCGGCCGGAAAAGCGCGGCCGCCGCTGCCGGATCCGCTCTACGTCTTCCGTGGCGGGCACCAAAAGCCAGTGCACGCCGTGGACATCGCCCCGGCGGGCGAGTTTCTGGCGTCTGGGTGCGTTGCGATGGAGGCGAGTCGGTGCCGGTGAAACTGGGGTGGGCTGACGCGGGTAGCTGCTGGAAGCGGCCGCGGGCGCAGGGACGAGGCCGGCGAGGTGCTGCTGTGGCACCTGGGCATGAAGCGCCCGACGCGCGTGGGCCGGCCAGCGCACGCCGGGTCCATCTTGAGCGTCAGCTTCATCGACGATCGGACGCTGCTCACGTACGGACGGCCGCGCTCGTGGCGCAAGGCCGCGCGGCCAACCCGCTCACCCAATTCCAGAGAGACACGCCGCACGGCCTGCGTGCAGACACGGACGCGACAAGGTGATCCGGCTCTGGCGGCTGACGGTGCCTGCCGAGCCCGCCGAGCTGCTGCCCGATGGGGCGCCGCTGGTGGCCGCCGAAGAGATGCGGCGGATCCGCGTCGACGCGGGCGGCTTTTGCCGCGCGGCGTGGCTCCGCGTGCCGTCCACCCAGCAGCTGCTCATAGCCGCGCCCGGCGCAGACGAGAGCGAGGTGCGCGAGCATGGCGGGCGTGAGGTGGCGACGGCTCGGCAACGCCTCATTTCTGTTCACCCGGTCTCGGGAGGGGCCGACCAGCCAGGTTGAGATTTGGGACGGCGCAACGGGCCTGCCGGCGATGGACACCCTCGAGGCGCGCCTGCCGCCCAAGCCGCGCGCGGCCGGGGCCGCGGCGGATGGGGACGACGCCGCGGCCGGACCGCCGCTCAGCGTGCCGCGCCAAGGCTTCTGCATGGCGCTGGCCCTCTTTGAGGCGGCGCCGGGCCAGCTGCGCCTGCTCGCCGGCTGGGAGGATGGCCGGGTCGGGCTGTGGGACCCGCGCCAGCGGGCCCTGCTCGCCGTCGTCCAAGCGCACCGCGAGCCAGGTACGGCGCCCCCCCCCCTCTGGCGCAAGCAGGCAGCGCGACAGCAAGAAAGCGGTGCCAAGTCTCATGCGTGGTAGCGGTCACACTTGGAGCGAGCGCACCCGCCAGTGCTGACGCTGGCGCTGCACTGGGGCACGCGGACGCTGTGGACCGGCTCGGCGGAGCGCACCCTCGGCCGGTTCACGCTCGGCGAGGGCAGCGAGGTACGGGGGGGAGCTCAATCCGCGGTGGGTGCGACTGAAGCCGCTGATGGACGGCGGGGCGCGGTGCTTCGGGGTGGGCGCTCGCTCAGCTGGCCGCGGCCACGCCGATCACGCTGCCCGCGGCGGGGATCAACCGCATTGCGGTGCGCAGCGACGGGCGCATCGTCGCGACGGCCGGCTGGAACGGCAAGTACGTTGGACGGTCCGGCGCATACTGCGTTGCAGCCATCGCAGCTTTGCTGATACAGACGGCACCGTTCTGTGGCGCAACGGCGCGCACAGGGCGCGCCTGTACGGGGCGCGGTCGGGCAAGGTGCTCGCTGCCATCGGCTACCACCGGCACGGCAGCCTGCACGACGTTGCCTACCAACCAAACGGGGCGCTGCTGGCGGTGGCCAGCGACGACTGCTCGGTGTCGCTGTGGCGGCTGCACGAGGTGTAACCATGCTTGTAATGGAAAGACTTCATTGTACAGTTCGCATGAATTCAAATAAGACGCGTCAAGCTTCGTCGCCCTCTGCGGCCGCGGCCGGCAAGCGGGTGCGGCGCGCGAGACGCGCGCGGACGCGAGCGCCTTTTGCCGCGACGACGTAGGTGGATACCCGCTATTGGCCGGGTTGGCATCTTCGGGTAGGCAGCTCGACGGCTTTGCAATACAATGTCATGTTCTCTCGATCGTGGCCGACTATAGAGCTGCGTGTGGAGAGAGAGAGAGAGAGAAAGAGAGAAAGAGAGGCATGTGCATAAAGGCGCCAGCACGTGTGGAGACGGCGCGTGGGAAGGGTACAAGGCATGGAGGTCTTGGATGGAGCGTGGGTGGCAAGGACGAGCGGCGGCGCGTCTTACGGAGGCAGCTGACGGAATCAAAATGGAGGCTGGGCAGGTGACCCGCAAATCGGCGCGCGGTGGCCCACCTGACCCGCTGCCCACACGCCTGCCACACCCACCCACGCGCCGCACACCGCGCTCCTCGCCTGCGTCCGCGTCCGGGGCGGCGGCAGCTGACGGAATCACATTGGTGTTGAGCAGCAGACCAGCACATCGACGGCGGCCTGCAGCGACCGGCCCCACGGCCGTCCCACCAAACACAACCCAAGCCGCCCTTCACCTGCGTCCAAGTCCGTCTCGGACGGCGACAGCGCGCAACGATGGCGACCGCGCCCGACGGGAGCACCGCCGCCACGGGGTACGCCGCCGCGCCCGCACTGCTTGCCACCGTGCGACCGCCGCACTGACGCCGTCGCGCGGCACCGGCCTGCCTCGACGCGTGCCTGGCACCGGACCGACCGCAGCGCCATTACCGCCAGCAAGGCCATGGGCGGCGCGAGTACGTGCGGCTCCAGCTACCCTGCCCTGACTCCGCGGCCGCGCTGACGCCCGCTCGCCGTGGCCTCGCACCGTCGCCAGCCTGCCCCCTCAGTGTGGAAGTCCATGGGCGTGCCGTTTGCGCGCATTGTGCGCTCGGCGCCCGTCCCCGAGTGGTCGATCAAGGAGGAGATGATGGCGACCATGCTCCGCGAGTTCAACGTCCGCGCCATGCACGTCCCGCTCGAGAGCGTCCGCGCCTCCATGGCGAGCCGGCCCATCCCGGCCGGGGTCAAGTGGACGCCCGTCGACGCGCCGGCCGTCAAGGGCGTGTGGTTCAGCGACTACGCGCCCACCGAGGCGGGCCTCACCTGCCTGCTATACTTCCACGGTACGCCGCGCCATCGAACCGCATGCTAGCCGTGCGCCGCACTAACGCACGGGGCGGCCCGCGTTTTGTCGCTACCGTTGCCATGGCCTGCCAGGCGGCGGCCACATCTATGGCCACGCCGGGCAGGTTGGTCCGTTCGCCAAGGTAGTCCTGGACCACGCGCGCGCCCAGGGCCGGAAGCTGGCCATCTTCAGCGTGGACTACCGCCTGGCACCCGAGCACCCGTACCCGGCCGACGTGGACGACGCCGTGGCCGCGTACGCCCACGCGGTGAACGAGCTGCACCTGCGGCCGGACCACATCGTCGTTGGTACGGGCGCGGCGGAGCAGAGCGAAACCGCCCTGTCCTTGCTCACGACGGGTGCGGCGTGGTTGGCTGGAGCCATCTGGGGGGCCGTCTGCGCAGGGGGCGAGTCGTCCGGCGGCCTGGTGGCCGTGGCGCTCGTGCTGCGGCTGCGCAACGAGCGGGCCACGCTCAACCTCGACCTGCCCGCGGCGCTGGCCCTGCTCTCCGCCAAGGTGAACCAGCACCGCGACCCCACCACGGCGACCGAGTCAATGAAGGCCTTTGAGGGGTATGCCCACGCCGCCCGCGCCGGGCGAACGGATGGCGTTCGTGCCGGGGCTCATCCAACCGCGCCGCGTGCAATGCGTGCGCCTGTCCGTAGCATCGACACGCTGCATCCGCCGCTCAGCTACTACGGCACCAAGGCGTACCTGGGCGACGCGCCGCTGGACGAGTACAACTGCCCCGTCCAAGCCAGCCTGGCGGGCATGCCGCCGGCCTACATCCACATCGGCGCCGTCGAGCTGGGCCTGGACGACACCAAAGGCACGCGGAACCTCGCGCCGGCCAAGGGTACTAGGCGCGCCGACTGACCACGGCACCCGTCTTTGGGCGTCGGTGTGCATGCGTGCGTAGCGTTCGCCGCCAAGTACGCAGCGGAGGCCGGTGCGGACAAGTGCACGCTGGTGGTGGAGCCCGGCGGCTTCCACGGCATGATCCAGCTGGCGTCGGTGCTGCCCGACCGCGCCCTGCCTGCCGCCAAAAAGTTCACGGACTTTGTCCTCGCCGCCACCAGCGCGTAATCCACGCACTCGCGCACACGACGTATGCAGTCGTATACCGCTACGGCCGTGGCCGCGCCCGCCATGCTTGGGGCGCGCGGATGCTGCGCATGCCCTTTGTCACGTCGTCTGTCGATACACCGCATGTGTCAATACACACGACTTGCACCATGCTACACGCGGGCATATAGATAGAGGACGTCCTTCCTGCAGGTGTCCGCGCGCCCATACACGGTGGTCCCTCCGCTCTCCATGGACGAAGCGGGGGCGACGAGGACGACGACGACGCGGACGCAGCAGAGGAAGTGGTCGTGGTAGGACCAACCAGTCCATGCTGCTGCTGCCGCCGCCGCCGCCCGTCCGTCGCAGATGTGGCAACGGCCTCGGCGCAGGCGGGGGAGAACGTGCTGGGCACATGAAGAAGAAGAAGAGGCCGAAGACGAAGAGGGCGGAGAGGACGACGCCTGGCGGACGCGCGGCGCGGCCTTGTGCGTCGCGAGCGGCAGGAGGGAGAGAGGGACGGCCTTGCGCCCTGGCCGCGTCGTGTACTGTTCCATGCGTCAGGGCAGCAACGTCCCTGAGTGGAGCAACGACGGCACAAAGGCGCGACGGCACTGGGACGCGCGACACGCAGTTGTGCAGGCACCTAGCGCCGCGTGGGGAGAAGGGCCGGCGGTTCCCTTTGGGCCGCGCGCCGCGGTCGTTTCTTGGGAGCCGCGTGAACGGTGGCGGCCGTGCGGGCCGGGCGTTGGAAGGAAGCGAAGGTCACGACGGCGCCGCGGCCACTGGCGGCGCCCCGGGGGACGCACGATGCGGCCGATATTACAGCGCGCCGCGGCGGCTGCCGCGGCGGCGCTGTTATCGGCGACGGTGCTGGCGGCGCTGGTGCCCCCGGCCGCTGCGAGCGGTGCGGCCGCGCTGGTGCCGTGCCCCAACAACTGCAGCGCGATTGGGACGTGCAACGAGGCCGACGGGACGTGCGACTGCCCGTACGAGTACTCGTGGTCCGTGGACTGCTCCCAGACGCGCCTCGAGCTCATGGACATGGACGCCTTCAACATTTACGTACGCCCGCGCTCGGCGTTCCGCCGCTCTCCAAAGCTGCGGCTCCGCACGCTGACCTCGGGCCAGGCTCGCCATGCCAGGGCCGGCGGGGGCGCAGCGCTGGGTGGTCGTCGGCCTCGACGCCGCGGTCACGGCGGTGATCCTGGGCCTGCTGGGCACCGTCGTGGTCATCACGGGCAAGCTGGGCCGCCCGACCGTGCAGGCCGGCGCGTACTTTTTCTTGCTGCTCGCCTTTGCCTGTGCGTCCCTGGCCGGGTGGCCGAGGTGGGGCGAGCCCGCAGCGGCCTGACACCTCTGCGCGTGCGTTGGGCGGGGGCGGCCGCCGCCGCAGCGCGCGTGGTCTACTACTCGCTGGACCCGGGCGGCTTCTACCAAGAGTTTGACCCGTGGCTGGACCGGCTGCTCAAGTACATCTTTTACCCGTTCATTTTCACCGCGTACACCATGGTGCTCTACTTTTGGTACGGCGCGCGCGCGGTGGCCGCCAGGACTGCACCCGCGCGGGCCTCACCCAGCTCTGTATGCGGGTCCGTGACGCGGGAGGCGCGCAGGGCGTCGAGCTACTACCGCAAGAACCACGGCCGCCTCGAGGCCATGCGCCGCCTGCGCCTAATCTTTGTGGGCTTCATCGTGGCCATGTACCTCGTCGAGCTGGCCTTCACGACGCTGCAGTACGCGTTCGAGGACGAGGAGCGGTTTTCGCGCGAGCAGGTCACGCTCTGGTACCAGCTGTACCTGGCGGCGATCCTGCTCTTCATCTCGAGCGCCTTCCTCTACTACGGCTACCGGATCTACACGCAGCTGCGCGCCGTCGCGCTGCACGCCAACGCGGGCCTCCGCTCCCTTCGCCAGGTCGGCCGCCCCGGCCGAAGCGCACCCCCGTTGGCGCCTTTCCAACCCCGGCTCACACCCGCAGCCCCGCCCAGCGCCGGGGGCGGCCGCGCGCACGCAGGTGACGATCTTGACGGTGCTGACGGCGCTGTGCTTCATCGCGGGCATCCTCTTCAGCCTGATCATCTGGCTGCTCGACACGCACTCCCCCACGTGGTACATCGCCTCCGACGGCGTCGTCCAGGGCCTCTCGCTGGTCTCGGGCGTCCTCATCCTCAGTAGGGGCTTGGTCGGCGCATGCCGCCGACCGCGGCTGCTGGACCGCTGACGGCGCGTGCCTTCGTGCGTACGGCGTTGGGGAGCAGAGCTGCTGGGCCGCCCGCGGCGCCTGCGGCCATGGGACGACTCGGAGTACCTGGTCCGCGGCGACGAGAAGCTGCCGATCCTGGCCGCGCCGACCAACGGCGACAGCGAGTACTTCCCGGACGACTCATGACACCGCCGTGGCCGGGGCGCGCGCGCGCCGCTTCGCGCCCGCCCCTCATGTCTTCTCTGTCGCCGACCGTCCAGTGTACAGGAGCCAGCAGCATCCGCGTTGGTTGGTGTATGTTCGTGACAAACTTTTGGTCGACCCGGAGCTACTAATTGTACAATGCAAGTTTGGCAATCGCAGCACGCAATATATACAGCTCGGACCACTTGGACCACGCACAGCGCGCGGCGCTCGAGTGGTGCAAGAGGCGAACAGGGAGGGCAAGAGGAGCACTGCAGGAAGCGGGGAAACGGGACATCCGCGCGCGACGGTGGCCAGCGCTGCCGCGTGTTGTGTCACGTGGCCTCGGGGCACGTGCCGATTCTGCCGTGGTCGACCCGGTTCTGCCGCGGCAGAACCGGGTGAATCGACTTTCCGGCCCTGTCCACCCCGGCAGTGGCAGAACGCGGTCGAACTGGCTCCGCCGACCGCCATAGCACAACGGCAGAATCGGGTGACGCCGTCCCGCTCTTCCGCTGGCGGGGTGGACTGGGGGTGGAATGCGGTCGAATCGCCTCGGCCACGCGCCATAGGACAGCGGAAGAATTGGGTGACCGGCGTCAGTTCGCATCCTCGCTCTTTTTTCCGTTGCCGGTGCGTCGGGCGGCCGCCGCCGCGCGCGGCGCGTGGCGGGCTAGAGGAGCCGCCTCTGAGCGGGCACGGACGCGCGACGAAGGCGCTGGAGACGGTGGCGGCGGGGCGAAAGCGCGTGGCGGGTTTGGAGCGGTGCGTTCTTGGGGGCATCTCGTGGCGCTGGACAAGTGAGGCAGGACGGGCCGCCGGGCGACGGAAGAAGAGCGGCGTGGCGCGGCGCGGCGGCCGGCGCAAGGAGCGCCTGCTGCGTGGCAGGGCGTTGCCAGCCCGGACAGCTGCGGCGGCGGGCTTCGCCTGCGTCCTTTGGCGACGCCGCGGATCCTCACTCTTGTGTGTTTGAAGCCAAACCGTGGTATGGTGGGATCGGCATGCGGTCGAGTCGGCATAACCGGAAACGGGGGACGAGAACGCGAGGAGCCCTAGGCGACGGCGGACGCGAACCAGCATGCGCCGCAGGCGGAGACTGCTGGCGGCCAGCTGCGCGTGCATTGTGCAGAGGGGTCGGCATGCCGCCGCATGGGGCAGTCTTGCCGGTGCGGGAATTTGGGCGACCATGGCGCGGGCGCTGCGCTGCGCGTGTTCCTTACGCTCCGTCGTTCCCGGCGCAGCTCTTGCTAACGCGTTTCGGCCCCGCGTCCATGGCTCGGCTGCCCCGTCGCAGGGACCCTCCCCGCTTCTCCCACCGCCACCATGTACAACCAGGCGACCCTCGCCGCTGTGCGGATGGCCGCGCGCCGCCGGACCGCCATGACCGACGTCGGCAAGCGGTTCATGGAGGTCGACAACGCCCCCGGCAAGGTCGGTGTCAGCGCCAGCCAAACGCCGCGGTGGCTCTAGGCCGTACGTCTGGCTTACGTGGTGGCCGTGCCTCGGCGCTTGCCGCCGTCGTCCCCGTCCGCTGCAGTCGGTGCCGTTCAAGCACGACAACAACGGCGCCTTCGCCATCAAGCTGGTGACCTACCTGGGCGTCGGCTTCCTCGTCCCGGTCTTCGGCGCCTGGTGGCAGATGTGCGTTGGGTGCTGCGTTAGCGCGGGGATCGGGTCGAGCGCAGGCGCGCTAACGAACCATCCGCGCCCGGCATTGCCGGTGGCTCGGGGCGCAGGCGCAAGTAAGCGCGGCCGCGATGCCCGCGCTTGCCCCATCTGTGCATACACTGTACACCCTCCCTTGCACAGCCGTTCTAAAATACACCGTTGCGCTGCAAAGATCGCTGCACTTGCGCAAAGCCGTGCGCAAAGCGCCTGGGCGACCCGCGCCCGTTCGACACACCGGCGATGAACCCGCTCAGCGGTGTGGGGTCCTCTCTCTAACGAAGGCGGGTGGGATGGCCGATGGGAGGTCTACAGACTTTGATGCTCTATTGGTATTGGTATTGATATCCTGACGTTAGAGAGAACTCGAGCGCCATGCGGCCGTTCAGGGTATTCCGTCGACCAGCTGGCATGCAGTCCCTTACGCGGCTGCCGAGGCCAGCGCGCCGCTAGATGCGGTGCGGGGTCACCTCCGGCTGCTACTCCAGGGGGCACTCAACCTAAAGGGCTAGCACGGGCTGGTCGGGCGTGGGCCGCTCCAGCGGGCGGGGGCGCCGGTGCCGCGGGTGTGGCGGGTGCACGGCGGAGTGGGGCAGGTTGGAGCACACCAGAACTGGGGGGTCATGCATGGCAGGGGGGTATTTTTGGCGCGAAAAACCCAATTTTCGCGCCAAACTTGCGAGTGGAAGCGGCCGACGACGGCGGCGGCGAAGAGCGCGGCGAAGAGCGCGGCGAAGCGGCTGAAGAGGAAGGCGCGAAGGACGCAAAAGAGGACGCCGAAGAGGCCGACGACGAGGGGCGAAAGCGTGGACGGCGAAGAGGGTTACGGTGGTTTGACATCGCGCTGAGCACCGCAGCCTCAACTTTACTGGCCTGCACCGCGAGCCCGACGACCGAGCACGCCAGGCGGCGTACGGAGCCCCCGACCGGCCCTAGCACGTCGCCGTGAAGCGAGGGATCTACGGTCCCCTCCTCCAGAGCCCATGACCATGACGACGTCTACCGAGCGGCCAGCGGCCACCGTGCCGTGGGTCGAGAAATAGTACGCCTGCCTTGGCTCGCACCTCACGCTGTGCTGCACCGTGGCTGACGGCGTCCGGGGACCGCCCTTTTTCTTGCGCCGCACGGCAGCCGCCCGCGCTCCATTGACGACGTCGCCCAGCAGGAAGAGGTCGTGCGGGTCCTGAAGAAGAGCATGACGTCCCGGAACGTACGGGCCAGCCCCCAGCCGCGCCAGCAACCTCAACAGGCGCGCTGCTCACGCTTCTCCTTGCTGCGCGTCCTTGCATGCACGCTGCCAGCTGCCCCACCTCCTCTTCTACGGCCCGCCCGGCACCGGCAAGACGTCGACCATCCTGGCGCTCGCGCGCGAGCTCTACGGGTGCGTGGAGGCCCGATTCCACGGGCGCGATGGACGCGCGCTCGCCCGGTCTAACCGGGGGGGTGGCTGCTCGCTGAGCGCGCCCCACAGGCCGGAGCTGTTCAAGCGCCGCGTGCTGGAGCTGAACGCGTCGGACGAGCGCGGCATCAACGTGGTGCGCGAAAAGATCCGCGCGTTCGCGCAGGAGACGATCAGCACCAACGAGACGCGGAACGGCGCGCCCGTGCCGCCGTACCGCATCATCATCCTCGACGAGGCCGACTCGATGACGCGCGACGCGCAGACCGCCCTGCGCCGCACCATGGAGACCTACTCCAAGCTGACGCGGTTCTGCATCATCTGCAACTACGTGAGCCGGTGCGTCGGCCGCCCACGCCGGCACCGATGCGGCTCGGCGCCTGACTCGCGCCGAGGCGCCGGTGTGCGCGGGCGCCCGGGTGCCGCAGCATCATCGAGCCGCTGGCCTCGCGCTGCGCCAAGTTTCGCTTCCGGGCGCTCGACGGCGCGGCCGCCAAGGCGCGCCTCGAGCACATCTGCCGCGAGGAGAGCGTCCAGGCCGACTCGGCGGTGTGTGCGCGCGGGCGCGTCGCAGGCGGAGGGGTGTGCCGCGTAGGCTCACGTATCGCTGCCTGGTGGGCCGCCGCCCCCCGCGGACGCGGGCCCCCCAGGCGCTCGACGAGCTGCTCAAGGTGGCTGACGGCGACCTGCGGAAAGGTGCGCCGCGCCGCCTGCCAAGCGAGCGGCGGGGAACGAAACGGATCGCTGACGCTGCCGTGCTGCCGCATACGTACACTCTGCGCGACGCCGTACAGCGGTCATGTACCTGCAGAGCGCCGCGCGTGCCCAGGGCAGCGAGCCGATCACCGTCGACGTGATCCACGCCATCACCGGCGTACGCGCGGGGCCATCTCCGTGGCGCTGGCGGACGCAAACCTCACAAACGATCGCCATGCCCCGGTTTG
>Ga0180216_1002849_pt1 | contig 14042 bp, 10 predicted proteins | sample eDN3rd37CBELigMG_FD_128879 | JGI IMG/M metagenome (GOLD analysis project Ga0180216, IMG submission 128879) | Enriched Miracle-Growth compost microbial communities from Emeryville, California, USA - eDNA 3rd pass 37_C BE-Lig MG (version 2)... ... | reverse complement strand
GGCGTGCTCGCGGTCCGGCTGCGCGACCCCGCGCAGCGGCCCCTGCGCGCCGCGCTCCTGTCCTCGGTGCTGGTGTTCGCCGCGGGCGGCGTGATCGGGGTCTTCATCGACGGCAGCAACGTGCGCATCCCGGCCCACTACCACGGCTGCATCGTCGGCGTGACGCTGGCGCTCATGGGAATGGTCTACCGCATCCTGCCCGCGCTGGGCTACGAGGCGCCGGGCGGCCGCATGGCCACCTGGCAGCCGTGGCTCTACGGCATCGGCCAGCTCATCCACATCATTGGGCTGGTGTGGTCGGGCGGCTATGGGGTGCAGCGCAAGGTGGCGGGCGCCGACCAGGTGCTGCGCAGCACGGGCGAGGTGGTGGGCATGGGCATGATGGGCCTGGGCGGGCTCATCGCCATCATTGGGGGGCTGCTGTTCGTGGTGGTCGCGATCCGCGCCATCCGCCGGCCGGCGGCGCGAGGTTGAAGGGAATCAAATGATCAAGAGAATCCAGGGCTTGCTGCAGTGGGCCTTCCTGCGTGTCGAGGGAATGTTCAACGCGGCGTTCGGCGACCGCATCAATCCCTTTTACCACCTGGGGGCCATCACCTTCTTTCTGTTCTGGGTGGTGGGGGGCAGCGGCCTGTACCTCTACATATTCTTTGAAACGGGGATCACCGAGGCGTACGAGTCGGTGATCTCGCTGACCACGACGCAGTGGTGGCTGGGCGGCATCATGCGCAGCCTGCACCGCTACGCCTCGGACGCGATGGTGCTGACCATGGCGCTGCACATGCTGCGCTATTTCGCCTTCGACCGCTACCGCGGCTTCCGCTGGTTCTCGTGGGTGACCGGGGTGATGCTCATCTGGATGGTGTATGCGACCGGCATCAACGGCTACATGCTGCCCTGGGACCAGCTCGCGCAGTACGTCACGGTCACGAGCTTCGAGTGGCTCGACTGGCTGCCGATCTTCGATGGCGCGCTGATGCGCAATTTCCTCTATACCGAGCACGTCGGCAACCGCTTCTTCACGCTGCTGTCCTTCATGCACGTGGGCCTGCCGCTGGTGGTGCTGATGGTCATGTCGATCCACGCCCAGCGGGTGCCCAAGGCGCGCACGGCGCCGCCGCGCGCCATCGTCTGGGGCCTGGTCGCGACCCTGCTGGCGCTCGCGCTCGTGGTGCCCGTGCACAGCCAGGGCGGCGTCAGCGACCTGTCCAGGGCCGTCGTCCAGGTCGAGCTCGACTGGTTCTACATGGCGGTCTTCCCGCTGATGACGCAATGGCCGCTGAGCTGGGTGTGGGCCCTGGTGATCGGCGGCTCCGTGCTGCTCTCGCTGATGCCCTGGTGGCCGCCGCGGTTCCGGCGCGGCGAGCGGCGGCTGGCGCGGCTCGTGGTGCACGGCGAGGCCGGCGCGAGCGCGCAGTTCCAGGCGCGCGAGGGCGAGACCATCCTCGACGCGGGCCTGCGCGAGGGCCTGGGCCTGCCCTTCGAGTGCCGCAACGGCGCCTGCGGCCTGTGCCTCTGCACCGTGCAGCGGGGCGCCTATGATCACCGGCCCTACAGCCCCAGCGCGCTGACCGACGAGCAGAAGGCGCGAGGCATGGCCCTGATGTGCTGCGCCGTGCCGCGCGGCGACATGGTCATCGAGGTCGAGGAATTCACCGGCGGGGCGGCCCTCGCCGTGCAGGAATACACCGCCACCGTGGTCCGCCTCGAGCCGCTGTCCGACGACGTGATGCTGTTGGTCCTGCGGCCGGCCGACGACATGGTGCTGGATTTCAAGGCCGGCCAGTACGTCAACATCGTGCTCGAGGACGGCCAGCGGCGCGCCTTTTCGTTCGCCAACCCGCCACGCGGCGACGCGCTGATCGAGCTGCACGTCCGCCTCGTCCCCGGCGGGCGCTTCACGACCCGCGTGTTCCGGGGCATGAAGGTCGGCGACACGGTGCGCTTCGAGGGTCCGCTCGGCCAGTTCACGCTGCGCGAGAGTCCGCAGCCCATTCTCTTCGTGGCCGGCGCCACGGGTTTCGCGCCCGTCAAGAGCATCGTGGAGGACGCCTTCGCACGCGGCATCCAGCGGCCCATGCGCCTGTACTGGGGCGTGCGCCGGCGCGAGGACCTGTACATGCTCGAACTCTGCGAGCAGTGGCAGCGCGAGCACGCCAATTTCACCGTGGTGCCGGTGGTCTCCGAGCCCGTCGAGGGCGACGGCTGGACCGGCCGCACCGGCCTGGTGCACGAGGCCATGCTGGCCGACTTCGCCGACCTGCGCGGCTACGAGGTCTATCTGTGCGGCTCGGTCCGGATGGTCGAGGCGGCGGCGCCCGCCTTCATCGCCCAGGGGCTCGACGAGAACGCCTGCTTCTCGGACGCCTTCCTGACGGCGGCGCACACGCCGGCGCCCACGGCATCCTGAGCCCGGCGGCGCCCGGAGACTCGCGGCGGCCGCGCCGTGCCGTGGCTCCCACGGTATAATTCCCGCTTGCCCGAGGGGCGCTGCACCGGCGCGGCGACGGGATCCGACGGATCCCGCGCGCGCCGCCAGGCTCGGGATCTCGTTTTCGAACGGCGCCCATCGCTGCCCTGCGCGGGCAGGGTGGGCATGCCCTCGCATCCTCCACCGCCGGCGCAGGCTCTACAGGACCACAATGAGCACTGCACACGACTACGTTATCGCCGACATCGCCCTGGCCGACTGGGGCCGCCGTGAAATCGCCATCGCCGAAACCGAAATGCCCGGCCTGATGGCCACGCGCGAGGAATTCGCCGCCGCGCAGCCCCTCAAGGGCGCGCGCATCGCGGGCAGCCTGCACATGACCATCCAGACGGCGGTGCTGATCGAGACCCTGAAGGCGCTGGGCGCCGAGGTGCGCTGGGCCTCGTGCAACATCTTCTCGACCCAGGACCACGCCGCCGCCGCGATCGCCGCGGGCGGCACGCCGGTGTTCGCCGTCAAGGGCGAGTCCCTGGAGGACTACTGGCAGTACACGCACCGCATCTTCGACTGGCCGGGCGAGCAGGCCAACATGATCCTGGACGACGGCGGCGACGCCACGCTGCTGCTGCACCTGGGCGCGCGCGCCGAGTCCGATCCCTCGGTGATCGCCAACCCCGGCAACGAGGAGGAACGGGTCCTGTATGCCGCCATCCGGGCGCAGCTCGCCCGCGATCCCCAGTGGTATTCCACGCGCCTGGCCCTCATCAAGGGGGTCACCGAGGAAACCACCACCGGCGTGCACCGCCTCTACCAGATGTCGCAGCGCGGCGAGCTCAAGGTCGCCGCCATCAACGTCAACGATTCGGTCACCAAGTCCAAGTTCGACAACCTCTACGGCTGCCGCGAATCGCTGGTCGACGGCATCAAGCGCGCCACCGACGTGATGGTGGCGGGCAAGATCGCCGTGGTCTGCGGCTTTGGCGACGTGGGCAAGGGTTGCGCCCAGGCGCTGGCGGCGCTGCGCGCGCAGGTGTGGGTGACCGAGATCGATCCGATCTGCGCCCTGCAGGCCGCCATGGAGGGCTATCGCGTGGTCGATCTCGACGAGGTCGTCGAGCTGGCCGATATCTTCGTCACGGCCACCGGCAACTACCACGTCATCAACCGCGACCACCTCTACCGCATGAAGGACCAGGCCATCGTCTGCAACATCGGCCACTTCGACAGCGAGATCGACGTCGCCTCGGTCGAGGACCTGCGCTGGGAGGAAATCAAGCCCCAGGTCGACCACATCGTCTTCCCCGACGGCAAGCGCATCATCCTGCTGGCCAAGGGCCGTCTGGTGAACCTGGGCTGCGCCACCGGCCATCCCTCCTTCGTGATGTCGGCGTCCTTCACCAACCAGACCATCGCCCAGATCGAGCTCTACACGCGCGGCGAGCAGTACCGGCAGGGCCAGGTCTACGTGCTGCCCAAGCACCTGGACGAGAAGGTCGCCCGCCTGCACCTGGCCAAGCTCGGCGCGCGGCTCACCACGCTGACGCAAAAGCAGGCCGACTACATCAACGTCGGGATCGAGGGCCCCTACAAGCCCGACCACTACCGCTACTGACGTCCCGGGCGCGCGGCGCGCGCCCAATCGCCTTTCACCGGAGCCCATCATGACCCTCCTGCTCGTCTGGATCCTGAATGCCGTGGCCTTGCTGATCGTGGCCTACATCCTCCCGGGGATCACCGTCGCGTCCTTCGGTTCGGCGCTGATCGCCGCGCTGGTCCTCGGCCTGCTCAACACCCTGGTCAAGCCCGTCCTCATCCTGCTCACGCTGCCCATCACGGTGGTGACGCTGGGATTGTTCCTGCTGGTCCTCAACGCGCTGGTGTTCTGGTTCGCCGGGTCCATCCTCAAGGGATTCCAGGTCGACGGGTTCTGGTGGGCGGTGCTGGGCGCGCTGGTCTACAGCATCGTCTCGGGCGCCCTGGCGAGCCTGCTGCTGGCATGAGCGCATCCCGGGTTTTCAGCCTCGAATACTTCCCGCCGCGCGACATCGCGGCCCAGGAACGGCTCGTGCGTTCGGCCAAGCGCCTGATGGCCCTGCGGCCCGCCTACGTCAGCGTGACCTTCGGGGCGGGGGGATCCACCCGCGAAGGCACCGTCGACACGGTGCAGCTCATGCAGAACCTGGGCGCCGAGGTGGCGCCCCACCTGTCGTGCATCGGCTCGAGCCGCGCGCAACTGCGCGAGATCCTCGATTCCTACCGGGCGCGCGGCGTGCGCCGGTTGGTGGCGCTGCGCGGCGACGTGCCCTCGGGCATGGGCGGCGATGCCGGCGACCTGCACCATGCGAGCGAGCTCGTGCGTTTCGTGCGCTCCGAGTACGGCGACGCCTTCCACATCGAGGTGGCCGCCTATCCCGAGATGCATCCGCAGTCGCTCAGCGCGAGCGAGGACCTCGATCATTTCGTCGCCAAGGTGGGCGAGGGCGCCGACGGCGCGATCACCCAGTATTTCTTCAACCCGGACGCGTACTTCGATTTCGTCGACCGCGTGCGAGCGCGCGGCGTCGACGTCCCGATCGTCCCGGGCATCATGCCCATCACCAACTACACGCAGCTCGCGCGCTTTTCGAACATGTGCGGCGCCGAGCTCCCGCGCTGGCTGCGCCTGCGCCTGGCCGACTTCGGCGACGACAAGGCCTCGATCCGGGCGTTCGGCGTCGAGGTCGTGTCCCGCATGGTGGCGCGCCTGCTCGAGCAGGGCGCGCCGGGCGCGCATTTTTACACGCTGAACAACGCCGACGCGGTGCTGGCGATCTGCGCCAACCTGGAGGGCGCGGCGCCGGGCCGCGCCTGCGCGTAGAGCCTCGGCGGCCTCAGCCCAGGACCGGGGCCGGGACGGCCCAGCCCTTGTCGGTGAGGATGCCGTCCAGGCGCACGTCGTGCGCGGCGGGGCGGTAGCCCTCGCCGCTGAGGTCGCCGCAGGCCCAGGCGATGCCCAGGGCGGTGAACGGGTGTCCCGTGGCCCTGAGGGCGGCCAGGGTGCGGTCGTAGTATCCCCCGCCGTAGCCCACGCGGTCGCCCTCCCGGGTGAATCCCAGGGTCGGGACGAGCACGACGTCGGGCGCGGGCGCGGGATCGCCCTGGGGCTCGAGGATGCCGTAGGGGCCGGGCCGCATCGGGGTCCCGGGCGTCCAGAGGCGGAATTCCAGGGGCAGGCCGGGGGCGACGACCGCCGGCAGCGAGATCGCCAGGCCGTCGTCCTCGCTCCATTGGCGCAGCAGCGCCTGCAGGCCGGGCTCGTGCTCCATGGACCAGAAGGCGGCGACGTGGCGGGGTTCGGGGCGGCCGGCCTCGCGCAGGCGGGTGCGCGTCGTCGCCAGCCAGGTGTACAGGCGTCCCCGGATCAGCAGGGCGCCCCGCTCGCGCTCGGCGGGCGGCAGTTGCGCGCGGCGCTGCTTGAGTCGCATCCGCAAGGGGACTGCGTTATCCTTTGCATTGTCGTTCATGGTGTAGTAGGCAGCGGGGTCGCAGGCGATATGTTGGCAAGCCTTCTAAGGTATCAGAAAAACCGGGAAAGCACCGCCCGTGGGCGGCGGCACGGCGTGGCCGCCGGCGTGGCGATCGCGCTGGGCCTGGCCGGCTGTGCCGGGGCCGAGGCGCCGGCCGTCCCGCCCTCGGCGCTGGCGGCCCCCGGTTCCCCGGAGGTCCCGCCCCCGACGCTGGCGTCCCAGTCCCCGGTCTCGGGCACAGTTCCGCCGGCCGTCCAGGGGGAGGCCGTCCAGGCCGCCCGGCAGGCACCAGCGCGCGAGGCCGCGCCCTACGTCCCGCCCGTGGTCCCCGCGGCGGCGCGCCAGGCCGTGGTCGACGCCTACGAGGCCATGCAGAAAAAGCGCTGGGCCGACGTCGAGCGCCTGGCCGCGGTCGCGGCGGCCGATCCGGTGCTGGGCATCTATCCCCGCTACTGGTCCCTGCGCCAGAAACTGTCCGATCGCACCATGCCCGTGCCCGAGCCCGAGGTGCGCCAGTTCCTCGCCGACAATCCGGACACCTATCTCGCCGACCGGATCAAGGCCGACTGGATCCTGGCGGCCGTGCGGGCGGGCGACTATGGCCTGGCGCAGCGCGTCGGCCCGGTGATCGACAGCAATGCGCGCCTCGACTGCGCCCGGCTGCTGGCCGACCACATGAGCGGGCGCAAGGCGCGCGCCGCCGAGGTCCTCGAGGTCTACAAGCCCAATTCCGACTGCTGGGACATGCTCGACCAGATGGCCGCCGACCACGTCCTCAGCCACAACCAGCTCGCGGGGCTGCTGCGCGACACGCTCGAGACCGGCAAGGAGGCGCATGCGCGCCGGGTGGCGGCGATCGTCTTCGACGAGCCCGCCATGGTGCAGTACGCCGCCCTGATCAAGAGCCCCCGCAAGTGGCTCGAGCGCCAGGGCAAGCCGCGCAACCGCACCCAGATCGAGCTGACGGCCATCGCCCTGTCGCGGCTGGCGCGCGAGGACGACCGGGTGGCGGCCGCGCGCGACGTCAAGGAACGCTGGGCGGGATTCCTGCCCAAGCCCGACCTGGAATGGGTCTGGGGGCAGTTCGGGCTGGTGGCCGCCCTCAACGTCGATCCGGACGCCACGCACTGGTATCGCCGCTCGGGCTTCGTCCCCATGACCGACTACAACCACGCCTGGGAGGTCCGGGCCGAGCTGCGCGAGGCCAAGATCGACTGGGGGCGGGTCGCCACGGCGATCCGCAAGATGACGGCGCGCCAGGCCGACGAGCCCGTCTGGCGCTACTGGTATGGGCGGGCGCTGGCGGCCCAGGGCAACCAGAAGGCCGCGCGGCAGTATTTCGAGTCCATCGCCACCGATCTCGGCTTCTACGGCCAGTTGGCCAACGAGGAACTGGGCCGCCCGCCCTACGTGCCGGCCCAGCCGCCCCCGGTGGACCCCGCGCTGGTCCGGCAGGCGCGGGCCAATCCGGGCCTCGAGCGCGCGATCGCGCTGTTCGGCCTGGGATGGCGCCGAGAGGCGGTGCCGGAATGGAATTTCGCCCTGCGCGGGATGAATGACCCCCAATTGCGCGCGGCGGCCGAGCTCGCCCGCGAGGAGCACATCTACGACCGGGTCGTGAACACCTCGCTGCTCACGCGCGCCGAGGTGGACTTCAGCCAGCGCTTCATCGCGCCGTTCGAGGGGCAGGTCGCGGCCAAGGCGCGCCTGATCGACCTGGATCCGGCCTGGATCTACGGGCTGATCCGCCAGGAATCCCGCTTCATCACCGATGCGCGCTCGCGGGTGGGGGCCTCGGGCCTGATGCAGCTCATGCCCTCGACCGCGCGCTGGGTGGCCCGCAAGATCGGCATGAAGGATTTCAAGCTCAGCGAGGTCAACGATTTCGACACCAACACCGTCCTCGGCACCCAGTACCTGAACATGGTGCTGAGGGACCTCGACGGCTCCGAGCTGCTGGCGACCGCCGGCTACAATGCCGGCCCGGGCCGTCCCAAGCGCTGGCGCGCGCGCCTGCAGGCGCCGGTCGAGGGGGCGATCTTCGCCGAAACCATCCCCTTCACCGAGACCCGCCTGTACGTCAAGAACGTCATGTCGAACGCGGTCTACTACGCCACGCTGTTCTCGGGACAGCCCCAGTCGCTCAAGCAGCGCCTGGGCACCATCGTTCCCGTGCCGGGGACCCGCACCGCGCTGCCATGAGTCCGTCCCAGGACCCGGCCGCCGAGGGTCTCGAGGCCTATGTCGTGGGCGGCGCGGTGCGCGACGACCTGCTGGGCCTGCCGGCGGGGGACCGTGACTGGGTGGTGGTCGGCGCCACTCCCGAGATCATGGCGGCGCGCGGCTTCACGCCCGTCGGCGGCGATTTCCCGGTGTTCCTGCACCCGCGCACCCACGAGGAATACGCGCTCGCGCGCACCGAGCGCAAGTCGGGGCGCGGCTACAAGGGCTTCGTGTTCCACGCGGGACGCGAGGTCACCCTGGAGGAGGACCTGAGGCGCCGCGACCTGACGGTCAACGCGATCGCGCGCGCGCCAGACGGCACGCTGATCGATCCCCTGGGCGGGGTGGCCGACCTGCGGGCGCGGATACTGCGCCATACGGGTCCCGCGTTCGCCGAGGATCCGGTGCGGCTGCTGCGCCTGGCGCGCTTCGCGGCGCGCTTCCACGATTTCTCCATCGCGCCCGAGACCCTGGCGCTGTGCCGCGCGCTGGTCGACAGCGGCGAGGTCGATGCCCTGGTGCCCGAGCGCGTCTGGCAGGAATTCGCCAAGGGCCTGGTCTGCGCGCACCCCGAGCGCATGATCGACGTGCTGGCCGAGTGCGGCGCGCTGCCCCGGGTGGCGCCCGGCCTGGCATGGGACGACGGGGTGCGCGCGGGCCTGCGCGAGGGTGCGCGCCGCGGGCTCGACCTCGCCCAGCGCTACGCCTTGCTGTGCCGCTCCTCCGCGCCCGGCCTGCAGGACGCGCTGCGTGCGCCCTCCGCCTGCCGCGATCTGGCGCGTCTGCTGCCGGTGGTCCTGCAAGGCCTGGAGGGTGGCGCCGGCGGCGCGGAGGCCTGGCTCGGCCTGCTGGAATCCTGCGATGCGTGGCGCCGCCCGGACCGCTGCCGGGCGCTGCTCGAGGCGGCCTCCTGCGTGTGCGGGGACGTCGACCTCCCCGCGTGGGCGCGGCGCATCGAGGCCGCGCGCGCCGTCGACGCGGGCGCGGTCGCGCGCGCGGCCGCGGGCGATCCCGCCCGCATCCGCGAGGACTTGCGGGCGGCGCGGATGCGGGCGCTGGAGGCGCTCGAGGCGGGGCCTCAGCGATCATGACGCATGCGTGTCCGGGCCCGGCGCGCGTCCGCGCCGCGGCCGGGCGGGGCGAGGCGGCCGCCATGCCGGCGATGGACCCATCGAGGCCCGTGCTGGTCTTCGATTCGGGGATCGGCGGGCTCACCGTCCTGCGCGAGGCCCGCGTGCTCATGCCCGAGCGGCATTTCCTCTACGTCGCCGATGATGCCGGCTTTCCCTACGGCGGCTGGGAGGAGGGCGCCCTGAAGGCGCGGCTGATCCGCCTGTTCGGCGAGCTGTTGCGCGACCACGGCCCCGCGCTGTGCATCGTCGCCTGCAACACGGCCTTCACGCTGGCCGGGGCCGACCTGCGCGCCGCCTATCCGCGCATGACCTTCGTCGGCACCGTGCCGGCGATCAAGCCCGCCGCCGAGCGCACGCGCTCGGGGCTGATTTCCGTGCTGGCGACGCCGGGCACGGTGCGGCGCGCCTACACCCGCGGGCTCATCCAGTCCTTTGCCGCGCGCTGCCGCGTGCAACTGGTGGGTTCCGAGCACCTGGCCGGCATGGCGGAAGCCTACGTCCGAGGCGAGCCGATCCCCGACGAGGCGGTGCGGGCCGAGTTCGCCGGCTGTTTCGTGGCCGAGGGGGACCGCCGCACCGACATCGTGGTGCTCGCCTGCACGCATTATCCCTTCCTGGCGAACGTGTTCCGGCGGCTGGCCCCCTGGCCGGTGGACTGGCTGGATCCGGCCGAGGCCATCGCCCGCCGCGCCCGCAGCCTCCTGCCGCGGCCGGCCGGCGCGGGGCGGGAGGCGCGCGGCGACGCGGCGCTGTTCACCAGCGGGCGTCCGGACGCCGCGACGCGCCGGCTGATGCACGGTTTCGGACTGGCGATTCTTTAGCTGCTTTCTTAACGAAATTCCGATAAGATTCAGCCCGGGGCCGCGAGGTCACTTTTAAGTACAAAAGACATACGAATTTTCAATTGCGGAGACTCGTCTTGCCACGCGGACGCCGGTTTCATCAACGCCCCATGACAATCAAAGCTCCGCGGCCCTCGCTCGCCCGCAGGCTCCAGCGACCCCTGATGCGCCCCGTGTCCGCCCTGCTGCTGGCCCTGGGCCCGTGCGCCCAGGGCGCGGCCGCGCCGGGGGATCCGATCTTCGATCCCGCCAGCTTCGTCACGCCCGAATTCCAGCGCAGCGGCACCCTGGACCTGATCCGGGCCCAGTTCGCCTATGCGCGCGGCTATACCGGCAAGGGCGTGCTGGTGGCGGTGCTGGACTCGGGGCTGTACGCCCAGCATCCCGAATTCCGCGGCCGCGTGGCCGGCGGCTGGAATTTTCGCAACGACCAGCAGCCCTGGGACTATTCGGATACCGAACTGGACGAGGATGACGACCATGATCCCCACTGGATCGAGGGCCACGGCACGCACGTGGCCGGCATCATCGGGGCGGCCCGCGACGGCGTGCAGATGCACGGCGTGGCCTACGAGGCGAGCCTGCTGGGCCTGCGCCTGGCTTTCGACGAGGATCGGCCCGCCTTCGACTATGCGATCCGGGCCGGCGCCCAGGTCCTCAACGGCAGCTATGGGCCCAACGGCACGCCGCCGATGACCATGCCCAATCCGGATGATCCGAACGGCGAGTGGATCGATAATCCGGGGTATCGGGATAACGTGGGGACGGACCTGCTGAAATACCAGAACGTTCCGATCAACACCCTGCAAGCCCAGGCGGACATGCTGCGGCGCGCGGCGGCCGCCGACATCGTGATGGTGTTCGCCGCCGGCAATGATTATGGGGGATACCCGAGCCAGGCATCCCACGTGTCCGGCTACGGCATGTACTACCTGATCACGCCGAGGTTCTTCCTGGACCGGCCCGGGGGGGTCGACCCCATGTTCCGCTTCTGGGACCGCCAGGCGCCGGGCATGAACCTCTACGATCCCGCCACGTACACCATCCTCGATTTCACGGACCCCCGCGTCAAGGACCTGGATTTCTCCGACCTGGGCGGGGCCCTGCTGTCGGTCGTGTCGGTGGGGCCCACCGGCGCGATCGCGAGCTACAGCAACCGCTGCGGCCAGGCGGCGCTGTGGTGCCTGGCGGCGCCGGGCGGGGACGGCCCGGGCCCGATCTGGTCCACCAATCCCGATTCGCGCAACGGCTACTACGTCGGCATGAGCGGCACGTCGATGGCCTCGCCGGTGGTGGCGGGCGCGGCGGCGGTGCTGCGCCAGGCCTTTCCCTACATGAGCGCGCGCCAGATCATCGAGGTGATCCTGACGACGACCAACCGCGGCGGCATCTATGCCGACCCGGCCATCTACGGGCGCGGCCTGCTGGACCTGGGCAAGGCGATCGCGGGGCCCGGCGAGTTCGGCGGCGAGGGCTTCGCCAAGGTGTTCCGGGCCGACACCAAGGGGTTCGACTCGCAGTTCGGCAACGACATCGGCGGCGACGGCGGGCTGGTCAAGGCGGGGGCGGGCACGCTGGTGCTCAGCGGCCGCAACACCTATACCGGCGCGACCGTGGTCGAGGGCGGCCGCCTCGCGGTCAATGGGGACACGTCCTCGTCCTCGTTTACGGTGGGGGCCGGGGGCACGCTGGGCGGCAATGGCACGGTGGGCCCGACCGAGGTCTATGGCCGCATGGCGCCGGGCAATTCCATCGATACGCTGACGGTCGCCGGCGACTACACGCAGCGGGCGGGTTCGGTGCTGGAGGTCGAGGTCGACGGCTCGGGCAATTCCGACCGGCTCGACGTGCAGGGCAATGCGCAACTGCTGGGCGGCGAGGTCGAGCTGCTCGGGCTCTCGGGCGGGGTGCTGGGGCGCCAGTACACCTTCCTGTCGGTGACCGGCGCGGTCACCGGGCCCGGCTTCGCCGGGGTGCGCAACGATTATGTGTTCGCGGACCTGCGCCTGGTGCCCACGGGCACGGGGTACCGGCTCGCCGTGGACCGCAGCGCGACGACGTTCGCGTCGCTGGGGGATACCTCGAACCAGCGCGGCGCGGGCCAGGCGATCGAGAGCCTGGGCACGGGCGCCGTGCCGTACGAGGCCCTGATCGGGCTGCGGGACGCCTCGCGGGCGCCCAATCTGTACGATCAGTTTTCGGGTGAACTGCATGCGACGGCGCGCTCGATGCTGCGGGCCGACGCGGGCATGGTGCGCGCCGGGGTGATGGGCCGCCTGGCGATGAATGGCGGGGCGCAGCCCCCGGCGGGGTCCGGCGCGCGGCAGGGCGCGGGGTCCGGCAATGGCCTGTGGGGCCACGCGATGACGGCCTGGGGCCGGTACGACGGCTCGGGCGTGTCGCAGGATGCGAGCCGCTTCGGCTCGGGCCTGATGATCGGCCGCGACCTCGAGTGGTCGCCGGGGCTCAGCGCCGGGGTGGCGGTGGGCTACACCCGCTCGCGGGTGCGCGCCGAGCTGGACAACGAGGCGACGCTCGACGGCTATCACGTGCTGGCGTACGGCGCGGCGGCCAGCGGCCCCTGGCGCCTGCGCGGCGGGGTGGGCCAGTCCTGGTTCACGGTGGACACGCGCCGCGACATCGCCGCGGCCGGCCTGGGCCGGCAGACGGCGCGCTACGGGGCATGGGCGACGCAGGTGTTCGCCGAGGGCGGGTATGCGCTGTCCGCCGGCGCGGCCGTCATCGAGCCGTACGTGGGGGTGTCGCAGGTGTGGCAGGGATCCAAGGGATTCTCCGAGGACGGCAGTGCGCCGCTGTCGGGCCGCTCGGGCAGCGATTCCTTCACCCAGTCGGCTCTGGGCGCGCGCGCCCATTGGCGCCTGGAGACCTCCTCGGGCGAGCTGCGCCTGATGGCGGGCGCGGCCTGGCTGCATGCGTACGGCGAGCTGTCGCCGCGGGCGCGGCTTGCCCATGCCGGCGGCGCGGACTACGAGCTGTCGGGCGTGCCGCAGGCGCGCAACGCCTTGCAGGTGGAGCTCAAGGCCAGCCTGGCGCGCACCCGTGCGGCAAGCCTCGAACTGGGCTACCTGGGCGCGGTCGGGGGCGGCGTGCAAGAGCACGGCCTGCGCCTCCAGGCCAGCTACCGGTTCTGAGGGGCGGCGATGATGTGGCGGACATGGGCGGCGGCGCTGGTCCTCGCATGGCCGGCGGCGGGGATGGCGAGGGCATGGGTGCCGGTGGGGCCCGCCATGCTGTTGAGAATGGGCGATATGATGCGCCTCGTTTGTAATTTGGATTGGAGGCGCTGATGTCCGGATTCCGGCCGATGACGTTCGTTGTTTTTGCCTTGGCCCTGCTGCTGGCCGGCTGTGATGGTTCGGGGAGCTCCGGCGGGCCAGGCGGGTCCGGCGGCGAGGTGCCCGGTCCGAATGTGCAGCTCAGCGGCCGGGTGACCTATGATTTCGTGCCGACCGTCGCATCCTTGGCTCCGCCGGAGGCCTATCTGGACTACGCCGGCACCGTTGCCCGGCCCGCGCGGGGCGTGCAGGTCGCCGCCATTGCCGAGGACGGAGGCGAGCTGGCGACGGGCACCGCCGATGCGGACGGCCGCTACGTCCTGACCGTGCCCAAGAACGCCAACATCCGCTTGCGTGCGATCGCCCGCCTGTTCAAGGCGCCGGGCGACGGCGCCAGTTGGGATTTCACCATACGCGACAACACCTCGCCCGGTTATGCCGACAAGGCGGCGTCCATCTATGCGGTACAGGGCGAGGCATTCAGCACGGGCGTTGCGCATCTGTCGCGCGACCTGCATGCGGCCTCGGGATGGACGGGCGCCGGGTATGGCAACCCGCGTTCCGCCGCGCCCTTCGCCATCCTGGACCAGATTTTCACGGGCATGCAAAAG
>Ga0180216_1002848_pt1 | contig 14043 bp, 9 predicted proteins | sample eDN3rd37CBELigMG_FD_128879 | JGI IMG/M metagenome (GOLD analysis project Ga0180216, IMG submission 128879) | Enriched Miracle-Growth compost microbial communities from Emeryville, California, USA - eDNA 3rd pass 37_C BE-Lig MG (version 2)... ... | reverse complement strand
TTGATCAGAAACGCAACCAGGGCGCCTAGAGCAGGCCCCCCCCCGAAAGCAGGAAACGGTTTCGGGGGTAAGGACATGCGCAAAAGCAAACGAAAAGGGCATTTCTACCGATTCAATTCAAACGGGAAATGGCCTAGCCGCACCGCCCCCATTTTCAAGAACGGCATACTGATCGGTATGCCAAATCAACAAGGAGGAGATTGCAATGAAAAAACTGTTGATCGCGCTCGCTGCGGCGTCCGCACTAATCGTTACGCCATCACTGGCGCAAGACAAGAAGCTCAAGATCGGCGCGGCGCCTTACGGATTGAATGCCGAGTTCATGCAGGTCTGGTCGGAAGCCCTGAAAAAGCATCCGGCGGTCAAGAACGGCGAGGTTGACCTGACCATATTCGACGGGCGTTATGATGCGCTGGTCCAGCAGGAACAGTTCAATACGATGATTACGCAGAAGTTCGATGCGATCATCTTCGTGCCTATTGATATCGAGGCAGGTGCTGCCGCCGTTCAGGCCGCCAGTGACGCAGGCATCCCGGTTGTAGGTTCGAACACACGCGTCAACTCCGATTTGCTCGCGGCCTATGTCGGCTCCGACGATACGGTGTCGGGCTATATGGAAGCCAAGGACGTGCTCGACAAGATCGGCTGCAAGGGAAATGTCGTCATCCTTGAAGGACCAATCGGCCAATCCGCACAGATTTCCCGTCTGGAAGGCAACAAGAAAGCGCTTGCCGAATGCCCCGACGTGAAGGTTCTTGAAGACCAGACTGCGAACTGGTCTCGCGCTGAAGCGCAGACCCTTATGGAGAATTGGCTGACCGCCCATCCTGGTCAGATCAAGGGCGTGATCGGCCAGAATGACGAAATGGCGCTCGGAGCGATCGAGGCGATCAAGGCCGCCAACCTCAAGGTGAGTGATTTCGCAATCGCTGGCATCGACGGTATTACCGATGCACTGCATGCGGTCAAGGAAGGCACGATGACCTCCATTCTGCAGGATGCAAATGCGCAGGCACAAGGCGCTCTCGACCTTGCGATCTTCCACGCCAAGAAGGGCGAGTACAAGCCTCAATCCGATATCTGGGCGCAGTATCCGGATATGCCGTTCAACGACGGCAAGGACAAGAACTACAATGTTCCATGGACGCCGGTGACCGCTCAAAACGTCGACAAGCTCCTGGAAAGCCGCAAGTAACGCTGCCTGGGCGGCCCCGCCACTTATCGTGAAAGTCGTGATAGGGATGCCGGGCCGCCAGGCTCACAATCCAGACTCCCGAGGCAAAAAATGTCCGATCAAGCTCCCCAAATTGACCTGAACTTCCCGCTTTCCGGAAAAATTGCAATCGTGACCGGAGGCGCTTCCGGGATTGGTGCTGCAATATCCAGAGCTTTCATCGCCAAAGGCGCCAAAGTCGCAGTGCTCGATATAAGCGCTGATATTGCGAAAGCCAAAGCCGCGGAACTCGGCGAAAACGCAAAGCCGTTCGTTTGCGATGTTTCGAGCCAGCAGTCGGTCAATGACGCAATCGCAGCGGTCAATGATGAGTTCGGCACAATCGACATTGCGGTCAATAGCGCAGGTGTCGTCTATCTGGCTCCTGCGGAAGAAATTTCGCTCGATGAATGGGATAGGACCATCTCCATTAATCTCAAAGGAAGTTTCCTCGTTACCCAGGCGGTCGGTCGCGCCATGATCGCTGCGGGCAAGGGCGGCAAGATCATCAATCTCGCCTCTCAGGCAGGCACAGTCGCTATTGAAGAACACGTCGCCTACTGCGCGTCGAAGTTCGGCGTCATCGGCATGTCGAAGACCTTCGCAGCCGAATGGGGCAAGCATGGGATATGCGTCAACACACTTTCACCGACCATCGTGCTCACGGAACTCGGCAAGAAGGCCTGGGCCGGTGAAAAGGGCGAGGCCGCAAAGAAGCGTATCCCCGCAGGGCGTTTTGCCTATCCCGAAGAGATTGCCGCAGCAGCCGTATTCCTCGCATCTGCAGGAGCCGACATGATTACTGGTGCCGATCTCCTGATCGACGGCGGCTATACCATTCTTTGAGCCCAGCGCTCATTCATCTTACAGGAGATATCATGCAGCGCTTCATCAACAATCCGGACGAAGTCGTGGAAGATACCGTGAAGGGTTTTGTCAAAGCTCATTCCGACATCGTCCGGCTCGCGGAAAACCCGCGTGTCATTGCTGCGAAAGACGCCCCCGTCGCCGGCAAGGTCGGTGTCGTTACAGGTGGCGGTTCCGGTCATGAGCCCGCTTTCATCGGTTACACGGGGAAGAACATGCTTGATGCGGTAGCGGTGGGGGAACTGTTTTCCTCGCCAACCGCCAAGAGTTTTCACGATGCCATACGCGAAGCAGATGGCGGCAAGGGCGTTGTCGTCCTTTATGGCAACTACGCGGGCGACAACATGAATGTGAAGATGGCGACCAAGCTGGCCGCCAAGGACGGCATCGAAGTTGCGACAGTCGTCGCGAACGACGATGTCTGTTCTGCCCCTGCCGACGAACGCGAAAAGCGGCGCGGCGTTGCCGGCGAGATTTTCATGTGGAAGGTTGGCGGCGCAAAAGCGGCAACTGGAGCCGCGCTGGAGGAGGTTCGCGCCACAGCGCAGAAGGCCATCGATAACTGCCGTTCGATCGGTGTGGGGCTCGGTCCATGCACGCTGCCTGCCGTCGGTCATCCGAATTTCGAGATCGCGCCGGGAACGATGGAAGTCGGGATCGGCCATCACGGCGAGCCTGGGGTGCGGGTGGAGCCGCTCAAGCCCGCAGCCGAAGTCGCAAAAGATATGTGCCAGATCGTGCTCGATGACCACGAACTTGCTGAAGGCACCGAAGTCGCCGTGCTTATTTCGGGTCTGGGCGCAACGCCGCTGAACGAGCTTTATATCCTCAACGACACGATTGAATCCGAGATCCGGGCACGCGGACTGACAATCCATCGCACTTACATCGGCAATTACTTCACTTCGCTTGAAATGGTCGGCGCAACGCTGACGATCATGGCGCTGGACAACGAACTGAAAGAATTGCTCGACGTGGAAGTGCGCTGCACCACCATTCTGTAAGGAAGAGACCTGTGCAAACACTCAATAACGCAAAAGCCGGAGACATCGTGCTGGCAATGGCCGACCGGATTGTCGAGAACCGCGCCTATCTCAGCGAGATCGACGGCAAGATCGGTGATGGCGATCACGGCGTCAACATGGCCAAGGGGTTCAACATGGCCGCCGAGCGACTGAAGGGGAAGAATGAGGCACTGGCCGCTTCTCTCGATACGCTTGGCACCGTGCTCATGACCGAGATCGGCGGCTCGATGGGGCCGCTTTACGGCGTGATGTTCACCGAATTTGCGGAAAAAATAGACGGGATCGAGAATATCGATGCGGCTGCGTTCAGCCGCATGCTTCACGCCGGGCTTGAAGGTATCCAGTCAATCGGCTCTGCAAAGGTCGGTGACAAGACATTGCTGGACACGCTCGTGCCTGCCATCGAAGCCTTCGATGAAGCCACCGCTGCCGGAAAGTCATTTGCCGAGGCCCTCGAAGCTCTCGTCGTAGCCGCCGAGAAAGGCCGGGATTCGACGATCGATCTGGTGGCGAAGATCGGTCGCGCCAGCCGTCTTGGCGAAAGGTCACTGGGTGTTCTGGATGCCGGGGCGACATCCTGCGCCATTATCCTCAAGGAACTTTCCGACGGCGCACGGGTGCGGTTGCAGTAGACATTTCCGACAATTAGCAGGCCCGGTGCAAAGCCAGGAACCGGGCCTGCCGTTTCCGCGCATTCTAAAAAACTCCAAGCAAAGCCGTTATATTGCCAGGCAACCCGACGATAGAGCAGTCCGGCTAAGACAGGATCAGCAGAACCGCTCAATCTTCTGTTTTTACGCATTATCCAACACAAAACCGCTTCGCACTTTTGTTGGATATGTTTAGAAGGAAACAAGAGGATCAGTGCAGAGAAGATGGCGCCAAACGGAAAAACAACCGCAAGCAAGATTGGACAGGTGGAACTGACCGACGGCATTCCGCTGCGCTATGGTGACGATCCGTACGTTTGGGCGTGCTGGCTCTACTATGAAGATGGGCGCACGCAGGGTGAAATCGCTGAAATCATGGGGATTTCGCGGGCTACCGTGAACAGCTATCTGGCGGATGCCCGTAGCCGTGGCATCGTCAACATCTCGATCGAACCCGCGCGCCTCGGTTCCCTTGCAATCGCGCAGGAACTCAAGCGCCATTTCGGATTGAACGACTGTCTGGTAGTGCCAAATGATGACGGCGCGCAGGCGCTTATCGACCGGCTTGGAACCGCAGCTGCGCAAGCAATCGCCAAGCTTCTGAAATCCGGGGATACGCTCGCTGTCGCCTGGGGGCGGACGGTCCTCGCTATCGCTGAGAACACCCGCATAGCCAATCTGCAGGATGTGACCGTCGTTCAGGCTACCGGTGGAACACGCGCCAGTTTCGCTTACACCCCCGAATTATGCGCGGCAGCCATGGCACGGGCAACAAATGCGCATCTCGTCAACATCACAGCGCCGGCTATCGTATCCAGCGCTCACGTCAAGGCAGCAATGGTCGGAGAACCGATTATTGCGGAGCAGTTCCAGGCATTGGACCACGCGAACAAGGCCTTGTTCGGTATTTCTTCGCTTCGACCGAATTCCACGATTCATACCAGCGGCTTTTTCGAGAGCGTTTCCATACAGGAATATCTGGCCAAAAATGCCGTGGGCGTCGTCGCCGGGCGCTTCATCGATTCTTATGGACAGCCTGTATCAGGCCCGCTTGACGACAGGACTATCGGCATCACGCTCGACAGGTTGCGCAACATCGACATGCGCATCGCAGTTGCAGGTGGTTTCGACAAAGTACCTGCAATTCTCGCCGCCTTGCGGGGCGGTTATATCAACATTCTGATTACCGATGCCGCGACAGGACGCGGCATCCTCAACGCGGATGGCGTGACTGAAATCGACAGCAAGCTTTCGCAGAAGCTGCGTGCGGAGCCAGCCCACGTGTCCAGCCATTACCGCACGCATATCAAGAAGTTTCTGAACAGTCCCGACGATGTCGTGGAGGAAATGCTTGATGGCGCCATCAGAGCGCACCGGTCCTATCTCGCTCCGATCAATGGATCGAAACGCGCCCTCGTCGCACGGACCGGGCCTCGACCGGGAAAAGTAGGTCTGGTGATCGGCGGTGGGTCGGGGCATGAACCGTGCTTTCTGGGCTATGTCGGAAAAGGGCTTGCTGATGCGGTAGCGATCGGGAATGTCTTCTCCTCGCCTCCCCCTGCCCCGATCCTCGAATGCGCCAAGGCTGCCTCCGGCGGAGAAGGCGTCCTCTTCGTCTATGGCAACTATGTCGGGGACGTTATGAATTTCGAGATGGCGGCCGAAATGGCGCAGGAAGCTGGCATTCCCACACGCACCGTTCTGACAACAGACGATATATCGTCGTCCCCAGTGGAGGATCGCGACGGTCGGCGCGGCGTAGCGGGAAATTTCTTCATCTTCAAGGCAGCCGGCGCAGCGTGTGACCGCGGCATGTCGCTCGAGGCATGCGAAGCGGTGACGCGCAAGGCCAACCGAAGAACCTTTACGATGGGCGTTGCGCTGGAGCCCTGTTCCCTGCCCCAGACACGGCGCCACAATTTCGAAATCGGCGCTGAAGAAATGGAGATCGGCGTGGGTATCCACGGCGAACGCGGCATTGTTCGCGAGAAAATGATGTCCGCCGATGCCATTGTCGATCACATCATGGATCGGATTTTCAGTGAGATGAATGCATCGCCAGGAGACCGTGTGGCGGTACTGGTAAATTCGTTCGGCTCAACGCCGCTGATGGAACTCTACATTTTGTTCCGACGCGTCGAACAACGCCTGAGCGCCAAGCAAATAACAATCGAAGCCAATTGGGTAGGCCACTACTGCACATCGCTGGACATGAACGGAGCATCTATATCCGTCATGCACCTCGATCAGGAATTGTCCGATCTCTTGTCGCATCCTTGCGATACGGCTTTTCTGCGGGTCAACTGATTAAAGCCGCTTTCGGCGGTTACATGAATTCCAGATTGTCTGGGAGGTACAAATGCAGGAAACTGCAGCGCGTCGTCTAAGCCGAATGTTCCAGCTCATCGCCTTCTCGATGAAGGAGGAAAAAGAGCGACTTTCCGATCTCGACGGAGCAATTGGCGATGCGGATCACGGCATCACCATGGTGCTGGGCTTTTCAGCCATCAACAGCGCGCTTGCCAAGTTGGATTTGGAGCACATACTCCCTTCCGAGATTTTCGCCGCAGCTGCAGCCGCTTTTCTCGACACCGTGGGCGCTTCCACCGGTCCCCTCTATGCGACGGCATTTCGCCATGCTTCCAAGGCCCTTAAACCGCGCGAAAGCCTCGACGCCGAGGACCAGGCCGGCATCGTCGAGGCGATGACACGAGGCATTCAGGAACGCGGAAAGGGACAACGTGGCGATAAAACCATGCTGGATGCATGGATACCGGCGATGGAAACGGCTGTTGACGCGCGAACGCACGGCTTGAGCAGCCTGGAAATGTGGAACAGAATTCTCGAAGCAGCTGAAAAGGGTGCGGATTCAACCCGTTCTATGGTGGCAGCACGGGGCCGCGCTGCTCGTTTGGGTGAGCGCTCGCTTGGTCATGTCGATCCCGGTGCTGCTTCTGCGGTCATCATCCTGCGCTCCATGCGGGACAGCTTCAACGAAACCGTTTAGAGCCGATTTCGACTTATTCAGTCACTGGCGGTTTACACCCACGACTCAGCGAGCCCATTGGGAAATGGCATTCTCGCTACCCGGATAATACTAAGCCAACTATCTTTCCCGGAGTGCTTCCCGCGCTCTGTTGAAAGGCTTGATGAGGTAATCCATAACAGTCTTGCTGCCGGTATGAATGTCGACGGAAGCGACCATGCCGGGGACTATTGGAAAACGCTCGCCAGCTTTGTTGAAAAGTGCGTCTGTTTCGGTCTTTATGAAGACACGATAGTAGAACTCTTCCGGTTTGACCTCGTCCTGAATTGTATCCGGTGAAATACTGACGACCTTTCCCTTCAAGCTGCCATATATCGCATAGTCATACGCGGTGACCTTGACCGTTGCTGGCTGGTCGGGATGGATATAGGCAATGTCGCGCGGGGAGATGCGAGCCTCGATGAGAAGCTGTTCATCCAGCGGGACGATAATCATCAGCTTGCCGTTGGGAGGAACCACACCGCCTATCGTCGAAACTTCAATGTTCTTCACGATGCCGCGGACCGGAGAGCGCAGGGTCAGTCGCGCAAGCGAGTCCGCCCGGCCCCTTATCACCGAAGAAAGCGATTCCACGTCCGCATTGGCTTTCGCAAGTTCCTCGCGCGCCTTGACAATATAGTCCGATTGGATCTCGGTTTCCTTGAGTTGAAGCTCGACAAGCTGCCGTTTGAGACGGATGACTTCCACATTGCTGGCCGCCCCCATCTTTGTCAGCGACTGGCTGATGGCGAGTTCGTCCTGCGCCAATTTCTTAGACTCCGCCAGCCAATCGAGCGACTCCTTGAGGCTGCGTTTGCGCGCTTCATATAACTTGGTCTCTGATGCCTGAAGCGAAGGAAATGCATCCAGTTCGTCAGGAAATTCCAGATCGCTCCCATTGACTTCCGCCGTCAGACGAGCGGAACTGGCCAGCGCAGCACGGTATTTGGCGGAACTTTCCTGTACCGTTGCCTCAGTGACCGTTGGATCGAGCTGAGCCAGTATCTTGCCTGGTTCGACGACATCGTCCTGACGAACATAAAGCTTCGCCAGAACTCCGCCCTCCAAGGACTGGATCACCTGCTCCTGGGACGTTGGAACTACCTTGCCGGTGCCAGTCGACACTTCATCGAGCAAAGCCAGATAAGCCCAGATCAGCAGAACCGCGAAGAACAGGAATACAAGCCGGACAAAACGCTTCGAACGTTTCAGCCGTGCACCGTCGACACTCCCGGTCACCCAATCGCCGAAATCTTCGCCAAGGGCTGCCATATCGCCATTCTCCCAACCAGAGCCAGTTCCTATGTTCTGGCCGATGCTACAGGGCCGTTCTCGGGGCTTCGACCTTGCTTACGCCGAGCAGGGCCTGCAGCCCACGTTCTTTGGTATCGTTCAGTGCTATCTGTCCGTTTTCGACGACGATAAGCCGTTCAACCAGTTCCAACACCCGCGTGCGATGTGTCGCGATGACCACGGTGCGCCCTGCGCTCCACTTTGCGAATTGCTGGATGAAATGGCGCTCGGTCGCCTCATCCATCGTTGATGTCGGTTCATCGAGCAGCACGACCGACGGGTCCCGTATCAGCAGCCGCGCCAGCAATATGGCCTGCTTCTGGCCCCCGGAAAGACCGCTTCCCCCTTCCTGAACAAGATAATCGAGGCCTTGCGGGAGTTTGCGGATAAAGCCATCGGCTCCGACCATGGCAAGAATGCGCTGGATCTCATCGTCCGAAGCGTCAGGCGCACCCATCGTGATATTGTCGCGCAATGTGCCAAAGAACAGGCGCGAATTCTGTGTCAGAAGACCGATGTCGCGCCGGACATCCGCCGGATCGATCTGCGGCAAGGAGAGATTGTCCAGCAGAACCTCACCGTCACTGGCGTCCATAAGCCCCGACAGGGCGAGCAGGAGCGTGGATTTCCCTGCACCGTTTCGCCCGAGAACAGCGACCCGCTCACCGTGTTCGATCTTGAGGTCGCGCACCAGCAGCGCTGGAGGCGAGCTTTCATCACCATAACGGAAGAGCGCGTTCTTCAGGAGATAGGAACCCTTGATATGCGGGGAATGAATCCGGGTTTCGCTGTCGGGATGGTCGACCGGCATCTGCATAAGACGGTCCAGTCCTTGTTTTGCGATCCTCGCATGCTGCAAACGCCCAGCGATCTGCGTAAATTGCGCCATCGGCGCCAGCATACGCGAACCGAGAATGGATGCGCCGACAAGTGCGCCGGTGGTTATGTCACCACTGATGACCATGGGCGCACCGATAAATACCGTCAACGCGTAAACGCCCGTCTGCACATTCTGGGTCCATACGCTCAATCCGTTTGTAACGGAACGAAGCCTGATCTGCGCCTCGCCGGTAACAGCATTGAAATGATTCCACTGCTGTTGGAAGCGATCCTCCGCTTGCAGGCTTTTAATGTCTTCTATGCCCTGTACTGTTTCCACCAGCATGGCGTTTCGTAATGATGACTCGCGCATGGCCTCATTGGCGTGCCGGCGGAGACGCCTTTGCAGAAAGACACCGGGCAAGATCAAGGCTGCGATCGCGGCCAGCGGGATAAAGACCAACGGTCCCGCCAGCCACCAGAACAGCACGAGAAACAGAAGGAAAAACGGCAGGTCCGCAATTGCTGCAACGGTCGTTGAGGTCAACAATTCGCGCACTTGTTCAATATCGCGCAACTGCGCGATGAAAGAACCTGTGGAGGTCGGTCGGGCCCGGTCACGCACCCGGAGCGCGTGACCGAACACGACATCTGACATTTGCAGGTCAGTACGCTTTCCGAGCATATCAATGATGCCCATCCGTGCGCGACGCATCATGAAATCGAAGCAGATCGCCAGCACGACGCCGCTGAACAGAACATAGAGCGTATTGAACGACTGCGCAGGGATGACACGGTCATAGACCTGCATCGAAAAAATGATACCCGTCAGCCCAAGCACATTGGCGATAAATGAAGCGACCAGCACATGGCTATAGGACCCAAGATCACGAAAGATGATCCGTCTTAGCCAGTTTTCCTCGAAAGGCTTGATATAGGCATCGACGCGCGCATCAGGAACGGTCCGGGCCGGGCGAGCCAGCAGAACATGACGGGTTTGGGCCACAAGCGCATCGAAGGGAAATGCATGTTCCAGCCCCTGTTCGCCGCTCAGCCAGACACCAGCTTCCCTGTCCGCTGAAATCTTGTGAACGACCGCCAATTGCCCATCCGTCAATTCAAGAATGAAAGGCACATGCCAGTTGGAAAGATTGATGTTTTGTGGGTCGACCAGCTTGATACCCAGCCCCATGCGGCGGGCCATCGCATGAAGCTTCATCTCATCAGTTGCTTTGGGGTCTATGGAAGCGGCGGCGAGTTTTACCCCCTGAACAGAAAGCGGAAGTCGGTGATATTGTGCAACAAGCCGCAAGGCTTCCAGCCAGCGTTCCTGGCGAACCCCCGGCTCCTGTACGTCTTCTGCTGGCTCAAAGCTCAAGACTGATCCCATTTCGGGAGGGATTTCGCCATGTTTCATTGGCTGACCGTGCCTCCTCGCACCATCGCCGGATTGATGCCGAACTCGCGGCGTATCTTACCGAAATTATAAAGGCAGCTGATATTGAGCCGCCGCAGATCATGGACGGTATTGGCGATCTGAAACCGCGATTCATGTAATTCCTGCTCGGCATTGAGCAGGTCCAGCAGCGTTCGGGTCCCCAGTTCCAGATATTGTTCGCGGTAAAGATCGCGCGTCTTGACCATCATGTTCGCACGCGATTCCAGCGATCCCATCAACCGGCCCAACGTACCAATCTGGCTTCTCGCCTCCATGAGATTGCGCTCGATATCGTAGCGGGCGGTACTGATGGCTGCTTCTGCCGACTGGAGTGCATAGGCGGCAGCTCTTTTACGGGCTGCCGTCTGGCCGCCATTGTAGAGGTTCGACGAAACATTCAGGCCTACGGAATATTCCGGCTGGCGATCATTGCTTCGTGTATCGTCCCTCGACGCGTTGAGATCGTATCCGGTCATCGCCTCAAGGGATACGGTTGGGAGAGCTTCAGCCCGGCTGGCAGCCAGTTGCGCCTCAGCCTCCTCCTTCTCCGCCTTGGCCTGCAGCATTGCAGGCACTTCTTCCCAGTCCGGGGTTGCCGCATCGCACGCCTTGCCCAGCCAGCCGGGCTCACCAGAAACGGGGTTCGGCGAACCGCCGCCGATCAGCGCTCCGAGAGCCACTTGCCAGCGGTTCAGTTCGGACTGATATTGCAACTGGGTGGCCAGCGCGGACTCTACACGCGCATCGGCTTGCACCTTGTCGGACATGGTACTCGCACCCTTGTCCGTGCGTTGGTTGACGAGACCGGCGATGACTTTAACGCCTGCCACCTGTTCCTGCGCCAGCGCCGAAAGCCTTCTGTAGCGCTGCACCTCGACAACGGCATTGGCAGTGTCGCGCGATAAATCATCGATAGCGAGAAGAAGGCGAGCATTGCTGATATCCTTTACGGCCCGTTCAATGTCGACCGAACTGGAAACCTTGCCGAAATCGTAAAGCATCTGCGACGCCGAGACATTGAAATTCGGCCGCCAGCCTTCCCTATTGCTGCTCTGATAACCGGAAGCGACGCCCGCATTGAGCTTGGGATAATAACCTGCCTGCGCAGCCCGAATGCGTTCGTCGGCCTGATAAATCCGGCCTGTCGCTTCGTCGACGGCTGGATGCCAGCCGACGGCACGCCGAACGGCGGTTTCCATTGTCAGGGAACCCGCTGAAGCCTGTATCGCGGGCGCAAGATTTCGAGCAGGATTGCCCCCGTCAGCAACAGGGTTTGGGGGAACGGAACCCGTTGTTGACGGGGGCCGGGGAGCCTCCGCTTTACTTGTTGGCCGGGCAGAAAGCTCGTCTCCCGGAGCCGGGTCAATTGTAGTGGTCTGGCACGCCGCCAGAAGGCATGAACTGAGCAATATGGTTGGCAAATGATTTAAGACCGGGGCTTTATGCATCTAATATCCGTTATAGCCGGCCGAAGCCTGAAAATTTTCGGATGAAACCCTGCCGCCGACCAGCCGGCGGCAGGGAAGATCGATCAAACCATATGTGCAGAGTGGAGTGGGTCCTCCTGTGTCAGCGGATCGGGTGTCAGATAAGCCAACGGATCGATCACCGTGCTGCCCTCATCGACCGTTATCAGATCGGTATCTGTGCTGCTTACCGCCGCATCGGCAGAGCTGCCTTCGCCTGTTTCGCTATCGCTGGAAGGCAGAACGATCTCACCGCCGCCGTCGTCAAGGAGGAGAGCCTCTGACAGATTATGCTGCGCCGGTTCTGGCGAGTTGTCCGAGGTATCCGATCCGGCGAGACCGCCAAGCGCCACGACATCGCCTGATGTGTCCGCCGACAAACTCTCTGCCGATACCGGATCAGCCGTCGCCGTTGTAAACGTTGCGGCCGCGCCGTCATGAAGCTGGACAACCAGTTCCGCCGTCGTTTCATAACCGCCGGGAAGCACGATCTTGTAGGTGAAGCTGTCCGTCGCTTCGCGGTCGGCATAGGCCAACGTGTCCAGCGGCTCATACTTGTATGTACCATTGCTGTAGATGGTCAGGTCACCATGGACACCATGGATGACAGTGCCCGCTGCGCTTGCGTCAACAAAAGTACCGCCGTCTGAAACTACGACCCGCGAGCCTTCAGGGACGACACCATCATTCGCGATCAGGCTGCCGCTGATCGACGGATCACCAGAGATCACATGCTGATCCAGATGGGTGACGTTCACGTCTGTCGTAATCGAGACGATGGATGCCGCGCCGCCGAGCGTTGTATGGACCCGGTAGGTCCCGGCATCCAGGCCCAAGCTTCCAAGATCAATGGTCGCGACAGGTCCCAAGACACCAGCCAGAATAGAGAACGTAACCTGACTATTTGGAACATCTTGCCATGTGCCACCAACGAATTCCTGAAGTGTAACCGCCCCGTTCGACAGCAACGCCAGCGTGGCTGCAACGGTAACAGTACCGCTTACCGCCATATTGGCGTCGATGACGAATTGGTTACTGTTTGTCTCGGTGCTTCCAAGCACCAGTGGTCCAGTCAGAGACTGGGACTGGTCGAAGTAGGCGGTATCCGTGGGGTTGATCCACGTAATATCGATTTCCGTCGCATCATTGGTAGCAGCAACACTGTAGGTCGCATCTGCACCGAGATCGGCGTCGTTCCACACCAGCCCCTGTCCATCGCTGTCGATACGGACATAGAGGATAGCCTGGGTATTCGTGTTCGCCACCGGATCATGGAGCGTGTAGGTGAACTGGTCCACCTTGCCGATTGCGGTACCGTCTGCATTCGGCGTGTAGGTGTAGCTGCCATCCTGATGAATGACGAGCTGTCCGTACTGCCCGATGATCGTCGTGCCTGCCGGACCTGCCGCCACGGGATAATCGGTGCCATTGAAGTTCACGCTGGTGACGATATGCCCGGCAGCGGCAGCGCCGCCATCATTGTCGAGCACATTGCCCGTGGCTTCGCCAGTTACTATGCTCGTGTTGATATAGTCGTGATCCAGACCACTTACGGTCATGGTGGTCAGTACCGACAGTCCCACACCATTATAGACCATGAAGGCGCGATACTGGCCTGCATCCATGTCAGGGATCACAACACCATTGGCACCACCATCAAGAAGGCCAATATTGAGGATGGAGCCGCCCGTAGCGGAACCGTCAACGCTGGTCCACTGGCCTGTCAAGGCATCCCATTTCTGGACAACGACCTGATAGTCGCCCAGCACGCCGACATTGGCAAGACCGCCGAAGGCGAAGGTCAGGTCCTGAGTATGTCCCTCCGCGATTGTGAACCCGACTGAAGGAACACCGAGGACCGTCGCCTGGAGATCGATAACCCCCAGACCGATACCGATGCCCAGCAGATAGGTCGCATCTCCATTATCCACCGCCGTTTCTGTCGGCACGACGTCGACACTGGCGGCAGCGAGATCATCAGCAGCACCCGGCGTTGTAGTGCTCGGCGTCCAGCCGCCCGAACCGCTTCCCGGATTGCCTGCCGGGTCCGTCACCGCGACCGACACGGTACCAGCGGGTTGGGCCAAAACAGCCGTCGCCGTCCATGCGCCAGTCGTGCCATCTGCCGTCACCTGCGAGGTCGTGCCGTCCGGCCAGGTCACCACAACCGTCGAACCCGGTTCCGTCGTGCCGGAAGCTGTCGGGATATTGTCTCCCTCCGGATCGGTAATGGCGACATCGGTCGTG
>Ga0180216_1002845_pt1 | contig 14062 bp, 9 predicted proteins | sample eDN3rd37CBELigMG_FD_128879 | JGI IMG/M metagenome (GOLD analysis project Ga0180216, IMG submission 128879) | Enriched Miracle-Growth compost microbial communities from Emeryville, California, USA - eDNA 3rd pass 37_C BE-Lig MG (version 2)... ... | reverse complement strand
GTCGACCCAGCCGTCGCCGTCGACGTCGCCGTACTGCCACGCACCGCTGGCCGGGAGCCCGATGAGCGCGCGGTAGATCAGACTGGCGTCCACCTGGTCCACCTGGCCGTCCTGGTTGACGTCGCCCCAGCGAATGACGACCTGGTCCGACTTGCCGATGGTCACGTCGAGTGAGACGTTGAGCCCGGACTCGGTGATGTTGGACAAGGCGATCCCACTCGCGATCGAGCCCCCCCAGGCATTGGCGCGGCTGTTCGGGTTCGTGGAATCGTCGAAGCGGGTCTTCCCGCTGGTCCCCGGGAACGGGTCACCGGGGCCTCCGTAGCCGTTCGGGTTGTCGAGCCCCGCCAGACCGTCGGCCTCCTCCAGATCGATCCCCTTGCGGTTGGTATCGTTCTGGATCGTGTTGAGGAGCCTCCCCTGGGCGACCTTCAGGCTGTCGACGTGCCAGATGAGGAGGCCGGTGCCGAGTAGGTGCTTGTCAAAGCCGAGACGCTGGCGGTTCTCCAGGAGGAAGTACTCACCCGTCGCGTTCGGGATATCGATGCGGTACACGCTCCCCGTGGTCTCTGCCGGCTCGACCACGAGCCCTATCGAGTCCTTGCTCACGGTGACGACGGGGATCCACCCCAGCTCCGCCTTCGACCAAGCCGACAGATGGGCCGGAGACGAGGGTTGGTTGGCATCCCCGCCGCCCATGAGCCCCCAGACGCCGATCCCGCCGTTCGCGCTGTTCGTCGCGTAGAGGTCGGGGAGACCGAGGGCGTGGCCGTACTCATGCGCGAAGACACCGATGTCGATCATCTCGGTGCTCCCACATTTCAACGCCGGCTGGATGACGTAGTCGCTGATCCGAACGCCGTCGTTCGTCAGGTACGTCTTTCCGGTCCAGGACTCGAGGGTCCACCGGTGCGACCAGATGTTGCTGGAGGCACTCGAGCACTCGCCACCGGATTCGGCGTGGACGATGGCGATGAAGTCGACATAGCCGTCGCCGTCGCGGTCGTAGACCGAGAAGTCGACCGTGGCGTCGAGCTGGTCGAGCGCCTCGACGATGAGGTCACCGACCTTGGACGTCGCCGGATCGAGGCCCTTGGACAACCCCTCGTAATACGAATCGTCCTTGCTGACGCGTACCCAGTCGTAGACGGACCCGGTCAGATGGAAGAGCCCGCGCGAGACCTCGTCGTAGTAGGTGGTCAGCGTGAGACCGGTCGCGCCGTAGAGTCGTTCCTGCAGGTCGGCGGCGGGATACGGCGTTGTAGATGTGTTGGCGTACAGGACCAGTATCACGGGGACCCGGAAGGTCCCGGTGAGGGCGGCGCCGTAGGCGGCCGCCTGCCGGGGCGCCATCCGGGCGACCTGGATCCCCCGCGCCGCGAGGTTGGCGCGAGCGGTGCGAACGGACTGCAGTTCGCGCTTCCAAGCGCGCCGGAACTCGAAGACGTTGGGATCGCGCGCGAGGCGTTCCATGACCTGCCGAGGCGGGGTCGCGCCGTGGCGGCGGCCAGCCTCGAGGATGTCCTGCGCCGGCGCGGCAGAGGCGATGCAGACCGCGCCGAGGAGCGAAAGCAGGAGCGAGCGAATCGTCGTGTCGTGGTTCATGGCTCGATCCTCACTGAAGTGCCGACCGCATCGACGGCAGAGACGAGGCGGTTGAACGTCCGGGCGGAAACGAGGTCTTCGAGACCGAGCTCGATCCGGTGCGTCCCCGTTGCCCCGGGCTTGACCACGAGATCGAACTGCAGGAAATCTCCGCGCGTCAGATCGTTCCTCGGCCGGCTGATGACGAAGACGAGCAGGTCACCTGCCGATGTGATCCCCGCGTTGACGAGGTCGTCTCCGTCGTACCTGATCCCACTGGCGAGCTGGAACACGCTGGAATTCCAGGTCAACACCCCGATGATGGCGCCCCACGCCTCGGGCGCGAGCGCCGCGAGCTCGGCCGTGATGGTGACGGTAATGGTGTCCCCGGGCGACGCGGTGGCGTCCGAGACGAGCATGAAGGTCCGCCCGGGCCTCGGCGTAGCGGAGCGATCGACCGTTGCGGTGACGCGGAGCGTATCGGTTAGCCCTTCGGCGGTGATGGCGAGCACTTGCGTGTCGAGGTTGGAACCGATCGTCCAGCGGGTCCGAGCCGTCCCATCGGCCAGGGTCTGCATGCTGGACGTCGAGACCGAGCCGTTCCCCTGCGTGATGGTGAAGGTGACGCGCACGCCCTCCAAGGCGCCGCCGAGGGCGTCGACGACACGCACGACGATATCCTCGCGGAGCTCGAAGCCGGCGTAGGCGGTCTGGCCGTCACCGGAGATGAGCTCGATGGCGGCAGGAGGGAGCGGCTTGGCCGTGGCCGTGAAGGTGGCCAGCAGGACGCCGGTGGCGGCTTCCCTGACTTGGAGCGTCTGCGTCCCTATGACGGTCCCCAGGGTCCACGTAGTCGACGCGCGGCCGGCGTCGTCCGTCGTGGCGTTCGGCGCGGAGCCCCCATGGCTCGCCTCGAAGGTGAGTTCGCGCCCGGCGACGGGGGAGCCGCCGGCGTCGCGGAGCTCGACCTCGATCGGCACCGGGAGCGACGAGCCGATCTCTCCGATCTGCGCGTCACCATCGACCTTGACCGTGCTCGCGACGCGCTGCTGAACGGTGACCGAGACGGAGTCGCTCACCTTTCCGGCGGTAGCGCGCACGTAGGCCGAGCCGTTGCCGATCGCGGTGACCAACCCGTTGCCATCCACGGTGACGACGGCGGTGTCGGACGACGACCAGTCGACGGAGACGGAGACCGCCTTGGAAGAACCGCTCACCGCCTTGACCGAGAGCTGGAGGGTATCGCCTAGGCTGGTCAGCGTCACGGGAGTGGAGAAAGAGATGGAAATCTCTCTCACTTCCTCGGGGCCGACGACTTTGTCGCTGCACGCCGCCATGACGACGCCGACGACCACGAGCAACGCTCCGACGCGCGCTCGCAGCGACTCACGAAATCGTGGCAGGTTGTGCATAGAGGATCTGGAATCGTGATTTGCGAATGGGCGCGGCGCGAAACGAAGGGACTACCCCCGGCGCGGCGCGCCGTTGGACAGCAAGAAAATAAAGACTAGCATCCCGCGAATGCAATGATCTCGTTCCGCGCCAGCGATCGGCGAGGCGGGGAATTCGATCGCGGGTGCGGCGCGGATCCCGACGGCAGGGTCGGAAGCTCGGGGAGGGGGCGCCCCCCCGCTACCATTCCAATCGCGCCGCGGTCGGCGAGGCTGGGACCTGCCGCGAGCCGGCGACCTGGACGGGGAGTACGGCTGCGGCGCACGGCTGACGATCGTCCCCGTCTCCGGATGGCGGTGCTAGCGGTGGTGCGGCAGAAGTATCTGCTGTGACTTATCGCGAATCGCGTGACCCGTCCACATCGACTCCTCCATATCCGCGGTGACGTTGGGCGATGGGCGCGCCGGAGACATCAACGCCGTCCCCACCGAGTGTACGGCCGGAAGCTGCTACGGTAGCGTGGTCTGCGGTACTCGCCGAGGTCGCGCGGCGCCGTCGGGATGCCGTGTCCCCGCCGATAGCCGTAGCGCCTCATCCTGCCACGCAGCCTCACATACTCCGCGCCGTACTCCGCCTCGCCGAGGGGTCTGGTGAAGCCGATCAGACCGCTGAAGCGGGGGCGGTGATAGATGGTCCGTTCCGAGTACTCGTAGCTGTAAGGCGATCCGCCGCTGTAGCGGCCGTATCGCTCCGAGAAGTCGCGCATCCCCATGCGCGCCCTCACTTCGCTGACCGCGCCGCTCGGGCGGTACTCGCCGAAGTCATCGTCGTAGCCGCCGCTCCAACCCACACGGGGATAGGGCAGGTAACGGCCGGCGCCGGTCGTGGGCCGCGCCGCGGGGGCGCTTTCCGGCGCGCGGTAGCGCTCGGTCATGGGGTCGTACATACGGGCGGGGAATGCCGCTCTGTAGCTCCGCCAGCGACTCTGGGGGCGGGTGGGGTAGCGACTCCGCTGGCGATCGTATAGCTCGTCGTAGGGCGGCATCTCTCGTACTCCGGTCATGGGGTTGCGGGGTGGTGGCGGTGCAAGTCCCGCGCCGGTCGCGGATGCCGTACGCAGTACGCCCTCCCTACCGATCCACGCCAGTCATTCCAACAATGAAGGCAACGAGGCGCCACGCGCGACCGGATGTATCAGCACCCCCTCGTGCGGGAGTCTGATCTCGACCGGGCGGTCCCTGACCGCGCGCCGGAACCCCTTCCCCTTCAGGATTCGCTCGAGATAGAGCCACTTGAGGATGACCATGCAGGAGGCGAGCGTCGGGACGGCGACCACGACGGCGATCACCCCCAGGAGGTGGGCCATGATCAGGACGCTGAGGAGGGTCAGCACCGGAGGGAGATGGACCTGGTGCTCCATGACCATCGGTGAGATGACGTTGGTCTCGACGATATGGATGCCTATGCCGAGGAGGATGACTGCGAGTATCTCGAAGATCCCCGCGCTGCCGACGAGGAAGAGTACGGGCAAGGCGAGGGAGAGTAGTGTGCCGAAGACCGGAACGATCGAGACCGCGCCGGTGAAGACGCCGAAGGCGAGGGCGTATGGCACGCCGAGGAGGTGTAGCCCGACGGAGAAGAGGATCCCCAGCGTGAACATCATGATCACCTGGCCCACTATCCAGGCCTTGAGCGTACGGGAGAGGTCGGCCAGGAGGTTGCGGGCGAGCTGGTGGTGGACCGGGGGGAGGAGGGCGATGAGCCCCTCGCGGTAGAGCCCGGGTCGGAGCGCGATGTAGATCGACATGGTCACGACCCCGATCACCTGGATGAGGAGGCCTACGCCGTCGAAGAGATACGGCACGGCGTCCCGGAAGTAGCGCCCTACCTCCGGGAGTATGCTACCGAGGTAGCTCTCGCCGGCTTCGAGGGGTCCTAGGAGGTGCGCCACTACCGGGGAGCGCTCCGAGAGTTGGCGGAGCTGGGCGTCCCAGATCTCCAGCTGGCCGGGAAGGATGAGCCAGAGCTCGTGGACCTGTCTCACAACGGGTGGTACGACGAGGAGTCCGATCCCGGCGACGGCGAGGATGGTGACCGCGACGGCACAGATGAGGCCGAGGCGTCTGGGGATGCCGAACCAGTGTTGTAGCCTGTCGGTGATCGCACCGAGGTAAAGCGAGCCGAGGACGGCGAGGAACAACAAAAGCAAGATCTCCGCGACGCTGTAGAGGAAGAGGAGCAGCAGCATCGCGGAGATCGAACCTGCGAGAACGCGGAAGGTCTTGCGTCTCACTCCTACCTCAACCGTCTTCCTCCAGGATGGCGTCCTTGACCTCTTCGACGTGCGCGGGGCGGAGCCGCTTGGTATCGTCGGCGGACGCCGGTAACAGCCCCATCTTCTGCTTGAGCGCGATCAACCGCTGGTCGACGGAATCGGAGCCCTCGAGCCGGGCGAACTCCTTCTCGAGGGTGTCGCCGCTGAGGGTATCGGTGACCTCTGCGGCGGCGAGGGCGCGGCGCTCGGTGTCTTCGATCTTTTCAGCCATCCGGTCGAAGACCTCGAAGGCGGAGCGGTCGGAGAGGCCGGCAATGGTTTCGTGGATACGACGCTGAGCCTGGGCGCGCTTGTGCTTGGCGACGAGGAGGTTCCGCTTCCTCTTGGCCTCCTCGATCTTCTCGTTGAGCTGGCGGAGCGCTTCCTTGAGCTTCTCGGTCTCTGCGGCCTGGCGGCGCCAGGTGGCCTCGAGCATGGCGGCGCGTTCGGCGTGCTCCTGGTGCCGGACGAGGGCCTGCTTGGCGAGGTCGTCGCGGCCCTCGCGGACGGCGAGCATGGCGCGGTTCTCCCAGTCGGCGGCCTGGCGCTTCTCGTCGTCGACCTGGGCGCGCAGCTTACGCTCGTCGGCGATCGCTACGGCGACCTCTTGCTTGGCCTTGGCGAGTTGGCCGCGCATGTCCTCGAGGATCTGCGTGAGAATCTTCTCCGGATTCTCCGCGCGGGAGATGGCATCCGTGACGTTGGACCGGAAGAGCATGGACAGCTTCTGGAAGATCCCCATTTCACCTCACCCTCGTGAGCGGCCAGGATTATTTCGGCCGGTTCCGCCGGTTTGCAGGCAATCGCAAAGAATGTGCTTTGGGACAATACGCTACAATGGTGGGGAATGTTTCAGCAAGGGTGGTTGGGTTGTTCTGGTTCACGACGTGTGGACCGTGGTCGGCAGTGCTGCGGCGGTTGCTGCCGCGAAACCGGGCTACGGCTGGCAACACCGCGGCGGAGGTGGTGTTTCACGCGGCGTGGACTATGGCTGCCAGCGCTGCGGCTGGGGTGGATCGCTTCCACGAGCGAGAGAAACTCGCTCCCCCCTTCCCCGCCACCCGCCGCCCCGCGTCCCATCCCCCTGCCACCGCCTACCGCCTCCGTCCCCGCCGTCGCCACCCTCGGCCTACCCCTGCTCGGACAGTCTCTCGCTCGCTCCAGCGATCCACCCCAGCGCCTCCGCTCTTGGTTGGGGAGAGATCGTTGGACTAATACCGAATGCGCTGGCTCGGGCGGCGCTCCGGCGGGGTATTGAACTGGCGTATTCGGTATGAGAGGCCAGGTCCGGACCTCACCTCAACCCACGGGCTCCAACCGGAGTATATCGGCGAGGAACCGGCCGGTGTGGGACAGCGGGTTGGCGGCCACCTCCTCGGGGGTGCCGGCGGCTACGATCGTGCCGCCGCCACGCCCGCCCTCCGGGCCCAGGTCGACGATCCAGTCCGCGGTCTTGATGACGTCCAGGTTGTGCTCGATGACGACGACGGTGTTACCGCGATCGACGAGGCGGTGGAGGACGTCGAGGAGCATCCTGACGTCCTCGAAGTGGAGGCCGGTCGTCGGCTCGTCGAGGATGTAGAGGGTACGGCCGGTGTCGCGGCGGGAGAGCTCCGTGGCGAGCTTGACGCGTTGCGCCTCGCCGCCGGAGAGCGTGGTCGCGGACTGGCCGAGGTGGATGTAGCCGAGCCCTACGTCGGAGAGGGTCTGGAGGCGGTGGCGCAGCGACGGGACCTGGTCGAAGAAGTCGAGCGCCTCGTCGACGGTCATCTCCAGGACGTCGGCGATCGTCTTCCCCTTGTAGTAGACCTCCAGGGTCTCGCGGTTGTAGCGCTTGCCGCGGCAGAGGTCGCAGGGGACGTAGACGTCGGGGAGGAAGTGCATCTCGATCTTGACGAGGCCGTCCCCCTGGCAGGCCTCGCAGCGCCCACCCTTCACGTTGAAGGAGAAGCGGCCGGGGTTGTACCCGCGGAGCTTCGATTCCGGGAGCTCGGCGAAGAGCTGCCGGATCGGGGTGAAGAGCCCGGTGTAGGTCGCCGGGTTGGAACGCGGGGTCCTGCCGATCGGCGACTGGTCGACGTTGATGACCTTGTCGAGGTGCTCGAGCCCTTCGATCCGGTCGTGCGCGCCTGGGATGGTACGGGCGCGGTGGAAGTGCCGGGCGAGGGCCTGGTAGAGGATGTCGTTGATGAGGGTGCTCTTCCCCGAGCCGCTCACCCCGGTGACGCAGGTCAGGGTCCCGAGGGGGACGGCGAGGTCGATCCCACGGAGGTTGTGCTGCCGGGCGTTGCGGACGACGAGGTGCTGGCCCGTACCGGGTCGTCTGACCGGTGGGATCGAGATCTCGCGGTCGCCGCGGAGGTAGGCGGCGGTGAGGGAGCGCTCACTCTTGAGTACCTCCTCCAGGGTCCCCTCGGCCACGATCTCGCCGCCGTGGCGCCCCGCGCCGGGGCCGAGGTCGATGATGTGGTCGGCGGCCATGATCGTGTCCTGGTCGTGCTCGACGACGATCACGGTGTTGCCGAGGTCGCGGAGCTGGCGCAGCGTGGCGAGGAGTCGCTCGTTGTCGCGCTGGTGGAGCCCGATCGAGGGTTCGTCGAGGATGTAGAGGACGCCGACGAGCCGGCTCCCGATCTGCGTGGCTAGCCGGATCCGCTGCGCCTCGCCGCCGGAGAGGGTCTCGGCGCTGCGGCCGAGAGTAAGGTAGTCGAGCCCGACGTTGACCAGGAACTGGAGCCGCTCCCGGACCTCCTTCAGGATCGGGCCGGCGATCTCGGCAGGTAGTATCGTGCCGTCCTCGCCCGTGGCCTCGCCGCTCCCGGTGAGGCGAAGCGAGCCGAAGAAGTCGAGGGCCTCGGCGACGCTCAACTCGACGACGTCGCCTAGCGAACGACCGGCGATGGTGACCGCCAGGCTTTCGGGGCGCAGCCGGGTGCCGTTACAGGCGGCGCACGGGAGGGTGCTCATGTACTCCAGGAGCTGTTCCCGGACGGTGTCCGACGTGGTCTCCTCGTACCGACGCATGACGTTGGCGAGGATCCCCTCCCAGGGCTCGCTGTAGTAGCCGGAGGTGCCGCCGGTGCGGTAGGGGAAGCGGATCTTGGTCTTCCCCGAGCCGTAGAGGAGCGCGTGCCGGACCGACTCCGGGAGCTCGCCCCAGGGGGTGTTCAGGTCGAAGCCGTAGTGTTCGGCGAGCCCGGGGAGTACCGAGCGGCGGAGGTGGCCGGCGGGTTCGCCCCAGGGGAGGATCACCCCTTCGAGGATCGAGATGATCGGGTTGCCGATGACGAGCTCCGGGCTGACCTCGCGGCGCGTGCCTAGCCCGCTGCAGGCGGGGCAGGCGCCGTAGGGGGAGTTGAAGGAGAACTGCCTCGGCTCGAGCTCCTCCATGCTGGTGCCGCAGTGGGCGCAGGCGTAGTGCTCGCTGAAGAGGTGGCTCTTCGGGTCGCCCTCGCCGTGCAGGATCACCTCGACGATGCCGTTGGCGGCGCGGAGCGCGGTCTCGATCGAGTCGGCCAGGCGCGAACGGTCCTCCTCACGGACGACCAACCGGTCGACGATCACGGCGACGTCGTGGTTCTCGTAACGATTCAGCTTCGGCGGCGACTCCAGGTCGTAGACCTCCCCGTCGACACGTACGCGGATGAAACCCTTGCCGCGGAGCTCTTCGAAGAGCTCGCGGAACTCGCCTTTGCGGCCGCGGATCAGGGGGGCGAGGATCTCGATGCGGCTCCCCACGGGCCAGCCGAGGACCTGATCGACTATCTGCGTGGCCGACTGGCGGTGGACCGGCCTGCCGCAGTCGGGGCAATGCGGGGTCCCGCAGCGGGCCCAGAGAAGACGGAGATAGTCGTAGATCTCGGTGACGGTCCCGACGGTCGAGCGCGGGTTCCGGCCGGTGGTCTTCTGCTCGATCGAGATGGCGGGGGAGAGCCCTTCGATGACGTCGACGTCCGGCTTCTCCATGATCCCGAGGAACTGCCGGGCGTAGGCGGAGAGGGACTCGACGTAGCGACGCTGGCCTTCGGCGTAGATCGTGTCGAAGGCGAGCGACGACTTCCCAGAGCCCGAGAGACCGGTGATGACTACCAGCCGGTCGCGAGGGATCTCGACATCGATATTCTTCAGGTTGTGCTCGCGGGCGCCGCGGACAACCAGCTTCTCATCTCGCATAACCCTGGAAGATGCCAAGAGATACACCGCCAGTCAAGGTGACCGGAGGCGAGACCCGCGAGGAGGTCTGGCGGTAGTGACCGGGGATTTTACCCCGTCGTGGGGCTGCGGTTCATCGGGGATGGTGTTCGGAATCGGGGGTAGAGGCGGGGCGGACATAGCACAAAGTACCAGAACCGTCCGTCACGGGAGGGGTAACTCCATGTCTGTAAATACGTTACCAATCCGAATCCGCAGCATTGGGGTCATATTGGCGGTCGATAGGGAGTTCTAGCCGTGGCAGGGGGCGGGGAGCGCGGATTCTATGTATCGAGTCGATGGAGTCGAGTGTGGATCGCCGTGCCGGCGGTCGCACGATGCGCTGATGGAGGCGAGATCTAGATGTTCGGTGGTTCGAGCCGAGGATGGTTGGCGTGGATCGGTGGGATAGTGCGCCCATTCCGCGGGGCGATCCTGGCGGTGCTGGGGTTGACGGTGGTGGGGGCGATGGTGCAGGCGATGGAACCGCTGGTCTTGAAGTATCTCTTCGATGGTCTGGCAGGGGGTGGCGTGGGGCGCGGGGTGGTGGTGGGGCTGGGGGGGGTGGTGGCGCTCGGGGTCGCGCGGGAGGTGGCGACGGGGTTCTCGAACCTGTTGAGCTGGCGCGTACGGATCCGGGTGCAGTTCGAGCTGCTGCGGCGGGCGGTGCAGCGGCTGCATTCGCTGCCGATCTCTTACCACCGGAGTGAGAGCGTGGGCGGGTTGATGACGAAGCTGGACCGGGGGACGACCGGTCTGGTGGGCGCGCTCGCTGAGTTGATGTTCAACGTGCTGCCGGCGGTGCTCTACCTGGTCTTCTCGCTGGTGTTGATGTTCCGTTTGGATTGGCGTCTCTCGTTGGTGGTACTCTTCTTCGCGCCACTTCCGGCACTGGTGGGGGCGTGGGCGGCGCGGGAGCAGACGCAGCGGGAGCGGACGCTGCTCGATCGGTGGACGCGTATCTATTCCCGCTTCAACGAGGTGTTGGCGGGGATCGTGACGGTGAAGAGCTTCGCAATGGAGGAGGAAGAGGGGCGTCGTTTCCTGGGGGAGGTCGACCGCGCGAACGGGGTAGTGCTGCGGGGAGTGGCGCGGGACACTGGCACCGGCGCCGTGCGGAACCTGGTGTCGCTCGCGGCGCGCGCCACGGCGTTGGGGGTGGGGGCCTGGCTGGTACTGCGAGGCGAAGCGACGGTGGGGACGCTGGTGGCGTTCCTCGGATACATGGGTGGTCTGTTCGGTCCGGTGGAGGGGTTGACGGGGGTGTATCAGACGCTGCGGCGGGCGACGGTTTCGCTGGAGGCAATCGCGTCGATCCTCGATGCGCCGGAGACGGTGCAGGACGCGCCCGACGCCATCGAGCCCGGAGAGCTGCGGGGCGAGGTCAGATTCGAGGGGGTACGCTTCGGGTACCGTGAGGGAGAGTGGATCTTGGATGGGATCGACCTGGAGGTGCGGCCCGGGGAGCTGATCGCGCTGGTAGGGCCGAGTGGCGCGGGGAAGAGTACGTTGATCTCCCTCGTGCAACGACTACACGACCCGGTCTCCGGGAGGGTGCTGGTCGATGGAATGGACCTGCGCCGGCTCCGGCAACATGCGCTCCGACGCCAGATCGGGGTGGTGCTGCAGGACGCGCTACTCTTCAACGACACCATCGCGAAGAACATTGCCTATGGTCGCCCCGACGCCTCGCGAGCCGAGATCGAGGCGGCCGCGCGGGCGGCTAATGCGCACGATTTCATCATGCGCCTACCGAACGGCTACGACACCATGGTCGGCGAACGCGGCGGTCTCCTCTCTGGGGGCGAGCGTCAGCGGATCGCGATCGCACGAGCGTTGCTGAAGGACCCGCCCATCCTGATCCTGGACGAGGCGACGTCGGCGCTGGACGCCGAGTCGGAAATGCTGGTGCAGGAGGCGTTGAGTCGGCTCGTACGGGGCCGTACGACGTTCGTGATCGCACACCGGCTAGCCACGGTAGTGGGCGCCGACCGGATATTGGTGCTGAAGGATGGCCGGATCATAGAGTCGGGGACGCATCTGGAGCTGCTGGCGCGGGGGGGATACTATGCGTCGCTGGTGGAGAAGCAGACGCGTGGGTTGATCAGGGCGGCGTGAAAGGGGAGTCAGGAGGGTGCCGGCTTGGCATTCGGGGGTTGGGATTCAGGATTCGGGGGTGGGGGAAGCCGGCCTCGCGGCGGATATTGGAGTGCCGGGTGAGGCTGGCTTCGCGGGGTTGGTAGCGGGTCACTTTGGAGTTCGCGGGGGGCCGGGAGTTCCCGCGCTCCGAGATACTCGGAGCCGGCGAGATTCCCGTGGTACCCGGCAAGCCTGAGCGGCCCTGCGACTTACTCTCCCCCCGAATCCCGAATCCCCAACACCTCCCTGACCCCTGCCCCCCAATCCCTGATCCCTTACTTCAACACCCGCTCGATGTACTTCGACTCGCGGGGGTCGACGCGAACGACGTCGCCTTCGTTGACGAAGGGCGGGACCTGGACCGTCACTCCGTTCTCGAGCTTGGCCGGCTTGGTGACCGAAGTCTTGGTATCGCCCTTGGCGGCGGGCTCGGTCTCTACGACGGTGAGCTCGAGGGAGTTGGGGAGTTCGACGCCGATCGGCTTACCCTCGTAGAACTCGGCGAGGATGACCATGTTGGGGGTCAACCAGGCCGCGGCGTCGCCGAGGGCTTCGTCGTCCAGCTCGATCTGGTCGTAGGTCTGGTTGTTCATGAAGTGGTAGTGCGTGCCATCCGAGTAGAGGAACTGGAGCTCCTGCGTCTCGAGGAAGGCGCGCTCCACGGTGTCGGCGGCCCGGAACCGGTGTTCGAAGGTGTTACCGGAGCGGAGGTTACGCATCTTGACCTGCACGAAGGCGCGCAGGTTACCAGGCGTGTGATGGTGGAAATCGAGCACCCGGCAGGGCTCCCCATTGAAGACGAGGACAGTCCCCCGACGGATCTGGGTTGCGGGCATCGACATGTTAGATCACTCCCGATCGATTCGTTGAGGCGGCCGCGCTGTCGTTCGATCGAAACACACGGCACCAGGCACAGATCTGAAATTTCGCACAAAATCCTTGTGAGATCAAGATTTTCCGATGCGAAAACGGGCAGCGGGACGGGGGGCCGGGTGCGCGAGGCGCCTAGCTCGGACGGAGCTGACGGCGCGGGGGCGTCGTCGTTCCCGGGTACCGAGTCCGTGGCCCGCCCCCGATCCGGCAGGTGATCGCGTCGACCCGCGCGGGTGTCGCTACCTAGAGCTGCGCGGTACGACCAGGATGGCGCCGAAGTTGTGCCCTGTCCCCCATCTCTGGGTGGCGTTGGCTGCGGAGATGAACTCGATGCGCTCGATCGCGGAGGGGGAGATCTCACGGAGCGTCTCGATCCCGCCGAGTTGATTGGCGCCGTAGTAGACCACGATACCGCCCTCCTCGTCGGAGAAGCTCTGTATTCCCCGCGTGGTGAGCCAGTTGGGTCGTAGAGCCTGGACGATCTCCAAGGCGTTGTCGCGGTTGTGCTGCTCGATCTGAACCCTGGTGATGACGTTGGAGTTCGTGTTCGTGATCCCCGCCTTCTGGCCCGGTCCGGAGCCTGCGCAGGCCACGGCGGCTGCCAGCAGAGCTATCGAACAGAGGCGGTGTAGCTGGTTCATGGGGTGTCTCCGTGGTATGGTCCGGGTGTCATGGTGAGGATGCGAGCCAGCGAGTACGTCGTCAAGGTGTGATACCGAATACGGTTGTTTCGTGCCTGTAGCGTAGGTACGGGATTCGGCATTCGGGATTCAGGGTGGTGCTGTGCTGGAACGATGTCTGTAGATTTGCACGGTCTGTCGTAATTCGTGAGCGCGGTCTCTCGTAATTACGTGCGCTCTCTTTCGTAATTGCGCCTATTTCGTTACGGGACAATCGTTTCGAGACCAGCCCCCCCAGCCCGCCGCAGGGTCTCCGCCGCCTCGTACATCCTTGGTCGCCCATGCTCCATCCCACGAATACCCCTCCTCCCTCGACGTCCGGCGTGGCCAAGACGCTGGCCTTGCCCAATACCGGGAGCGTTTACGCCCCCTGGCTCGGGGCCGCCAAGAGCAGATTGGAATTGCGGGTGGCGAAGGTATCTGGCGCCTTTGCGCTCCCCCGTAACGCGTGATAGGATTACGGCGCATGAGCAGGCGAAATGATTCCCGTCGGAGCACGTCCGTTTGGATGCTGAAATCAGGCGAGCGATAGCCGGGCACCTCCTAATCACGTTTCGGTACGGCGGCCATCCTCGCGTGGTGGAGCCACACGTGCTGGGCATGAGCAAGGGCCGCCTGCGCCTCCAGGGCTATCAGGTCGGTGGACAGAGTGCCACGGGCGGAATTCCAGAGTGGCGCTATTTCGATCTAGCCGGGATGACCGATTTGCGGGTTCTGGACACACGGTTCGCAGGTCCCCGCCCAGGTAGTGCACCGACTAAGACGTTGAATCGCCCCGGGTTTGCCGGAGACTCCAACCTTTGAGAGATTGGGGTCATGAAACAGGCAAAGAAGTACTCCCCCGAGGTGCGGGAGCGGGCGGTTCGGATGGTGTTCGAGCACGAGGCTG
>Ga0180216_1002843_pt1 | contig 14066 bp, 11 predicted proteins | sample eDN3rd37CBELigMG_FD_128879 | JGI IMG/M metagenome (GOLD analysis project Ga0180216, IMG submission 128879) | Enriched Miracle-Growth compost microbial communities from Emeryville, California, USA - eDNA 3rd pass 37_C BE-Lig MG (version 2)... ... | reverse complement strand
TGAGAGCGGGGTCGCCTACTACCTGGAGGGACCGCGTTCGAGGGATTACTGCCTCGAGGGCGAGGTCAACCGAGCCCCCCATTTCGTCGGCGGCCGACTGCGCTCTCGCCTGGGCCAGGTTGGAGAGAAGTATTCCATCGCGCTTTGGGTCTGGAACGGCATGCCGAACGACGCCCGCGAAGTGACCGGCTTCGTCTTTTCTCGCGGTCACGATCAGGGCGTCAGCGGCAACGGCGACGTCCTGGGGATCGACGGCATGGGCGAGCACCAGGGCCGGCTGCTCCTGCTCAACGGCGATGATTGGAGCAAGACCGTCGGCGGCAAGACCCCAATCCCCCGTTGGGAGTGGCGGCACATCGTCTTGGTCCGCGACGGCGAGCGGGCTCGCGTCTACATCAACGGTGAACTGGACATCGATGCGAAGGTCGGCGTCGGCTCCGATCCGAGCGAATGGTTCTTTGGCGGCCGAGCCGACAACGACTCGAACTGGGAGGGCCGGCTGGACGAGATCGCCGTCTTCGATCGCCCGCTGACCGAGGACGAGATCGCGAAGATCGCGCCGCGGTGACGGGTCCGAATCGCGCGTCGGAACCCTCCGGCGCGCGACCCCGGCGCGGGCCGGGGCGGCGTCGGGTATAATCGTCCCGTCGCGCCGCGCGGGGCTCGATGTCGACGCCCGCCGGTTTGATGGGAGGAGCCGTCCGATGCGCATGAGTCTGTTCCTAACCTGCTTCAATGACACGCTGTTCCCGGCAACCGGCCGGGCGGTGGTCGCCCTTTTGGAGCGGCTCGGCCATCAGGTCGAGTTCCCCCTGGATCAGACCTGTTGCGGCCAGATGCACTACAACACGGGCTACCAACCCGAAGCGCTCCCTTTGGTCCGCCACTTCGTCCGGGTCTTCGGCGACTCCGAGATCGTCGTCTCGCCCTCGGCCTCGTGCGTGGGGATGGTTCACGACTTCTATCCCAAGATCGCCGCCGAGTCGGGAGACGAAGCCCTGCAACGCGCCGTCGCCGACCTGATCCCCCGCGTCTTCGAGCTGACGACCCTGCTGGTCAACAAGCTTGGGGTGGAGGACGTCGGCGCCTATTTCCCGCACCGGGCAACCTATCACCCGACTTGCCACTCGCTGCGGATGTACCGCGTCGGCGACGCTCCCATGCGGCTCTTGCGCAATGTCCGGGGGCTTGATCTGGTGGACCTGCCCAACGCCGAGGAGTGCTGCGGGTTCGGCGGCACCTTCGCCGTGAAGAACGCCGACACCTCGATCGCGATGCTGTCGGACAAGATCCGCTGCGCGCTCGACACCGACGCCGAGTACTGCGTCGCCGTCGATAATTCGTGCCTGATGCACATCGGCGGCGGCCTGCACCGCCAGCGCGCCGGGGTTGAACCGATCCACCTGGCCGAAGTTCTGGCCGCCACCGAGGAGGGAGGCCGAGCATGAGCCGCCACGCGCCCACCACCCGCGCCGAGCTGATGTCGCGCGACGTCGAGCCATTGCCGACCCACGCCCCGGCCCAGCCGTTCCCCGAGGCCGCCCGGATCTCGCTGGCCGACGTTCAGCTTCGCCGCAACATGGGGAAGGTCACGACCACCATTCGCGCCAAGCGGGCCAAGGCGGTCGCCGAGCTTCCCGACTGGGAGGACCTTCGCGAGGCCGGCCGGGCGATCAAGGACCAGACCCTCCGCCACCTCGACCATTACCTGATCCAACTGGAGCAAGCCGTCACCAAAGCCGGCGGCAAGGTTCACTGGGCCGCCGACGCCACCGAGGCCAACCGGATCATCACCGAGTTGGTCAAGGCGCATGCGACGAACGAGGTGGTCAAGATCAAGTCGCTGACCACCGACGAGCTGGGACTCAACGAGGCGCTCCACGAGATCGGCGTCGAGGCGTTCGAGACCGACCTGGCCGAGCTCATCATTCAACTGGCCGGAGAGCGGTCGTCGCACATCCTCGTGCCGGCGATCCACAAGAACCGCGCCGAGATCCGAGCCCTGTTTCGCCGTCAACTGGCCGACACCGAGAACCTGACCGACGAGCCCAAGGCCCTGGCCGGCGCGGCGCGGGCGCACCTGCGCAAGAAGTTCCTCTCGGCCAAGGTCGCGGTCAGCGGCGCGAACTTCGGCGTCGCCGAGACGGGGAGCATCTGCATCGTCGAATCGGAGGGGAACGGCCGGATGTGCCTGACCCTTCCCCGCGTTCTGATCTCGGTTATGGGGATCGAGAAGGTCATCCCCTCCTGGCGTGATTTGGAGGTCTACCTTCAGCTTCTTCCCCGGTCGAGCACGGCCGAGCGGATGAACCCCTACACCTCGATCTGGACCGGCGCGTCGGCCCCGGGAGACGGGCCGGAGGAGTTCCACCTGGTCTTGCTCGACAACGGTCGGACCAAGGTGCTCGCCGATTCGTTCGGCCGCCAGGCTCTTCAGTGCATCCGGTGCTCGGCCTGCCTGAACGTCTGCCCGGTCTACGAGCGCACCGGGGGACACGCCTACAACTCGGTCTATCCCGGACCCATCGGCGCGATCCTCACGCCGCAACTAGTCGGCGTGCACAACGCGGGCTCGCTCCCCTACGCCTCATCGCTTTGCGGGGCCTGCTACGACGCCTGCCCGGTGAAGATCCACATTCCCCAGGTGCTTGTCCACCTGCGTGGGAAGGTCGTCGAGCACAAACGCGACTCGCTCTCCGGCCGCCTCGCCCCCGAGTCGTTGGCGATGAAGACGCTGGGGAGGGTCTTCACGTCTCCCCGACGGTTTGAGCGATTCCAGAGGCTCGGCCGGCTCGGCCAGCGCCTGAAGGTTCACAACGGCATGATCGAGAGCCTTCCAGGACAACTCGGCGGCTGGACGGCCGTACGCGACGTTTATCCGGTCGCCCCCGAGACGTTCCGCGAGTGGTGGCGGCGCCGCGAGTCGGGATCCACGAGCACCCCGTCCAGCCGGGAGGGCCAATCATGAGCGCGAACTCCGCGAGAGACGTCGTGCTTGGCAAGATTCGAGCGGCCTTGAAGGACGTTCCCCAGTCCGAGAAGCCCGACGGCGCGGCCGTCGAGCGGTCGTACCTGACCACCGCCGACGCCCCCCGATCCGAGCTGGTCCGCCAGTTCATCGAGCGGGTCGAGGAGTATCGGGCCAAGGTGAAAACCACCTCGCCGGACGGCCTGGCGCGGGTGATCGCCGAATCGTGCGCCGAGAACGGTCTCCGATCGCTGGTCGTCCCCGCCGGTCTGCCCGAGGGATGGGCGCCGGCCGATTTGACCTTGCTTCATGAGCCGGGCCTGACCATCGACCAACTCGAACGCGCCGATGGCGCGCTGACCGCCTGCGCCGTTGGGATCGCGCAGACGGGAACGGTGGTCCTGGACGCGGGTCCGGGGCAGGGGAGGCGGGCGGTCACCCTGTTGCCCGACCACCATCTCTGCGTCATCTTCGAAGACCAGATAGTCTGCCTTGTTCCCGAAGCCATCGCGCGACTTCACGACGTGGCGAATCGCCCCGACCGTCCGATCACGTTCATCTCGGGCCCCTCGGCCACCTCCGACATCGAGTTGAATCGCGTGGAGGGCGTCCACGGCCCGCGGAAGCTGGAGGTGATTGTGGTGGCGTCGGCGTGAGCGAGCGATCCGCGAGCCGATAAAACGAAATCCGACGCAATCAACCTTCTCCCCTCGCGGGAGAAGGGAAAATCCGACCTCGTCCGCCGCGTACGCAATTCGGACACCGCCCCGGCGCAACAAAAAAGCCCCCCGCGCCCTTTCAGCGCGGGGGGCCTTCTTGGCCTGGCTCCAACTCACCCCTTGGCGATGGCGGGGGAGCCTTCGGGAACGGCTTCGGAGGTGTAGTCGAACCACTCGGGCTTGAATTCGATCCGGCGGTTCTGGTGCATGGCCAGGTTCGAGGTCAGGGCGATCACCGCGTCGGCCAGGGCGACCTCGCCGGTGCAGCGGGGCTGGTGTTCCTTGTCGGCGTGGAAGTTGGAGGCGTCACCGTTGCGGACGCAGTAGGCGAAGTGCTCAAGCTCCTCGCGGTAGCCGCGCGAGGGGTCGGCCGTCGCAAGCGCGCCGATCGCGGTCGCGGCGCTGGGGCCCGCGGTGCTGGGGCTGGTCTCCAGGACCGGCTTCTTGTTCTGGCTCTCGACCGTGACGCTGGTCTCGCGCGAGGCGTAGGCGTTGCCGGCCTCCTTGTAGAGCAGGATCTCCTTCTCCTGGCTGATGATCATGGTTCCCTTGGAGCCCATGACCATCTCGCCGTAGCCGTCGAACGAGTTGGTGTTGATCGACGAGTAGGTCACGACGACCCGGTCCTTCTCGGTCTCGCCCGGGAACTCGAACAGCGTGAAGACGTGGTCGTCGACCTCGCGGTCGTCCTTGTAGAAGAAGGTGCCGCCGATGCCGGTGACGGCCAGCGGGTGCTTCTTGCCCAGGAAGATCGAACAGGCGTCGAGCTGGTGGCTGCCCAGCTCGGCCATGAGGCCCGCCCCGGTGCGGTTGTAAAGCCGCCAGCGGATCAGCTCCTCAAGGCTCTTGTAGCCGTGGGCGGCGAAGTCGACGTCCTTATCCCTCGGGTCGATCGGCCGCTTCCAGCTGTCGCGGTAGACGATGTTCCCCTTCTCGTCGCGCTCGTACTCGGGAAGGCCGGTCGCCGGATCGTAGATCGTGTTGCCGTCCTTGTCCTTGGCGACCATCGGCTGGGCGTTGTTGCGGTGCCAGAGGGCCCGGATGTGGCGAACGTCGCCCAGGACGCCGTTTTTGAGCAGGAAGTTGGCGTTGTCGTATAGCGCCGAGTAGTGCCGCTGGTGACCGACGGCCAACAGGCGATTGGTTTCCCTGGCGACCCGGCACATCTCCTTGCACTCGGCCACCGAGTGGGCCATCAGCTTCTCGGTGAAGACGTGCTTGCCCGCCTTCATGGCCTCGATCGCCACCGGGGCGTGGAGGTGAAGCGGCAGGGCGATGACCACGACCTCAACGTCGGGATCGTTGTAGACCTCCTCCTTGGTCTTGTACTGCTTCAGCCCCTTGACGTCGGCCGGCGAGTACTGCTTGTGGTCGCTGAACTCCTTGATCGCGCGCTCGATCTGCGAGGGCCGGATGTCGCAGAAGCCGATGTAGTTCAGATAATCGCGATTGTGGAAGCGGATCATCGCCTGGCAGCCTTCGTCGCCGGTGCCGATGATCGCCGCCTTGACCGGGGGCTTGTCGCCCAATCCCTTGTAGCCGAAATAGTAGGCGCCCATCGCCGGGGTGGCGGCGGCGGCGGCCAGCCACTCGCGCCGGCTGATGCCCAGGGCTCGGTTCGCGTTTTCCCGGCCCAACAGTCGTTCTTCGGGGGTCAGGTTCGTCATTCGCGGCTCCTCTCCGTGCGGGGGTTCAAGTATTAATTCGCGACGTGGACCGGGGATTGTTCGTTCGACCGAGCGGCGTCGTCGGTTTGGACCTCAAGACGGGCCAGCCGACGTCGGCGGCGGGCGCCGAAGAAGAGCGCGTCGAGTCCCAGCCAATGGGCGGTCGGCAACGAGGCGATCGCCAGGCAGGCGATCATCTCGATCAGGTTCTTGCTGACGATCCAGTAATGCCCCTCGAGCTTCGGGCTGACCGGCAGGCCGGGGAGGGGAGGCATCGACAGGTAAAGCATTCCCAGGAAGATCGCGGCGCAGATCGCGGCGAAGGGAGTCAGGAAGCCCAGGATCAGGCAGGCCCCCATCAGGATCAGGCCGTAGATGGTCATCGTATTGGCCACGTCGAGGAACGTCGTCGGCGGATGATACTCGGCCTTTCGATCGAGCCAGACGTCGTAGGAGGCCGCCGCCGAGGCGGGGAGAATGCTTCGGAACGCCTTGAACTCGTAGCGGGACCGCGCGGCCGCCTTCTGCTCGGGCGTCGCCAGGTCGACGATGGCGGCCTTCAACTCCTCGCCGCGCTGAATCAAGGGGGCGGTCAGCGTGCCGCGGTCGATGTTCAGCGCCGCGCGCGACTCCTCGGCGCGCTCGCGCTCGTAGGAGAGGGCGTTGGGATCGCGCTCGACCGCCATCACCGCGGCCAGGTCGTGGTAGTACTTGTCCCGCTTTTCCCGGTTCTCGTAATTGTTGAACCAGTAGTCGGCCCAAAGATTGCTCTCGTCGAGAAGCGCGCCAACCTCGCTCTTTTGCTTCTCGTCGAACCCGTAGTGGTTGCCAATGCCGGTGGCCGTCTCGGCCCACTTGGCCTTCAGTCGGGGCGGATCGAGCAGGGCCAGGCCGTTGGGGTCCGGCAGCATGCCGCGGAAATACGGGGCGAACGGCCCGTTCGCCTGTCGCAGGTAGCCCTCCGCCGAGAACGGCTTGTCGTCGAGCACCGTTGATTCGTACTTGTCGAGCCCCTCGGTCAGAAAATGCCAGCCGATGGCGATTCGGAGCAAGATCAGAAATAAAGCCCCGAAAAAACCGGGGTAATAGCGTCGAGCGGCGTTCAGGGGACGGCTCCTTTCCAAAGGTGGGGCGAAGGCGGCGGCGGCCCGAGTTCGAGCGGTCTTGCCCTCGATTTCGGGACGCCGATCAAATTCGCGGGATCGACTTATAATTTACCATCTTAAGTTAAATGGGCGAGAAGTCGTATTCCTCCAGGCCGAAGGAAAGGACGCGGGGGGAGCCGTCGGTCGGCCCCTTGTCGACGATCACGACGCCGATCTCCGGGCGCCGGGCCGACAGTTCGCGGGCGGCCTCGGGGCCGAGCAGGTAGACGGCCGTCGACAGGGCGTCGGCCTCGGCGGCGGTCGGCGCCAGCACGGTGACGCTCGCCGGGCCGTTGGCCGGCCGGCCGGTTCTCGGGTCGAGGATGTGGCCGTAGGACCGGCCGTCGATCACGAAATTCTGAAACGCGCCGCCCGAAGTTCCCAGGGCGCGGTTTCGAAGCCGGAGGGTTCCCAGGGGGGAATCCGGGTTGAACGGGTTGCGCAGGGCGATCTCCCAGCGCCCGCCGAATCGTCCCGGCGGCGATCCCAGGGCGAAGAGGCTCGACTGGCCGCCATGCACCAGGGCCGCGGTGGGCGCCCAGTGCCCGCGGATCACGTCGACCGCGCGGTCGATCGCGTAGCCCTTGCCGATGCTCCCCAGGTTGATCCGAACGCCCGGAACGTCGAAGGCGACCGACGGCCCGGCGGGATCGAGCCGCAGGTGGCGCCAGCCGGTTCGCGCCCGGGCGTCGGCCAGCTCGTCGGCCGATGGGACGCGCTTGGGCCCCCGCGTGAAGCCCCAGGCCTCCGACAGCGCGCCCGAAGTCACGTCGTAGGCTCCGCCGGTCAATCGGCTTAACTCGATGGCGCGCTCCAGCAGGTCGTAAAGCCCGCGCTCCACGACCACCGGCCCCAGATGCGCCGACTGGTTCAGTCGACTGACCTCGGACTCGTCGTTGTAGACGGTGAGCTGGGCCTCCAGAGCGTCGACCAGGTCGAGCGCCCGCGTCGCCAGATCGACGGCCCCGGGCGTCTTCGCCCCCAGGCGGATCTCGAAGTACGAACCCATCCCGGGACGGCGAACCCGGACTAAATCAGGCAAGCCGGAGGCGCCCGTCTCTCCCGGGCCGGGCCGCGCCATCGCTTCGCCCGCGCGGCGCAGACGCAGGAGATCGCGACGGTTCACTCCGGCACGGGGAGCTTTCAAGGCGGGGCCTCCGCTGGAGATTTAGGGACGGTGTCGGGGCGGGCGGGGGGAGGCCGTTCCGAGCCTCCATGAAGGTCGGAATCGACGCGATCGGGCGATTTCTTGATTCCATCAAAAAACGCTCTCCCATTAAGGTTCCGGCCCGAGGGCCGAAAAGTCAAGGGAAAGTCTTCCGTCCCCGCGCGCCGCATTCCCGCCCACCGTCCCGACTCTCCATCATTCGCCCGCGCCGAGATTCTCGAAGAGGTACAGGCCGCTCTTGCCGGGGCAGATCAAATCCAGATCGCCGTCGCCGTCGATGTCGACGGCGGACATTTGCAGGCCCGTCCCCGCGGTGCCGGGGGCGAAGTCGCGTTGCGCCAGACGCTGGGAGACGTCGTCGGGAGCGTTCTTGGCCGGCTCGCCCTGGAAGATCACGCGCTTGTTCCAGCGCTTGGCCTGGGGATCGTAGCGAAACGAAACGACCACCGGCGCGTGGGTCGTCGCGCCCGGTTCGCGCTCGTGGGCGTAGACGCGCGTGCCGGTTACAAGCTCGTCGTCCACGCCGTCGCCGTCGAGGTCGGCCCACATCAGCGTGTGAACCGACGGGAACGAGTCGTCGATCGTCTCCTTGGTCCAGGTGGTCGAGCCGTCGTCGTTCTTGCCCTGCTTGACCCAGAAGAGGCCGAAGTCGTGGCCCATGCCATAAACCAGGTCGGTCAGGCCGTCGCCATCAACATCGCGACCTAGAATCTGGATGCCCGTCGCCCCCAGGTTCCAGTCGGGATGCCAGGTCCATTCGCCGTTTGACGGATCGGCGGGGGCTTCGAACCACCCCTTGGGGGTCAGCAGGTCGAGCCGGCCGTCGCGATTGATATCGCCGGTGCCCACGCCGTGGCCGGCGGCCTCGGTGCCGAAGTCGTGTTTCTTGAAATCAACGCCCTTGCCGTCGGCTTTCGGGACCGCCTCGTACCAGGCGACAACGTTGGTCGGGTTGGGCAGGACGTCGGGGATCCCGTCGCCGGTCAGGTCGATGGCGACGGCCGCCTCGCTGGTGCCGGGAAGGTCGATCTCGTGATAGGTCCACTTCTCGCCCGGCTTGCCGGGATTTTCGACCCAGCCGACGTTCTTGCCGAAGTACGAGACGGTGACGAAGTCGAGCCGGCCGTCGCCGTTGACGTCATACGGAAGGACGGCGAAGTCGTTGTAGTACGTTCCCAACCTTGAGATTTCCCGCACGGGGTGGGGCGTCCAGTCGGGCGCTTGATACCAGGTGTCGCCCGAAACGATGTCGAGCTTGCCGTCGCCGTCGACGTCGAACGCGCCGGCCGCCTCGAACTCGCTCTTGCCATTGATCGCGTGCTGTTTCCACTTCGGCTCGCCGGCCCAACCTGGGCTGGCCGCCAGCGAGCAGAGCCCCACAACGAGGCTCGCGACGATTGAATTACGCATCATAGGTTTGTGCTCCGGGGAATGTGGTCCGAAAACGAGACATTCGTTCGTGGTCGCTCAGACGGCGGGCAGCGTCCAGGGCTTGCGGTATTCCTTGGTCAGGTGTTGGTTGGCGTCGTCGTCGTTGGTGATTCGCTCGGCCTCCGCGTCCCAGACCAGCTTCTTGTCGGTCCAGAGCGAGATGTTGCCAAGCTCGCCGACGCTGGTGAGGCGGTGGCCATATTCAAAGTTGCACGAGCATTGCTCACGGCTCTTGATGGCGTTGAGCCATTCCCGGTGATGGCCGACCGAGCGGGGGAGGACCTTCGGCGGTTCCTCGATCGTCTTGCCGGCTTCGGGGATGATCCTGTAGGTGTTGTAGTTGGCCACCAGGGTTCCGTTGGTTCCCTGGAACATGATCCCCTGGCCCATGTCTTCGAGACCGTGGCCGTTGGAGTCGGTCTGGCTCCAGACCATCAGGAACTTGTCGCCGCCCTTCTCGTATTCGTAGACGACCTCCAGGGTGTCGGGCGTCTCGGCGTTGTCGTTGGAGGCGAACCGACCGCCCGACGCGCTGATGGTCCGCGGGGCGTCGACCTCCATCGACCAGTGAACCAGGTCGACGATGTGGCAGCAGAAGTCGGTCAAAATGCCGCCGCCGTAGTCCCAAAACCAGCGCCAGTTGAACGTGAAGCGGTTCGGGTTGAACGGCCGCTCGGGGGCGGGGCCGAGCCAGAAGTTGTAATCGCAGCCGGGCGGGGGCGCCGTGTCGGCCGGGCTCCCGAAGCTCTCGCGGTTGGCGGCCATCCAGACGCGGGTCTTGGAGATCTTGCCCAGAACGCCCGATTGAACTATCTCGGCGACCCGGTGGTAATTCTCGCCCGCGTGGATGAGGTTCCCCATCTGGGTGACGCGCTTGGCCTTGTTGGCCGCCGTGACCATCGCCCGTCCCTCGGCCACCCGGTGCGACAGCGGCTTCTCGCAATAAACGTCCTTGCCCGCCTGACAGGCCAGGATCGTCGGGATCGCGTGCCAGTGGTCGGGCGTGGCGACGACGACGGCGTCGATGTCCTTGCGGTCGAGCACCTTGCGGAAGTCGCCGTAAACCTCGGGCTTGCCGCCGGCGGCCTCCTTGGCCCTAAGGGCGTGGGGTTCGTAAACGTCGCAAACCGCCGCCACCCGGACGTCGGGGAACTTCTTGAAGATGTTCAGCAGGCCCGATCCCATCCCCCCCACGCCGATGAAGCCGAGGGTGATCGCCTCGTTGGCCGAGCCACTCGCCCCGCCCTCATCCGCGCGGGCCAGTCCTCCCAGGCCGGCCGCCGCCGCTCCCAGGGCCGAATGCGCCAACACGTCCCGCCTCGTCCATTTTCCGGTCATCCGGCAGCCTCCCCAAGCGCGTTCGCAACACCCGACCGCGCCAGCCGCGCGGCCGTTCAACAAGTCTTGCTAACTAACAGACCGCCGCCCCAACCTCAAGGACCAAGCCCCGGGCGCGGCGCGGATGTGGGTGGGCGGCGAGGGTTCAACGTGCGGGGTTTGCTTGGGGTCGGCAAACCCCGACGGATTTGAGACGATTAGCGGTGGTGGTGGGAGGTTTCTCGCCACCGGGAACGCCTCACAGTCGATCGACCAGTTCGCCTGGACGCCCTCCTCTTGAGCGTGCGCCCCGAATCCGACGATGTCGAGCCGGACGCGGAGGCCGACCGGGAGACGGGCCGATTCAACGTGCGGGACGGCTGCGCCGCCGCGCGGCTCGACCACTGGCTGGCGAACCTGCATGGCCGACCCAACGAAGCCCACCCCCGAAACGCGTTCCGAGGCCGCGAAAACCAAGAGGAAGTGACGGTCGCGGGAGCTCGGCTCGACTCGGCTCCCAACCCCATTTTCCGCCCCTGATCGGGGCTCGATGCAAGTAGGCGCCACGCGATGAATGAGCGAGAAGCCGAGGACGCCGGGGAAGCCGAAGTGGCCGCTCGCCGGCGCGCGCTTGACGAGCAGATCGCCGCCCGGCCCGTCGAGGAGGTCGTCGGCGTCGTCGATTTCGGCGGCAGAGGCGGTTGGCCGGCCGGCGGGGGGCTCATGACGCTTTGCCTGAGCCTTTGTCACTGGAGGACCGGTTCCGGCCCCTTGAGATCTCAACGACTCACCACCAGGTTCACGACATCGTCCGAGGATTACGCCTCGCTCATGTCGCGAATCAAAGTCCTGGACGTCGTCCGCCTTCGCGCCAGGGTGGTCGAGGATTCGGCGATCGGAACGCCGCAGGCCGAGGTCGTGGAGTTCCTCGGCCATGACGACGACCCGGAACTGGCCCGGATGGCGGTGGACCGGAAAATCCCGGTCGTCCACGAAGACCCCTATTTCGGCGAACTCGTCCTTGAACGGGCGTACGACTGGTTCAAGGGCGACGTCAAGTGGCGGCGGTCCACCGTCGATTTGATGGCCGTCACCGACGAGTCCGGCTCCCCCGCCGCCGCGATCGCGACCGCCCGCTCCCTATGGGATCAGCCCGAGGCGTGGACGAGGCGCGTCGAGGAGTTCGCCGTCCAGGAACTCCTTCCCGTCAAGAACGAGAATTGGCTCGACGAGGACGAAGGCGAAGCGCCGCTGACGCCCCAGCTGTTCCTTCGCCGGATGAAGCTCGAAGCCATCACCGCCAATCCCGACGGCTCCTTCGAGTTCTGGTTCGACGACGGCGACCTGTTCCTCGGCCACTCGATTCAGGTTCGCGGCACCCTATCGGAAGGCCCGACGGACGCGGACATCCCGGGATGATGGACTGGTTCAGCTAGACGCGCTCCGATTTGAGCGCGTCGCCCGCGCGGGCCAGGCTCGCCTGAATATCTTCGAGTGTCAGGTGATCGTACTCCCGCTTCCTCGACCCAAGGGCGAATCGCATGACGATCCCCCCGCGCGTCAACCCTCGTCCGAAGCCCGCCGCTCCCTCTCTCTAATGGAGCGTTGCAGCGGAACCGGGGCGGGCCGATCTCCGCCGGCGCGCCCCGGAATCCAGCTTCTCCGATTCTGGATTTTTCGCAACTCAACGTCCGCGATCAGGGCTTAACGAGAATGTTAATTCGCTGATAGGTGATCCCGGCCTTCTCGGCGGAGGCCGTGGCTCGTTGCTTCTGCTCCTCCTCTTGGCCCTCGGGCGGGATCGGCGAAATGGGCCGGAGGGTGACGGTCAGGTTCTCGGTGTCGAACGACCCGCTCTCGCGGAGGCGGGAGACCAGCCCGGTTATGTCGAACCGCTGGTCGAACGTGACCGGCTTGCCGCCGTCGGCGGCGTGGGCGCCGTGAGCGTGCTGGCCCACGAAGAAGTTGACCGTGCCGACCCGATGGAGCCGGGCGCGTTCGGCGCTCGCCTGGTCGGGGAGGTTCAGCAGGACCTCGTAGGTGTACTCCGGAGGCTGCTCGAAGGAGAGGCCCTGGATCTCAAGGATCAACTCATCGTGATGAACCGCGTCGGCGGTCGCCACGGCCGAATTCAGGGCGGGCCCGGCCTCCGCGACCACGGTCAAATTGACCGTTTCCTCCTTGTAGCCGAGCGGCTTCGCCTCAGCCTCAGCCGCCGCCGCGACTCCTGGACCCCGAGGGGCCGAAGAAGCCACCTCTTTCATCTCTTTCGCGGGCGGGTCGCCGGCGGCCCCCGCGACGGCGGCCATGGCGACGACGTCGCGCGCGGCCAACGGATTGGGAACGGAATCGTAGCGATACCCGAGCTGCGCCGAGGTGAGCATGTCGGCGACCCTAAGCGTCACCGTCTGGCCGTTCTCGTCGGCGTACGAGTACGTCTGATTCAGGAAGGCCGAGTCGGATGGGTCGGCGCGTCCGGCGTCCTGGTTCAGCCACCGGTTCCAGAGGCGGTCGATGTTGCAGTGGTGCAACCAGAAGATCGGGTCATTGGCCGCCGTGGGAACGAATCCCATGTTGCCGCCGATCAGCGTGTGGACGGCGCCGTGAGGGCTGCCCTCCAGGCTCGGGCTGAAGCCGGTGAAAACTGGCGTGCTGAAGTCGATGAAGCCGAGCGCGGTGTTCAGGTCGTCGACGACGACCGAAGAGGGCAGTTGCGCCCCGTTGTTGATCTGGCGCGTGCCGTCGTACAAGGGGTTGCTCGCTTCGTCCGCCGGGCTCCGGTAGGCCGAGGGGAGCGCGGGGGCGGTGGTCCAGTCCCAGTAGGGGAGGTTGAGAGTTGGGTCGCCCGAGGCCAGCCGCAGGATCCGCTCGAAGAAGTAAATGTAGCCCCGATGCCAGGTCAGGAACTGGATTGTTCCGTGCTCGCACTGGTTGAATAGAGGGCTCGTCACCGGGCCGAGCGTGCCGTGGATGTTGGCCTGGAACGACCAACTGGTGGGGTCGGTGGCGGGGCGCGATTTCATGACGCTCACGCCCGTCTTCAACGCGGCGAGCTGCTGCTCGCCGAGCGACGCAATGTTTGGGCGGACCCGCAATTGCGGGTACTCCGGAGGCGGATCAGGCGGGTATTGCGGAGACGGGTAAACCTGCTGGGCTTGCGAGGTGGCGCCTGGGAGTGTCATCCCCAAGCCGATCCCCAGGCCCGCGGCGCCGATGAACTCACGCCTTGAAAAATGCTCGCGCGTCATGGATGTTCACCTCAATGTCTCGGCCCCGTCCGTCCGCCGACCGCAACCGATGCGGCCCGTTTTTCGGGCCCCGGAGCGCCGAGAGACTCACGCGCCAAATTTTTTTCGGATGGATTCCCTCCTGGCTGGTTCGCACGAGACTACATAACTCTTCTGTGATCTTATGCTTGACATGGCGACATTTCCAGGGCGCTTGAATTTTATTGAAAGCATCCGGCTCATCACGAACTCGGGACCTCTCTCCGCCTGGGGCTCCCCCCCGGAGTTGAAATCGGCGGATATGCCGATCCCACTCGGGAATTGCGAGGAGTGGGAAAAGGAGGCGGTCCTCATGTCGGGTTGAGACACCCGAATCCATGAAAACAGGAAGGTTGGATGTGGCCAGGCGGTTGGCTTCGGGGGG
>Ga0180216_1002842_pt1 | contig 14066 bp, 12 predicted proteins | sample eDN3rd37CBELigMG_FD_128879 | JGI IMG/M metagenome (GOLD analysis project Ga0180216, IMG submission 128879) | Enriched Miracle-Growth compost microbial communities from Emeryville, California, USA - eDNA 3rd pass 37_C BE-Lig MG (version 2)... ... | reverse complement strand
AGACAGCTCAGAGCCCCCTGGCAATATAAATTTTGTTAGCTCTGGACTAGCTGCTGTATGTTCATCGATCCATTCCTCAAGTCGTGCGATCGATTCCTCTGTCAGCTTAAAAGGATGACCAGCCTGTGCATATGCTAAATCAGATCCGGCGTCAAACAGCTCATGCATAATATGTACAAGCTGCTCTGCAATTCGTGCTGTCTCATTCATAGAATCCGCTTTAGCAGCCGCCAAGCCAACGAAGCTGTTCAGCTCATCAATCGTACCATAAGCCTCAACCTTTGCATTCGTTTTGAGCACTCTACCTCCGATTAAGCTAGTTAATCCTTTATCACCGCCACGTGTATATAGCTTCATATTAAACCTCCTTAATAGATGTCGTTATAGCAACAGGCTCGACACTGATGTCGAGCCTGTTGCAGCTAATTAAAGCTATGAATTCTTTAGCTTGTATACAAATTGACCCATTCGTTCGATCGCCTCAGATAAATTTGCTACGCTTGTTGCATAGGAGCATCTTAGGTGGCCTTCGCCTCCAAGCCCGAATACATCACCAGGCACTGCAGCAACATTCGCTTCTTCAAGAAGACGCTGAGCGAACTCCTCGCTCGTTAGGCCAGTTGATTGGATAGATGGAAACGCATAAAATGCTCCTTGAGGCTCGTGGCATTCTAGTCCAATCTCGCGGAAGCCTTGAACAACGATACGACGTCGCTGATTATAGGACTCGATCATGCGATCCTTTTCCTCAAGCCCATTCGTCAATGCTTCTAGTGCAGCATACTGTGCCATTGTTGGCGCACACATAACCGTATACTGATGAATTTTGAGCATAGCAGCAATAATATCTGGATGACCACAAGCATAACCGAGTCTCCAGCCTGTCATGGCAAATGCCTTAGCGAAGCCGCTAACTAACACTGTACGATCCTTCATTCCTGGTAATGAAGCAAAGCTTACATGCTTTGTACCATAGGTGAGCTCTGCATAGATCTCATCACTAATGACGATTAGATCATTCTCTTCTACCAGCTTAGCTATTGGCAGCCAATCCTCATATGTCATAATGCCACCTGTCGGGTTGCTTGGGTAGCATAATATTAAAATTTTTGAACGCGGAGTAATCGCTTTTTTCAGCGATTCAGCCGTAAGTTTGAATTGATCCTTCGCATAGGTTTCAATTCCTACGGACACACCACCGCTTAATGTAGTAATTGGTGAATAGGATATATAACAAGGCTCTGGAATTAATATCTCATCGCCCGGTGTAATTAACGCTCTTAGCGCAAGATCTATAGCCTCGCTGCCGCCGATCGTTACGATAACTTCTTTATCAGCATCATATTGTACTTGAAAGCTATTATCTAAATAATTGCAAATCGCATCTCTAAGCTCTGGCATACCTGCATTGGATGTATACTGTGTTTTGCCTCGTTCTAAGGACATTACAGCCGCTTCACGAACATGCCAAGGTGTTACAAAGTCAGGCTCACCGACACCTAGCGTAATAACATCCTTGCGTGTGCTAACAAGATCGAAAAACCGTCTGATCCCTGAAGGTTTTATGTTACGAACCTCTGGATTAAGATAGTCAGCCATTTGTCGTTTTTGCACAGGTACGGATGATTGTTGCGATGCTTCGTTTACCATCACGCTTCACCCTTCTTATGGGGATACCATCATCCGATGATCACTTTCATGCTCCTCGAAGATAATGCCATCCTGTTTGTATTTTTTTAGAATAAAGTAGGTTTTAGTTGAAAGAACAGCTTCAATCGTTGAGAGCTTGTTGGAAACAAATGAAGCAACTTCCTTTAAGCTCCTGCCTTCAATCTCAACTTGTAGATCATAAGCCCCTGACATTAAATACAGTGATTGTACTTCAGGGTATAAATAGATTTGTTCGGCAATTCTATCAAAGCCACGACCTCGTTCAGGTGTGATCTGCACCTCTATTAAGGCCGTAACCTTTTCATCATGCATCTTACTCCAATTGACGATCGTGGCATATTTTACGATAACGTTATTTTGCTCTAAGGCGGCGATTGCTTCCTTTACCTCTTCAACGGCGACATCAAGCATCGTCGCAATTAATTCTGGTTTCATTCTGGCGTCTTCCTGTAGAAGCGCTAGCACTTTTAATTGAAAATCAGAAATACCTGTCATGTTCAAACCCCTTCCCACCAATTGTGGTATAGCAAACGCTATGTACGTTATTTTACACCGAATACGTTAATCCTGCAAAGCTAAAAAAGACCCGAATGGGTCTTTTTTAGCTTTCAGGTGACTTAATGAGCAGAATCTAACAGATTATAGCTCATTAATGAAAGGATTGAGCGTTTGTTTGCGTAGCTTGTCCACCCATACCTGCTTGAAAACCACCTTGCTGCAGCCAAGTCTGAGTTTTTTGCGCCATTTGCTGATAGGATTGAATTTGCTTATCAAGCTCTTTCTTTGGCGCCACACTGGCAGCTTCGTACATATTGTTGTTTTTCATTACTGTAAACAGCTGTCCTTGCATCGATAATGTGCTGTTTAGTAAGTTCGTAAACATTTGACGCGTTTGTTCGCATGTCGATTCCGTCGCAGCAGTCGCATACTCTCGAACGACTCGCTTCAAGTCGGATAACACTACTCCAGCTAAATCATCTTCAGTAAGTTGCAATTGGTTATTGGCCATGATGAGTACCTCCGAATCGTATTAATTCATTGGAGCAACAGATTGATGCTGCTGCAGTGCTTGTAATAGCGTGTTGTAATTCGTCTGATGCATCATTGTCATTTGCTCAAAACAACGTTTAACCTCTGGATTAGTGGAAACCGCTGCAGCTGCTGCACAGGATTTCATCAGCATATCCTCATTCGACATTGAATCAATCGCGTATTCAAGCTCTTTGTTAGTCATTGCCTGCATCGTAAGCCCCTCCTTACATGTTGTACATGATACTACCTCTTTAGAATGCACGGAGGGCAGTCTGACTATGCAAACAAAACTTAGGCATAACCAAGATGATTAACTGAAATTAGAAAAAGCGGAGCGCAGCGTACGGTTGTGGTACGTGAGCATCGGAAAGCTCGGCTGAATCCAAGATTCGATGTCGAATCAACATCCAGTAACACTTCGTAATCAAAGGTGGATTTTTTGAACTTCCCCTTCCAATATGTGTTCAAAAAGTTCGCCTTTCAGCACCAAGAAGATTGAAAGAAGCTAGAGCTTGAGAAGCGCAGCGTACGTTATTGGTACGTGAGCATCGGAAAGCTCGGCTGAATCCAAGATTCGATGTCGAATCAACATCCAGTAACGCTTCGTGATCAAAGGTGGACTTTTTGAATTTCCCCTACTACTAAAAGATGTTCATGCTAAGGTATCGCTCTCCTGTGTCAGGCGCCACACAAAGCACACGCTTCCCTTCACCAAGGCGTTTACCTAGCTGAATCGCTGCCCACACGGTTGCACCAGATGAAGGACCGAGCAGTAAGCCTTCCTTCATTGCAAGCTCGCGCATCGTATGTAATGCGTCCTCATCTGACACCTGCATAATTTCATCGTAAATCTCTGTATTTAAAATTGCTGGAATAAAGCCCGGACTTGTACCAACAAGCTTGTGTGAGCCAGGCTGACCTCCTGAAAGCACAGGGGAGCCTTTAGGCTCAACAACGGCAACGTGCAGGTTAGGTAGATGCTGCTTAAGCACCTCGCTAGTTCCCGTTATCGTTCCCCCAGTACCTGAGGAAGCTACAAATCCGTCAAGTCGGCCCTCACACTGCTCCAAAATTTCCAGTGCAGTTGTTTTACGGTGGATATCAGGGTTTGCCTCGTTTTCAAACTGATTAGGAATAAATGAATGTTCAATCGCTGCATGAAGCTCTTCTGACTTCGCAATCGCACCTGACATCCGTTTAGAGGAATCAGTTAGTACAACCTCAGCGCCATATGCCTTTAGCAATGCAATTCTTTCCTTCGTCATATTATCCGGCATCACGAGTATAATCCGATAGCCTTTGGCTGCTGCATTCATCGCTAAGCCAATACCAGTATTGCCGCTAGTTGGCTCAATAATTGTAGCTCCTGGCTTCAGCTTGCCTTGACGTTCAGCTTCAGCAATTAAATTATAAGCAGCGCGATCCTTAACACTTCCGCTCGGATTCATATATTCAAGCTTCACGATAACTTCAGCACAGTTCTTTGGTACGATTTTTTGCAAAATAACCCCCGGTGTATTTCCAACAAGCTCAACGATACTATTTGCAACTTTAACCACTTTACACCTCCGATTGCGGCTTTGGCTTTAGAACTGCTTTTGTTTTACTCGCAGCATCCTCCCCGTTATAACGGTTATGCTTGATGTGGAACAACGGCCTCATAAATACCCAACAAAATATCGGCGAGCAGCCAACGAGCAGCAATACCCAAACCAACCCCGCTTCTGTATTAATCCAAAATATATAAATAAAGAAAGGGATAAGTCCAAGGACTCTTCCCGAGGTAAGTGCAATTTCTCTAAAAATAATCAATTCTTCACGACGCTCTACCGATTCCTTTGAAGCACCTATCATATCAAACACTTTTGACGTAATCGGAAGAATATATAGCGGGTAAAGCAGAGCAGTGCCAATCCCGTACATAATAAGCGCACGATAGTCGATTCGCCAAAAGAAAGGGATAATAACAAGCGTTAAACAGATAACACCAATCAGCATAGCATGCTTTCGATAGCTTGGCTTCAGAAATCTCCCTGCCGCCCAAAAGCTAACGAGAGAGGTGACAGATGAGATCAACGTATATGTCCCAACCTTCGCTTCATCATTTGTGGCAATAAAGACGACTAAGTTAATTAAGAAGAAGAACACGCCTTCACGTACCCCTTGAGCCGTTATGCTAGCAAAAACATAACGCCATTGCCTGCTTTCTTCCGTTCGTTCTTTCCACAGCTTAAGCGGATATTTCCAATCATAGGTACCCACCTGCGGTCGCTTTTTTATAAAGAAGCTCAGTAAACCACAGCAAGCAAATATAAGCAACGATGCCGTAAAAATTAAAGTGTAGCCTCGTTGCCCTACAAGCAAGCTTATCAGCAAACCTGAGAGCCAAGGTGCAATGATACCTGAACCTGCGCCAAGCAGCCCTTGAGAACCATTAAAGCGGTCTCTAGTATCTGGCTCAGTAATTTCAAAATAAATAAGATTGTATGCGACCCAATAACAGCCTAAGCCCGCACCACTGATTAAGCCGAGTACAAATGGCAGCTCACTTGCTGATTCCTTAAGCCATAAGACTAAGCAATAAAAAACGCCTGAGAGCAGACAGCCAGCTCGCAGGCAATTCAGCTTATTTCCTTCTTTAATCCATTTGCCGCACAAGTAGAAGGTTAAGCCTCCCACACCGTATTGAGCGAGTGCAAACAATGCTACGGTTAAGTATGAGCCACTTGCTCTCCATAAGTATACAGGTATAAATGTACCAGAAAGGGCATTAGCAAACCCGAATGTAACATAAATTGCGAGCAAGAGTAGAGCCTGTCGATCAAGTATCTTTGCCATCTCAATCGCTCCTAACTTATTGTATTTGCTCACAATAAGTTACCCCTCTCGCCGAGCGCTCATACCCTTTCGTTCACGATTCCATTATTTTCTCATCACTCATCAGAGGAAAGAGAATCCAGCATTTGTTTACGATCCTCTATACTGATATAGCTATCTGTTCTGTAGCAGGATGGACATACATACCAGATTACCTTCATATCATTACGTACGACTGGCAAGTCGCTTGTCATTGCTTTTTTTGCATGAAAGCCTTCCTTTTCACCTAATGTCTGCTCACCAACTTCGAGCATATATTCACGGCAATTCGTGCATTCAGGCATTTCAAACTGCTCATCAAGCATAGCTTGAATTGAGCTATTTGCAGCGATTTCTCGCTTCGAACGTAGAATGCTTCCTTGCTCCTCTTCATCGTCCCAATCATCATCTGCAAGAGAACGACCTTGGTCTTCATCCTCGTCTACCATCGCATCAATTTCAAGCGTACGATAGCCACTTATCTCATTATCACAGTGCGGACAATATTTTTCAGGTCCAATTTCCTCATCCCAAATAATATTAGACTCACACCATGGACAAACTGTTTGCATTTCCATTAACTTTACTCCTTCAGTTACTTTTTCTAGTTTCAAATAACAACCTTACAGGATAGCTACATGTTAGCTATATAAATTAATCCCAGTAAGAAAAACAGGATAGAAATGACCGTTAGCACTTTTGGCAAGTACTTCACAATAGCACCTTCCTTACCCTATATTAATATCGTTGCGCCAATAACATACGAAAGTGAAATTGAAATAACCATAGCTATAAAACCAACAGCCCGGTTATCATTCATCAGCTCTGTATCAATTTTTAGCACTGGCGTCATGAACTCAAAAAGAAAATACGCAATAATTAATATGACAAAACCATAAGCTCCCCATAGCAGCTGTTCATATATCGAGCTGTTAATTGAAATCGAAAACCGAAAAATATTGCATATGCCAAATATTTTACCGCCTGTGGCCATTGCTACTGCAACATTTCCTTTCTTTATTTCATTCCAGCATCGATATTTTGTAACAAGCTCAAAAAGTGATAGAAAGACAATCAACGATAGCACGGCAACCGATACATAGACGATTGACGTTAAGTACTCATTTTCCAGTAACCAGTCGATTTCCGGATCCATTTTCTTCCCCTCGCTTCTTGTCAACTATTTTAGCTCAGCAACTGTTACCCCGTTACCGCCTTCACCATAATTGCCATTGCGATACGCTTTTACTAAGCTGTGACGTCGTAAATATTCTTGTATCCCGGCACGTAGGATGCCTGTGCCTTTCCCATGAATAATATATACCTGTCCCATCCCTGCAAGATACGATTCATCAAGGAAACGATCAACTTCAATAATCGCTTCTTCCAACGATTCTCCTCTTAGATCGAGCTCCATTTTAACAGCGTCTTCCTTCGTCCGTTTTAAGCTAGCCGCTTGCTTTTGCTGCTGTACAGGTTGCTGGGATTTTGCATGGATAAGCTCCATATCATCAAGCTTCACCTTCATCTTCATAATGCCAAGCTGCACCGTTGCCTCATCGCCATGCAGCTCAACAACATGACCTTTGGAATTCAAGCTATAAACCTTAACCTCGTCGCCTTCACTTATTTTTTGTTTCTTTCCATCGCGTGGCGGCTTTGGCTTAGCTTTTAACTCTGGCTGCGCCTCATCCAGCCTACGTCTTGCTTCAATCAGCTTGTGCTCTTTAATGGAGGCTGCTTCATCCATAGCAAGCTTGCGCAAATCAGCGATAATTTGCTCTGCTTCCTTACGCGCTTTGTTCACAGCAATGTCTGCATCAGCTTGTGCTTTTTCAAGCAGCTTTTCCTTCTGCTCCTCGAATCGTTTAAGCTCCTGTTCATGCTTAATACGTTGCTGCTCCATTTCTTGTCGCAATTTTTGTGCAGTTTCCCGATCAGACTCTGCAGATAGACGCTGCTTCTCAAGTGAAGCGATCATGCTTTCGACCTTCATATCCTCGTCGCTTACTTCACCCTTTGCACGATCAATAATAGCGGTCGATAGGCCTAAACGCTCTGCAATAGCAAATGCATTACTTCGGCCAGGCACGCCTACCAGTAAACGGTATGTCGGGCTCAACGTTGCGATATCAAATTCCATACTTGCATTAATGACTCCCTTTCGGTTAAAGGCATAAGCCTTTAGCTCAGAATAGTGAGTCGTTGCAATCACTCGACATTCTTTAGCGAGGATATGTTCGAGAATAGCAATAGCGAGAGCAGAACCCTCTGATGGGTCGGTACCAGCACCAAGCTCATCAAGCAGCACTAAGCTTTTCGAGGTCATCCTTTCTAGAATACGTATAATGTTGGTCATATGGCTAGAGAAGGTACTTAAGCTTTGCTCTATACTCTGTTCATCTCCAATATCAGCATATATCGCATCAAATACGCATAGCTGACTACCCTCATCTGTAGGAACAAATAAACCTGACATTGCCATCAAGCTTAACAAGCCTACAGTTTTTAGTGATACGGTTTTACCACCAGTATTAGGTCCCGTAACAATAATCGAATCATATTGATTGCCCAGCTCCAAATCAAGCGGTACGACCTTCTTCGGGTCAAGAAGTGGATGTCTGCCACGCTTCAGCTTTATGTAGCCACGATCATTCATTCTAGGCATAATTGCCTTTTGCGCATGTGCAAGTCGTGCTTTGGCAAACGTAAAATCAATGTGCCCGATGAGCTCTTGATCATATAGAAAATCCTCAACACAATCACTTACAAGTGCCGTTAAACGCTGAAGGATTTTTTCAATTTCTTTTATTTCTTGAAGTCTAAGCTCCCGTAAACGATTATTCATTGAAACGATAACTTCAGGCTCAATAAACATGGTTGCTCCCGAGCTTGATTGATCGTGAACAATACCACCAAAGCTCGAACGATATTCAGCCTTAACTGGTATAACGAAGCGATCATTACGCAATGTAATAATCGACTCCTGCAGCATCTTCTGAACCGAAGAGGAACGAATCATCGACTCTAACTTTTCTCGAATACGTGCTTCACCATTACGAATTTCTCTGCGAATATTCGCAAGCTCTGTGCTCGCACTATCCATGACTTCCCCTTGATCGTCAATACAGGCTGTAATTTCCTCTTCAAGCTCTCGATGCTCGCTTAGCTGATCAGCATAAGCTAATAAAGATGGAATCGGGTGTTCCTCATGCACCTGTGCAATAAAACGTTTTACACGTCTTGATGCTCTTGAGGTTGATGCTACCTCAATAAGCTCAGTAGGGTTTAGTGATGCATGAATTCGTGCACGATGTAGTGCAGATGATATATTAAAAATGCCACCGAATGGTGCAGCTCCCTTTAAGCGATCCGCCGCAAACGCTTCATCTGTAAGCTGCAGCAATGCTTTTACTTGCTCAAGATCAGTTGCAGGTGTAAGTGCCTCTACTCTGCTTTTACCAAGCGATGTTGCCGCATGCTCCTTTAGCTTCGCGATGATTTTGGAATACTCAAGTGTTGTCAATATTTTTGAATCCAACGATAACACTCCTTACACTTTTCATTTGACTAGATATCGCTTCTCGCACATGAAAAGTACACCAGAAGCATTCTCTCGCTTTATTATTATAGCTTAAAGTTTGATTTCTTGTACTACGCGATACATATAATTTTAGCTATTGGCTACACTAATTATAGATTTTTCGTACAACAACTACAAAGAAATCATGGAGGTAGTAACAATGAGTTTTCTTGGACATGTCGTTCGATTTGTAGTTTCTGCGATTGTGCTTATGCTGGTTGGCTGGATTGTGCCTCAGTTTTCAGTAGGTGGTTTCTGGAGTGCACTACTGCTTTCTCTTGTGATCGCTGCATTAGGCTGGATCATTGAAGGCGTATTTGGAAAAAAAGTTACCCCTTTTGGCCGAGGTATCGTTGGTTTCCTCGCAAGTGCACTTGTGATTTGGATTGCTCAATTTATTATTGGCGGTGTATCAGTTTCCATACTTGGTGCAATTTTAGCTGCACTCGTTATCGGTATTGTCGATCTATTCATTCCAATCGGTAATCCGTATGAAGCAGCGGACCGTAAAAAGTAAAAGTTCATGGTCATGGTCCTTCATCGATGATGGGGACCATGCTTTGTTTAAATCGACATAAAAGAATTTGTCAATACTTTGTCATGAGCTGTCCTCTGGGAATGATTACATATTCCATTATTATAGGGTACAATAGTAAAGATTATAATGAAAAAGGGGATTTTAGTTATGAGAAAATGGCTATTGCTTGCTCTTGCTGTCGCGATGATGAGTATTCTAATTGCGTGCGGCTCCAATAATGGAAATTCAAAGGTCGAGCCTCCAATTGAAGTGTCTGAAGATGAAATCGCATCTGGAACATTAGAAATTGTTGCTTCGAACTGGGAATTTGACAAAGAATATTATGCCATTCGCGCTGGTGAAACGGTAGAGCTAACTGTTAATTCCATTGACGGTGTACACGGCATCGAGATTTTCGACACAGAATACAATAATATTGTAAACAATAAACCAACTCAGATTACGATTACTGAGCCTGGTACTTACAATATCCGTTGTTCAATTCCTTGTGGTCAAGGCCATCGCACGATGGTATCAAAGCTAGTCGTAGTAGCATAATAGAACGCTCCTGTCCGTAGACAGGAGCGTTTTTTATTAGCTTTGTTCAATAAGTTCAATCCACTCATTGTACTCAGTTTTAAGCTTAGCATATTCTCGCTTAAGCTCCTCATGCTCTTCTTTAAGCACAAGAAGCTGATTATTCACTTCTTCGAGCTGTTGCTCATCAATTACAGCAATATGCTGTTCAATAGCTGCAGCTGCCTCTTTTTGAAGTGCAAGCTGCTCCTCGTACAAGGATGCCTGCTGCTCAAGCTGCTTCTTATGCTGCTCTAGCTGAACAAACTCATCCTCAAGCCGCTTCAATTCCTCTTGCTGCTCACGTTCGAGCTGCTGCTGCTTTTCCAAGCTAGCTGCTAGCTTTTCTGTAAGTTCTTCGATTTGCTCTTGTGCCATTGCAATTTGATTGGCTGACAATCTTTCTTTCGCAGCATTAATCTCAAGATATTGCAGGAGCTCTTCTGTCTTTTCTGCATCCTTCAGCTGCCGTGCCTGCAGTTGTTTATTGTGATCAACTGCTTGATTTAACTCGCTTCTTACAGCGTCAAGCTCTTCCTGAAGCTCAGTAACAAGCTGCTTCTGCTGCTCGGCTTGCTGCAATGATACAGTTTTCTCTGACAGCTGCTGTTGATCAGCTTGATATTGCTGTCGCATTTGGTCAAGCTCTTGCTCAAGCTGTGCGAGCTGATTATCCTTCTCTTGTAAAACGACTCTTTGCTCATCAAGCTGCTTTTTGATCGACTGCTGCTCACTGATTTTCAGCTCGAGCTCTGCTTGCATGTCTAAGCTTAGCTCTAGTTCCTCTTCCAGCTTACGCTTCTGTAATTGCAATGCTTCAAGCTGTGCGAGTCGTGCCTGCTCTTGCTGTTGCAATTGTTGTACTTGCTGTTGCAGCTGTTGCTCTTGCTGCTGCAATTGCTGCTCCAACTGCTGCTTCGACTTACTTAATTCGTTATTAAACTTTTCCTTTTCATCTAAATTAGCTTCAAGCTGCACGGCTTTCTCTTCTAATTCTTGGATTAAGAGCATTGTGAGCTCTTGCTCGTTCTGATGCATGGCAAGCTGCTCAGCTTGCTTTTGCTCTGCCTCTGCTTGTAATGCGGTCAGCTTCTGTTCATAGTTCACAGCTTGTTCCTTCATTACCTGATGTTGCTGCTCGGCTTGCTCTAATAGCTGTTCAAGCTGATGCAGCTGTTGCTCAGAAGCATGACGCTCTTTCTCCTGCTGCTCTTGTGCAGATAGCAACTTTAATCCTTCTTCCATGAGTTGCTGCTCCAAGCTTGCTATATGCTGCTTCGTATGATGTCCATTCTCTTCTGCTGCCTTTAGCTGGGTTTGAAGCTGTTCCACCATCGACTGCTGTTCTTTAAGCTGGGCTTTCAATTCTGATTGAATATCGCGTAGCGATTGCTCTGCCTCCTGCAGCTCAAGCTCATGCAGCTCAGCAAGCTCAGTTGCTGCTACTAGTTGCTCACTTAGCTTCTCTAGCTCCGATGCATGACTTTGCTTCAGTTGAATGCGTGTCTGCTCCAGCTCCGTTATATGGCTCTGCTTCAGCTGCTCACGTAGCTGCTCTTGTTCTGCTATATGGCTCTGCTTCAGCTGCTCACGTAGCTGCTCTTGTTCTGCTATATGACTCTGCTTCAGCTGCTCTCGTAGCCGCTCGAGTTCAGTTGCTTGACTTTCCTGTAGCTGACGACGAAGCTCCTCAAGCTCCGATGCATGACTTTCCTGTAGTTGCTCACGAAGCCTCTCAAGCTCCGATGCATGACTTTCCTGTAGCTGCTCACGAAGCTCCTCAAGCTCTGAGTAAGCACGCGCTGCTTCGTTAAGATCTGAGCGGAGCGCTTCTTCCTGCTCAATCGCCTGTAAAATTTGTTCATCCGCTTGAGACAAACGCAATTCAAAGCTTTCCTTTTGCTGTTGTAGCTCCCGCTTCGTAGCATTCACTTGATTCAACAATTGCTCGCGCTCATTAATCCAGCGCAGCTTTTCGGATTCAAGCAGCTCCTTGAGCTTCTCTGATTGCTCATTTAATTGCTCCTGCTGCAATGCCGATGCTTCTTTCTCAGCCTCACGCTCTTGCTGTAAGGAAGACAGCTGCTCCTCATGCCGTAACTGTGATTCAACCAACTGATCCTCGCTGTTTTTCAGCTGCTCCTTCAACTCTTGAATCGTTTCATCATATTGCTGCTGTATATGATTTTTTTCAGCAGTTAGCGTATCAAATTCTGATTTTTGTTTTGCAATTTCAGCTTCAAATCTACTTTTTTGATTGACTAACGCAATACGTTTCTCTTCATCATATTGCTTATGAAGTACAACGAGTGCCTCTTCATGCTCTTGCTTAAGCTGTTTTATTACTTCCTCCAAAGATGCCTGTAATAGCTCTGACTTTTCGATAACAATTTTTAGCTGTTCTGCGTGTGTCTCCTCTAGCTGCTTGCGCTCTAGGTTAAAGGATGCCTTTAGCTTCTCTTTCTCTTCAGTAAGCTGAAAGCGTTCCTGATCCAACCTTGCTTCTAATGAACTGCGTTCCTCTTCAAGCTGCTGCTGATGCAGCTCCTTCAATTGCTCAAGCTCTTGTTCTGACTTTTTCATATAGAGCTCATACTGTTCATTCAATTGCTGCCATTTCACCTTTTCATCCTCAAGCTGCTTCTCGGTGATATGTAGTCTTGCTTCTTCCGCCTGTAAGCGGTTATTTTCACGTCTAAGACGAAAAACTTCCTCTGATATTTGAACGGCGGTAAGCACCGCTAATTTATGTGTATCCAGAACGGGAAAGTTCTTTGCTAATTTATGCATTATCTCATCAATCGAAGATGCGATTGATTTCATATATTCAACGCTAGAATGTCCTTTAAGTTTATACTGGCTGCCATATATATCAACATTTACGATGATTTGTTCTGTGTCCATGCGTGTACCCCCATTCCATCTAGTCCAATGCTATGTTAACGGCAAAAAAGCCGCATCTTTAGCCCACTAGGAACTTATTCGATGCGACTTCTATTGTTTCCTGCCTATTTGCGCAATTCTGCTGCAAAAGATTGTTCTAATGATTTAACAACGGTGTCATGAAGCTCAGTAACCTCTTCATCCGTTAGCGTACGCTCTTTATGACGATATACTAATGAGATAGCAACGCTCTTCTTGCCTGCGCCTAGACGTTCTCCAGTAAACACGTCGAACACGTGAACGGACTCAAGCAGCTCTCCAGCAGCTTCCTTAATTGCCGCTACCATATTGCCTACTTGAACGTCTGCTTCTACAACTACAGCGATATCGCGCGTAATCGCTGGGTAACGAGGTAGTGCTTTATATACAATTTCACTGCTCGCCAGCTCATAAAGCGGTGCAAGCTCTAGTTCAACAACAAACGTATCTTCTAGATCTGATTGACGCTGAAGCTCTGGATGCAGCTGACCAACATAACCGATAATTTGTTTTTCACCGTTGTCACTTAACACGATTGCAGCTGTTCTACCTGGGTGAAATTGAGACGGCTGTGCAGCTTCATAGCTGATATGCTCACCTAATCCCAATGCCGCAGTGATCGTTTCAACGATCCCCTTTGCATCGTAGAAGTCATAAGCTACAGCTTTGCTTAACCAGCCAGCTTCGATACGCTGACCTGTTAATAATGCAGCAAAGCGATGCTTCTCCTCAGGCAGCTTCGTCAGCTCAGACTCATTCGTATGGAATACGGAGCCAATTTCAAATAATGCTAGCGATTCATTTTTACGGTTGCGATTATACGTTGCAATATCGATCAACTGAGCGATTAAGTTTGTACGCAGCACACTGCGCTCCTCGCTCATCGGCATAAGCAGCTTGACAGCATGT
>Ga0180216_1002841_pt1 | contig 14067 bp, 13 predicted proteins | sample eDN3rd37CBELigMG_FD_128879 | JGI IMG/M metagenome (GOLD analysis project Ga0180216, IMG submission 128879) | Enriched Miracle-Growth compost microbial communities from Emeryville, California, USA - eDNA 3rd pass 37_C BE-Lig MG (version 2)... ... | reverse complement strand
CCCCGATCAGATCCGCCGACTGACCTCGCCGGCGCATCCGCCACGTAACCACCTAAGCACCGAGAACCATCGCCCATGATTTCTGCCCTCAGTGTCGGCGACCTGCTATCGATCTTCTTGTTTCTGTCCGTGATGGGCACCCTGTTGATCGGATATCCGATTGCGATCACCCTTGCCGGTACGTCGCTGATCTTCGCGTTCATCGGCCACCAGCTCGGTGCATTCGACTACGCCATCCTCAACGGTTTGCCGCTCCGATACCTCGGCTCGATGACGAACGAGGTGCTTGTGGCCGTACCTCTGTTCATATTCATGGGGCTGATCCTGGAGAAATCCGGACTGGCCGAGGCCCTGCTCACGACCATGGGCCAGCTTTTCGGCCCCCTGCGAGGCGGGCTTGCATTCTCCGTCATTTTGGTCGGAGCGCTGCTTGCTGCCTCCACGGGCGTGGTAGGCGCCACAGTCATCACCATGGGCCTGATCAGCCTTCCAGCAATGCTGCGCGCAGGGTATTCGCCGAGCCTTGCCACTGGAACGATTGGTGCCTCCTCCACGCTCGCGCAAATCATTCCGCCGTCAACCGTTTTGATTTTCATCGGTGATCTCCTGGCGGGCGTTAATCAAACCGCACAGCTGAAACTCGGCAACTTCGCCCCCATGCCGATATCCGTCGGCGACCTGTTCGCCGGAGCGCTCATTCCCGGCTTCATCCTGGTGAGCCTTTTTCTGCTTTGGACGCTCTACAAGGCCGTTTTTCAGCCGGAAACTGTTCCGGCGCTGGTCATGACGCCGGAAGAGCGCAAAGGCCTGCCGCTGCGCGTCCTGGCGGTGCTCATACCACCACTGATTTTGATCGTTGCCGTTCTCGGAAGCATTCTGTTGGGATTTGCAACCCCTACGGAATCAGCGTCCGTTGGAGCAATTGGAGCCATGCTGCTCGCCGCAGCCAACCGAAAGCTGTCGTTTCCGACCATTCGTTACGCTGCACTGAACACGATGATCACCACCTCGATCATCTTTGTCATCGTGCTCGCAGCCTCCCTCTTCTCGTTGGTGTTCCGCGGACTCGGCGGCGAGCACATGGTCGAAGAGGCTCTCAAGAACATACCCGGCGGCGCATTCGGCGCGATGCTGGCTGTCATGGCAATTATGTTCATTTTGGGGTTCTTTCTCGATACGTTCGAGATCATCCTCATCATGCTGCCGATCTGCGGACCGCCGCTGATCCTGCTGGGGCTCGATCCCATCTGGATCGGCGTCATGATCGCCATGAACCTGCAGACCAGCTTCATGACGCCGCCGTTCGGCTTCACCCTTTTTTACTTGCGAGGTGTTTCGCCGCCGGGCGTCAGAACGGGGCAGATCTGGAGCGGCGCCATACCTTTCGTCGCGCTCCAGCTTTTCGGGTTGGGCCTCTTGTGGGCATTTCCGCAGGCCGCGACCTGGCTGCCCAAGCAACTTTTCGCCCCAGCAGCGATCCAGCAATCCGCGCCTGCCAACGAGAGCAGCGGCGGCATCGGCGAGTTCATTCAGGACGGTTTCAAGCTCGATGACGAAGGATTGCCCGTTGAACAGGATGACCCCTTCTCGAAAAATCGCTGAGGGAGCGAGATCGCCATGGACGAACTGACGGCCATTGAAATCGGCGCGGGCCTGCTCGTCATCTGGTTCGTGACCCTTTTCGTCCTGTTGAAACTAATCGATCGCAGAGGCCATCCGGGTCCGGTCACCAGCAACTTCGCCAAGGAATGCTTGATGCTGGCGCATATGGCGGTGCTAGTCGTCGGCATCGCGATGATCGTCAACGGTCTGCAGGTATTCGGCTGAACAAACGAAAAGCGGGGCCTCTGAAAGAGCCCCCGCCCAGGTTTCTCGAACTGCTGAAAAGAAAATCAGGTCGGGAATTTGATATCTAGCAGGCGCGCGTTCATGAAGCCCTGATCCGCAATCCGAGCCCAGTTCATCAAGTCACGCCGTGCCTTCAGGAACGATTCGACGATCTCCTTCGTGATCGAATCGCCGCTGTCGCGCATTTCCTGAATGACCTCGCCTGCAGCATTGCCGTACGCCTGCAGGAAGTCGTTGGGGAAGCGCTTCAGCTGGACGTTGTGCTGACGAATGAGCGTTTCGAGCGCAGCGCCATTGCGCGCGTTGAACTCTGACGTCAGCAGGTTGTTCTCGTTGTGGCAGCAGGCTTCGAATATTCTTTGCACGTCCTTCGGCAGCGCCGTGAATTTCTTCTTGTCGACCGTCACCTCGATCTGCGTGCCGGGCTCGTGCATGCCTGGCCAGTAATAGTACTTCGCAACTTTGTAGAACCCGAGCGCGAGATCATTGTATGGGCCGACCCACTCGGTGGCGTCGATCGCGCCGGACTGCAGCGCGGCAAAGATCTCGCCGGCCGGCAGGTTGATGACCGTCATGCCGAGCTTACCCAGCGCCTCGCCGCCGATGCCCGGGATGCGCATCTTCATGCCCTTCACGGAGTCGACACTGGTAATCTCTTTGTTGAACCAGCCGCCCATCTGCACGCCCGTAGACCCGGCGTGGAAAGCCTTGAGGCCGAACTGATCGTAGAGCTTGTCCCAGAGTTCCTGCCCGCCGAGATGGTTCATCCAGGCGTCGATTTCCGGCGTTGTCATGCCGAAGGGCACGGTTGAGAAGAAGTTCAGCGCCTTGCTCTTGTTCGGCCAGTAGTAAGGCGTTGCGTGCATCAAGTCCGCGGCGCCGCGGATGACAGCGTCGATGCTTTCGAACGCCGGGACGATTTCGCCCGCAGCATACACTTTGATCGTCAGCCGGCCTTCCGTAGCCTCCGTAACGGTTTTCGCGAAGCGCTCGGCGCCGGTCCCCTGCCCTGGAAAGTTTTTCGGCCAGGTGGTGACCATTCGCCATTCGGTCCTGCCTTGCGCAATGGCCGGCTTGGCCAAAGTCGTTGCGCCGGCGGCAGCGCCAGCCGTTGCCACGCCCGCAAGAAACTGGCGGCGTTTGATTGTCATATGTCCTCTCCTTGGGTGCTTCCCTAGACATTCCCCCGGCATCATTTATGTGAGTGCCGTGAGCCAAGTATGTGTTCGACCAAGGGTTTGCGCAACTCGCACGAAAGGTGCATTCCGCAGCCGAAGCGGCGAGGCATTCCCAAGGCTGCTCGTCCGCGTGCCCCCTTTTGCCGCAGATGCTGGCACAACCAGCATTCACGGTAGACCTTGATCTGCCGGTTCGTTTAACTATCTGCAAAGAGCGGCGGGAAATCGCGAGATTTGTTGCGCTGCAGTAACCAGAGCCGTAATCGGCCGAAGATACTGCTGTGACGGCGAAATTCTCTTGTTGCACGGCAGCATCGGAAAGGGGGCGAGGAACGCAGTAACGCGAGGAGAGGTCTATGGGTAAGCGTGGCGAAAAGCTGCCGAGCGACTGTGTCGAGCTGTTTGCCGAGCTCGACGGTTGCGAAGATTTGCGAGATGCTTATGCCCGCGTAAAAAGCCGTATCCGCGAATATTCCGCCTCTGGACGTCCGGTTCCAGAGGCATTGCTCCGCTGCGAGCGCCACTTGATGACGGAATTCATGGCGGAGTCGCAGGGCCGTTGATCGGCTCTCGGTCGGTCAAGGCCAGTTTGGCAGCTGCCGAAAACAACCTGTAACAGCTGCGGCAGCTGCATCACTTTCCGGCATGTCTCGATAAACCGGCGCCGTTGGGTGGAGCGACCAAGCCCTCGGAAAAGCAACCTTGACCCAGGGCACCCGCGAAACCCACACGCCCTGTCGCCGGTGGACAAAGTGCTGATGTGAAATCCACGATTGCTGCTGTTGTATCCCCTCACCCGGCGCTCGGGCCGACCTCTCCCAGTGGAGAGGTAGAGTGAGCCCGCGAACGCGAACCGGTTCCCTAGAGAAACTCTCAAATAACGGGACCTCGCGTCAGATAAGAAAAAAGGGAGGCAACCTGCTGGCGCCTCCCTTGTCACTTAGCCGATGACCGGCAGCTTACATCTGCTCGTAGCTGATCTTGCCGTCCGGCATCTTCTTCCAGACGTACATGGTGTAGTCGGCGTCGGTACGATCACCCTTCTTGTCGAAGCTGATGTCGCCGAGCACCGTCTTGAACACCATCCCCGAGCGGGCAACCTCGCCGACCTTCTTCGGATCTAGCGAACCAGCCTTCTCAGCGGCCTGAGCGATGATCTGCATGGAAGCATAGGCGTAGAGCGTATATGCCTCCGGCTTGAAGTTCTGTGCGAGGAACTTCTTCACGACTTCGGCCGCCTCGGGCTTCTTCTGCGGATCGGGCGCGAACGTCATCAGCGTGCCCTCGGCGCCCGGGCCGGCGATGGCCGCGAACTCGTCGGTAACGATGCCGTCACCCGACATCATGACCGCGTTGACACCCTGGTCGCGCATCTGACGCAGGATCAAGCCACCCTCGGTGTGCAGGCCGCCCCAGTAGACGATCTCGGCACCAGACTGCTTGATCTTGGAGACGAGGGCCGAGAAGTCCTTCTCGTTGATGTTGATGCCTTCGTAGAGGACTTCCTTGAGGCCCCCGGCGTTGATCTTCTTCTTGGTCTCGTCAGCCAGACCCTTGCCGTAGGTGGTCTTGTCATGGATGACGGCGACCTTCTTGTCCTTGAGGCTGTCAAGGATGTACTGGCCGGCAACGATGCCCTGCTGGTCGTCGCGACCGCAGACACGGAGCACGTTCAGCCCGCGCTCGGTGACTTGCGGGTTCGTCGCGGCCGGCGTGACCATGAACATGCCGTTCTCGGCATAGACCTCCGAAGCCGGAATCGTGACGCCCGAGTTGAAGTGGCCAATCACGAACTTCACGCCGTCACCGACGAACTTATTCGCGACCGAGACGCCCTGCTTCGGGTCGCCCTGGTCATCGCCGACGGACAACTCGATCTTCTGCCCGAGGATGCCCCCCGCCGCGTTGAGGTCAGCGGCCGCCTGCTCGGCACCTCTCTTGAGCTGCGCGCCGAAGGCCGCGTAGCCGCCCGTCAGAGGGCCTGCAACGGCAATCTTTACCTGGGCGTTGGCACTGGCAGCGAGGGCGACGCTTGCTGCCAGCGTAAGTCCTGATATCCAAACTTTCCGCATGGAATTCTCCCTATTGACGGACACACTTCGACTGTACCCTGAGGCGCTTGTGTGCGCCTCCTCGGGCGTGGCATCCTGAACGCCCAATCATCTCCCGAAACCGGGCAGAAGTCATCCCGGATTCGGAAATTCCCCTCACCACCTATCCGCCTCTCCGCTGCCAGCCGAAGAGGCCGGCCGGTGCGTAGAGCCACGGATACTGTGCCGGAATCTGCAGCGCGCGCATGCGGCGATAGCCGATCAGCGCAAACGCAAAAAGAACCAGGTAATCGACAACCCAATTCTGGATGGGGAACAGCGGCTCCCACCACAAGGCATGATGGAGAAAGCGCACCCCGCCGGTCAGCAGCAGCACGTACCAGGGTAGCTGCAAAAACGGCCGCCAAGTTTGAGCGATGGCTTTTCCGGTTACCCAGGCGGCGGATCCCCCGATGACGAGAGTGAGGAGGATGAACACCCACACCGCATTCTCGTTATTGCCCACTACATAGAGCCACTCGGGCATCAGCCATTCCTCCTCAATGGCGTCCCCCTTCCAGATAGGCCGCCTTCACTTCTGGGCGGGCCAGCAGTTCGCGACCCGTACCTGTCATTGTTATAAGGCCGTTGACCATCACATACCCGCGATGAGCCAGTCGGAGTGCATGGAAGGCGTTCTGCTCAACCAGGAAGATGGTCATCCCATCCTGCCGATTGAGGTCGCGGATGGCTCCGAATATCTGCTTGACGATGAGCGGGGCAAGGCCGAGCGACGGCTCGTCGAGCATCAGCAGCTTCGGCCGGGTCATCAGCGCGCGGGCTATCGCCAGCATCTGCTGCTCGCCGCCCGAAAGCGTGCCCCCGCGCTGGTCGAGGCGCTCTTTCAGCCTTGGGAACAGCGTGCAGACGCGCTCCAGGTCCTCGGAGAAGTGGGCCGATCCATTGACTTCCGCGCCCATCTGCAAGTTCTCGAGCACGGTCATACGCGGGAAGATGCGGCGCCCTTCGGGTGACTGGGAAATTCCCAACCGTGCGATCTCGTGCGTCGGCTTCCGCGTGATATCGATGCCGTCGTAGACGATCCGGCCGTCCCGTGCGCGGGGATTGCCGAAGATGGTCATCATCAGCGTCGATTTGCCCGCGCCGTTGGCGCCGATGAGCGTAACGATCTCGCCGCGATGCACATCAAGATCCACACCGCGGAGTGCGATGATGTTGCCGTAGTAGGTGGTGACACCCCGTACCGAAAGGAGCGGCTCGCTCAAATTCCCACCTCCGCCTCGGCCTTTTCCACCTCTTCGTCTTCCACGCCCAGATACGCGGCGACGACCTTCGGGTCGTTGCGGATCTGGTCGGGAGTTCCGTCGGCAATCTTCGTGCCGTACTCCAGCACCACGATATGGTCGGAGATTTCCATGACGACGCTCATGTCGTGCTCGATGAGCAGAATGGACGTCTTCTCCTCATCCCGAATGTAACGGAGCAGCTCGTTGAGCTCGGCCGATTCCCGCGGGTTGAGGCCGGCTGCGGGCTCATCGAGACAGAGGAGAACCGGGTCCGTGCACATGGCACGGGCGATCTCGAGCCGACGCTGGTCGCCGTAAGGCAGGTCTCCGGCCGGATCGTCGGCACGGCCGATCAGGTTGATCTTCTCGAGCCAATGGCACGCCCGCTCGACGGCCGCCCGCTCGGCGGCTTTGTAGCTGCCGGACCCGAACAGTCCGAGGAAGGAGAATCCGGATGCGCGCATCAGCGGATTATGCTGGGCGACGACTAGGTTCTCCAGGACGGTCATGCCTGCGAACAGGCGTATGTTCTGGAACGTCCGCGCGACACGCGCTTTCGAAGCGATCTGGAAATCGGGCATTCGTTCCAGGAGGAAGAGACCGCCTCCCTCGTGCACCGCGTAGCGCTGACCCGTTTCCGTGAGCTGCTGGATCTGCTCGGGGCTTGCAGGCGCCGGGAAGGCCAGCGCTATACGCCCGCTCGTCGGCTTGTAGAACCCGGTGATGCAGTTGAAGACCGTGGTCTTGCCGGCACCGTTCGGGCCGATGATGGCGGTGATGTCGCCGCGCTGGGCAACAAAGGACAAATTGTTGACCGCGAGGAGACCGCCGAAACGCATCGTGATGTTTTCGACGGTCAGCAGCGGGTCGGCGTTCTTCGCCATCATCCGTGCCCCTCACTTACATGCTCGACAGACACGCCCTTGCGGCTCTTGAGGAAGACCGAGGGTTCACGGGTGGAGATCAGCCCGCGTGGTTTCCAGACCATCATGACCACCATCGCCAGGCCGAAGAGCAGCATGCGGTACTGGGTCGGGTCGAAATCCGAGCCGAACACCATCTTGAGCCAATCCAGCTCACGCAGGATCTCGGTACCGCCGATCATGGCGATCGCGGCGATCGCGACGCCGAACGGACTGCCCATACCGCCGAGCACGACAATGGCCACGATCACTGCGCTTTCCATGAAGACGAAGGATTCCGGCGATATGAATCCTTGGCGCGCTGCGAAGAAGGCCCCTGCGAAACCGCCGAACATCGCGCCGATGGCAAAGGCCGTGAGTTTGGTCGAGACCGTGTTGATGCCGAGCGCACGGCAGGCGATCTCGTCCTCTCTCAGCGCCTCCCAGGCCCGGCCGACCGGCAGCCGCCGCAGCCGGATCGTGACCCAGTAGGTCACGAGGGCGAGGCCGAAGATAATGTAATAGAGGAAAATCGTCCGGTGGAGCGGGCTGAACTCGATCCCGAAAACGGCAGCGAAACCCTGGTCGCTGGCATTGAACGGAATTCCGAAAAATGTGGGCCGTGGAATTCCGGAAATGCCCGCATAACCACCGGTTACATCCACCCAATTGATAAGTATGAGACGGATGATTTCACCGAATGCGAGGGTCACGATCGCGAGATAATCGCCCCGCAGGCGGAGAACCGGAAACCCGAGCAGAATTCCCCAGAAAGCAGCGAGAATACCCGCCAGCGGCAGGACCATCCAGAATGAGAGACCGAAGGTTTTCGTCAACAACGCCGTCGAGTAGGCCCCGACGGCGTAGAAGGCGACGTAACCCAAGTCGAGCAGTCCAGCGAGACCTACGACGATGTTCAGACCCCATCCGAGCATGATGTAGATGAGGATCTGAATTCCGAAGTTGTCGATCCATTTGACCGATCCGGACATTCCGGTGAGCCAAATTGACAGAAAGGGATAGGCCGCGAGTAGCGAGAGGCCCAGCACCCCGAGCACATTCCCCGTCCGGTCCGAAACGGCAATCCGCCGCCTGGCAGCCCTGACCTTCCCGGCGCGCCGCTCGGCGACGAGGGCTATGAGCAGCCGCCCGAAAAATGCGATGGCGACAAAGGTCAAGACGAGCCCCCAGCGCGGCAAGATCATCAGCCGGTTGCTGATGTCGACCTCCGTCCGGAAGGCTACGACGGGAAAGCAAAGCCCAAGCGTGACAAGGGCAGCAAAGGCGGATTTCCTGAGAGCTCCCGACCAGGAAATGGCCTGGGCAGGTATCGCTTTCGCTTCTGCGATGGTGGCCATGCGTCAGACTTTCTCCACTTCGGGACGGCCAAGAATTCCGGAGGGGAGAAAGATCAGAGTGATGGCGAGGATCGAGAACGCCGCCACGTCTTTGTAATCGATTGAAAAGTAGGCGGACCAGAGGACCTCGATCAATCCGATCAACAAGCCGCCGAGAACCGCGCCCGGCAATGAGCCGATGCCGCCGAGCACGGCCGCGGTGAACGCCTTGATCCCGGGCACGAACCCATCGGCGAAGTTCACGACCCCGTAATAGAGCATGTACATGACGCCCGCGACCGCAGCCAGGGCAGCCCCCATGATGAAGGTGATGGAGATCGTGCGGTCGACGTCGACGCCGAGCAGGGCTGCCATCCTGCGATCTTGCTCACACGCGCGTTGCGCCCGGCCGAGCGGCGTGTATTTCACCACGTACCAGAACGCACTCAGCAGGATGACAGTCGCCACCATGATCAGAATCTGGCGGTAGGAGAGGACGATCGAGCCTCCTTCGGTCTGGAAGACCATCACTTCGTTGAGCATCGGCGGCAGCGGCTTGTTCCGCGGCCCCTGCGTAACCTGAACGAAATTCATAAGGAAGATGGACATGCCGATCGCCGAAATCAGCGGCGCCAGGCGGAATGAGCCTCGCAACGGGCGATAGGCCAGTCTCTCGATCGTCCAGGCCCACAACGAAGTCAGAAACATGCCGGCGAACATCACCAGCAAAAGCGAAAATAAAAGGGAACCCAAGCCCAGTATTTGCGTGAGAATGAGGTAGAAAATCAGCGCAATGAATGTGGAGACCATGAAGACATCGCCATGGGCGAAGTTCACCATGCCGATGATGCCAAAGACCATCGTGTACCCGATCGCAATCAGCCCATAAATGGAGCCGAGCGTCAGGCCGTTGATAATCTGCTGGACAAAATACTCCACGGGCCAACTCCCTCCTTTGGCGCGGTAGGTTGTATTCGTGCTTGCGCCTTAGTCAAAGCCTCTTTTTGGTGCTGCAATGCATTATTATTCATCGAAGCGCAAGCCCCGGAGAAACATATTCAATTCCCGCAGCCTCAGCGACGGGCGCACATGTTACCTTTCCGCTCCAGATGTTGAGGCCATTAAGCAGGTGCTCGTCTTCGGCGAGTGCCTTCTTCCAGCCTTTCTCCGCAAGCGCAATGACGAACGGCAGGGTCGCGTTATTCAAGGCCTGAGTGGAGGTTTTCGGCACGCCGCCCGGCATATTAGCAACGCAGTAATGGATCACGCCATCGACCACGAAGGTCGGATTGTCGTGCGTGGTGGGGCGAGAGGTTTCCGCACAGCCGCCCTGGTCGATGGCGACGTCCACGATTACCGAGCCCGCCTTCATCGTTCGCACGTGCTCACAGGTGATGAGCTTGGGCGCCGCGGCTCCCGGGATGAGAACGGCCCCTATCACCAAGTCGGCCTCCCGCAGGTGCCTGTCGACGGCATCGCGAGTCGAGTAGACCGTGTTGAGGGGGCGCCCGAAGTGGCTCCACAGCCGCCGTAGCACGTCCACGTCACGATCGATGACCCAGACGTCCGCGCCCATTCCGAGGGCGATGTGGACGGCATTCGTCCCAACGACGCCGCCGCCGATCACCACCACCTTCGCGGGATCGACGCCCGGAACGCCGCCCAGCAGGACACCGAGGCCACCGTGTGTCTTTTCGAGGAAGCAGGCCCCGACCTGCACCGACATGCGGCCGGCAACCTCCGACATCGGGGCCAGCAGTGGGAGCCCACCGGCGGGCGACGTGACGGTTTCATAGGCGATGCAAACCGCACCGCTCCGCATGAGGTCGGTGGTCAAGTCGGGGTCCGGCGCAAGATGCAAGTACGCGAAAAGGACCTGACCAGGGCGCAGCATTTGCCGCTCTGCGGGCTGCGGCTCCTTCACTTTCACGATCATCTCAGCGCGAGCGTAAACTTCCGCGGCCGAGGCCACGACGGTGCCGCCTGCGCGCTCATAATCGGTGTCGTCGAGACCGATTCCGGCGCCGGCACCCTGCTCGACCAGCACCTCGTGACCGAGCGCCGTCAGCTCGCGAACGCTCGTGGGTGTCAGACCCACCCGGTATTCGCGAACCTTGATCTCCTTGGGGACGCCGATCAGCATGAGGGGCTCCAACGTGGAAGGCCCTCAGAATAGCGCGATCTTCGGCGCTTGGCGCACAGAACTTAGACTAATGCGCGCGTCGAGCGCCAGCCTGGATGGCAAGTGAACGACGGCGCGTGCTCAGGAGTCCGCCTCGAGCGCCTCCCGCATGATGCGGGCGAGCTGCGACTGCTGGTAGGGCTTCCGCAAAATTTTCAAGCCAAGCTTGTCGACCCTCTCGCGTCCGATGAGATCGGCGGAGTAGCCTGACGTCAGCACCACTCGCGTGCGCGGATACTTCTCCCGGATGATCTCCGCCAGATCGAGCCCCGACATGCCACCGGGCATCACCTGGTCGGAGAAGACGAGGTCGATCCCCGGCGCTTGCGCAAGGACGGCCAGAGCGGCGGGAGCGTTCGGCACTTCTTGTGTGCGGTATCCGAGCTCTTTCAGGCGCATGCACGTCAGGCGGCGCACCCGGTCGTCGTCCTCCACCACGAGCACCGTCTCACCCTTGCTCGAGCGGACGACGCCGGTCGTTGACCGTTCCGCGCTCGCCCCCTGCTCCTTCGCGCGCGGGAGGTAGATGTTCACCGTCGTGCCGCGGCCGGGCTCGCTGTAAATGGTGAGATTGCCGCCGGACTGGCGCGCAAATCCGTAAATGGTGGACAGACCGAGCCCACTGCCCTTTGACGGACCCTTGGTCGTAAAGAACGGCTCGATGCAGCGCGCCTTCACGTCGGGCGTCATTCCGGTGCCCGTATCCGCCACTGACAGCACGACGTAATCGCCCACCTCCAGGCCGGGCACCAGCGCCACCGCGTTCTCGTCCAATGACGCATTCCGGGTCTCGATGATGAGACGGCCACCGTTGGGCATGGCATCGCGGGCGTTGATGGCGAGGTTCAGCACCGCATTCTCGACCTGCCCGGGATCGGCTTCCGTCGACCAGAGATCGGCTGCCAGCGATGTCGAGAGATCGATGTTGGTGCCGAGGGTGCGCCGCAGCAGCTCCGTGAGGTTCAAAACGAACTCGTTGAGATCGATGCGGCGCGTTTCAAGGCGCTGCCGACGCGCGAAAGTCAGGAGGCGATCGGTGAGCCGCGCGCCCATCTCCGCCGCCTCGCGGGCCTCACGGGCGAGGCTCGCCGCAAGCTCGTCTTCGAGTTTCGGCTCGAGCAGCTCGATGTTGCCGAGAATGACGGTCAGCAGGTTGTTGAAATCGTGGGCGACACCGCCGGTCAGCTGACCCACCGCCTCCATGCGCTGCGCCTGCTGCAAGACGGCCGCCTGCTCGCGCTCGGCAGTGATGTCGTGGATGAGCGCCAGTCCGCCGATCACGTTGCCGTTCCGGTCGACGATCGTCTGGTGCACGGCACGGGCGGGGAAGGTTTTCCCGTTGTTGCGCCGGAATTCGAGGATGCGCGAAGCGGCGCTCGTACCAGTCGCCGGGTTCGTGAACCGCTCCACGTCCTCGGGATTGGCGAACAGGCTGGCGCAGGTCGCGCCAGTGACCTCGTCCTGAGTAAACCCGAAAGTCTTGGTGAACGCGGGATTGACCAGCTTCACCCACCCTTCCGTGTCCGAGATGAGTACGGCATCAGGAAGATTCTCGAAAATCGATCGGAATAGCGCCTCCTCCCGATCGAGGCGCTCCTGGATCGCCTGCTGGGCACTGAGGTCGTAGACGATGCCGGTAAAGTAGCGGTCGGCGCCGATCGAGTACTCACCAATCGACAGGTGCATGGGAAAGCAGGTGCCGTCGCGACGCAGACCTTGCACCTCGCGGCCGATGCCGATGACCCTCCGCTCCCCGGTCTCCAGATACCGGCTAATGAACGAGTCGTGCCGGCTGGCGTAGGGCTCCGGCATCAGCACGGACACGTTGCGGCCGAGGAGCTCCGCCGCGGAGTAGCCGAACAGACGCTCGACCGCCTGGTTGACGGTCTCTATTCGGCCTCTGCTGTCGATCGTGAGGATGCCCGCGACGGCCGAGTCCAGAATGGCCTTCAGCCTCAGCGATTCCCCATCGGCGCTGCTGCGCGCTGCTGCTGTCATGGCTCTGCTGGATCAATCCTTCTGGCTGGATTTGGCGCATTCGCGAATGCAATGTCGAGCACTCGAGCGCTGCAGTGACAATGAGCCTCAGACCTCTACGCCAACAACATTGCGGAGCAGATAGCCGATCACGTACGCGAGCCCGGCCGCGCTCATCCCGATCAAGAGCGTCTCGATTCCAGACCGCCACCAGGGAGCCAGGGACCAGCGGCTCTTGATCGAACCGATGACGAAGAAGACGATACCGGTTGCGAGCACCGACCATCGGAAAGCGTCCGACAGTCCCAAGATGAATGGGATGAGCGGCACGGCCCCGCAGGTGACGAACGCCCAGAAGGTGTAAAGCGCGGCAACAGCCGGGTTCGGCAAGGATCTGGAGAGGCCGTATTCTTCCGTCAGCATGGTCTCGATCCAAACCTCCTCGTTGGAGGTGATCGCAGCGACGGCCTCCTCGAGGGCCGAACCGTTCAACCCTTTACTCGCGAGGATCTGGCGGATCTCCTCACGTTCGCCCTCCGGCGCGACTGCGATATGCCTCTTTTCCACCTCTGCGAGGCGGAGCATGTCGTCGTGCTCCGTCTTGGTGCCGCTGTAGTTGGCGGCAGCCATGGAGAAGCCGTCAGCAATCAGATTGGCAACGCCGAGAATCAGCACGATGGCCGGAGAGAGCGCGGCGCCGGCGACGCCGGCCATGACAGCGAAGGTCGTAACTGCCCCGTCGATGCCGCCGTAGATCCAATCCCGGAGATAGTTCGGCCGATGGCCCTCCTGCAGGCGCTCCCGGATGGCCTTCGCCGTATGCTCGTGCTCAAGTTGCATAGCGCCCTCTTCGCCAACAAACAGGGGCGTCGAAGCCCAGTTCCCCGTAGCCGGCCTGCTGCGTCTACGGCATTTCCAGGAACCAGTCCTGAGGAAGCGCCGTTGATGCCTGTCAAAGCCCGGCGCCTTGGCCCATGCTAGGGGTGGCACCGTGTGAATAACCGGGCTTGTCTTGCAATTTGCCTTCAGCATGGGCCAGGATCTTCCGAGTGAAGCATTCTCAGAGGGAGAAATCGCGTGTTCAAACACATCCTCCTTCCGACCGACGGATCGGAGTTCTCAGAGCGCGCCGCGCTCTATGGAGTGAAGCTCGCGCAATCCCTCAATGCGCGTGTCACCGCGATTACGGTGACGGCACCTTGGCAAGCCATCGCCATCGGGGAGGTCGCGGTGGTCGTGCCGGAAACAGACTATGAAACGCGCGCGGAAACAAACGCGTGGAACTTTCTGAACAAGATCACCGATG
>Ga0180216_1002840_pt1 | contig 14072 bp, 19 predicted proteins | sample eDN3rd37CBELigMG_FD_128879 | JGI IMG/M metagenome (GOLD analysis project Ga0180216, IMG submission 128879) | Enriched Miracle-Growth compost microbial communities from Emeryville, California, USA - eDNA 3rd pass 37_C BE-Lig MG (version 2)... ... | reverse complement strand
TCCTGTTGCACCGTCCATGCGTGGTATGGGGGCCGCTCGTCCTGGTGGAGGTCACGCGGCCGCCGAGGATCGATGCCCTGCTGCTCGCCTTTCTGGATGGCCCTGGCCTGTGCTGCCCGCGGCGGTATCCAGCCAGCCGCAACTTACACGCGCCGCACGTGCTGCAGGTGGCATCGGCGGCGGAGGCTGCGCCCGCCGGAGCGCCTTGCGCGCATCCTACGCCGTGCGTCGGCCCATGGTGCTGAGCACGCTTGCAATATAATGTACATGCGCAATGGCCATGCACGCACCCCATGTACGGGCCTGCAGGCCAACTGACACCATGAGCCATTCTACCTTTGCTGGGGGTCAGGGATGTGGCAGTCTCAATACACCACTTCCTCACGTACTGTTCTGAATGTTTTCTTCGCCTTCGGCTGCTCGTACTCGTCCTGCGCGCTCTCTGTTCTCGCTCCTCTCGCCTGTCCTCTTCTGCTCGCTGTTTGCGTCCCCTTCTGCTCGCTCGCCCTCTCCTCTTTGCTCCACTCGCCGACGCGTGTACTCTTCCTCTCCTCTTCGTCCTCTTCATCCTCTACGTCCGCTTCGTCCGCTTCGTCGTCCTCTCCGTCGTCGTCCTCTTCGTCCGCCATATCCGCCTCCGTCGTCTCCGTCGTCCTCTACGTCGCCTTCTCCGTCGTCCTCTCCGTCGTCCTCTCCGTCGTCCTCTTCGTCGTCCTCTTCGTCGTCCTCTTCGTCCTCTTCGTCGTCCTCTCGGTCGTCCTCTTCGTCGTCCTCTTCGTCCGTTTCTTTTTCGCGGGGCACAACTTTTCGCGCCATTTTCAACCGACGACGGCGGCGGCGGCGGCGGCGACGGACGGCGGCGGACGGCGGACGGCGGACGGCGCGCTGGCGGCGAACGGCGGTGGTGGCCATCACCTCGTCTTCCTTTCCTCCTCGTCCTCCTCCTCCTCCTTCGCTTCGTCCTCCTCGTCTGTCTTCGCTGCACGCGACTGGGGGCTGCTGTCGTTGCCCAAAGTTGGGCGCGGTAAACGACGCTACGGACGCGATTACACCGGTCGCGGCAGCGGCACGGACAGCCAGACAAGCGGCGACGCGGAGTTGCAGGCAACGGACACCCGACCAAGAATAGGACGAGATTCGTGCAGGAGGGACGAAGGCGCAACGGCTGGGTGGATTATCCGCCGCCTTGGACGGCCCCCGCCGCATCGACGTGTCCCATCGTCGCCCGCCCGCCGCTGCGTGCGCGGCCTGCATCAGCTGCCATCATGATCGTCCATCCCGAGCGGCTGCGCGACTCGGAGCTCGAGTACCGCACCAAGTACCAGGTCACCGTCAACGACCGCGAGACTGGCGCGCCGCTCCAGAACGGTGCGCGGACACTTTTGGATGCGCGAAGCCGCCGGCGCGCCGACTAACCACGTTCTCTCCGCTCCGCCGCGCCGGCCGCGGCCTCGCTGCGCCGGCCAGATCTCTTCACGGTCACCTGCGTGGACCAGACGAGCTTTGGCCTCTTCCTCCAGGTGGCCACGCGGGACAAGTACCTGATCCTCGTCACGCGCTCGCACGTCGTCGTCGCCCGCGACACCACCTACGACGCCATCTACACCGACTGGACCATCCTCAACCGCTACGTCCAGGTCGATGACAACCAGGAGGACAAGGTACGCCTGCTTCCTGCGAGCGGGGGGGGGAGGGTGGGGGGTGGAGTGGGGCGGGGTGGAGCGCCTGGCCGGCCACAGCATGACGTGGCCGTGGGCCGGCCAGCCACCGTCGCGCCGACGTCATAGGGGCAGGACGGGCGACGTGGGCCGCGCGGTTTGGGGTTGAGCAGTCGGGACGAGCGGCTTCGCGCGCGAATTGCTCGCGTAGAACCTGCGCTGATCAACGTGCGGTGCCTCCCCTTGGTTTCTCCCCTCCCCTCCCCTTTCCCTACCCGGCCGTTTCCTCGCCGTCTCTGTCCGCCGCCATGGCCGCTTCGACACCGCGCCTTGCCCGCCGCCCGCAACCGCTGGCCGTGGACGGTGCCGAACCGCCCGCCGTAACGACAACGTCCGCGCCAACGCCGCGGTCCCCTGGCTCGCCTGAACTGGCCACGCCGGCCGCGACCTCCGCGCCGCCGACCGCGCGCCGCTGGTCCGTCGCCGCGCCCGCGACCGCTGCCGGCATCGCCGCTGCTGGCCGCGGCGGTGCGTCGACGGCGCCGTCCTCGGCTGGTTGGTCCGGCGCCACTCACCCGTCGCCGACCGCGCCGACGCCGAAACCGCCCGCGCCAACCTCGGCCGCGCCCGCCGCTGCGCCGACCGCGCCCTCGGCCGCCGCTGCCGTCGTCCCGCCCGCTGCGGTCCCCGTGGCGGCGTCGGTCTCGGCCGCTGCGACTGCGCCCGCGCCGCCTCCGTCCGCGGCCTCGGGTACGCCGGCACGGCTGGGACAGGCCCGCGCGTTTTTCGACCGGATTCGCGACCTCGCGTCGAACCAGCACAAGATTCGCAGCGAGCTCAAGGCGCCTCAGCCGCCCGCCGACGGCAAGGAGGCTGTGTACGCTCCGCCGCACTGTCCGCCGCGCGCGATGGAACGACAGAGACGCCTAACCGCTTCCGCCGCTGCCCCCAACGCGCACGTTCGCATTTCTGCGGTTTTTCAGCAAGGAGGAGAACAGCGCAACGCTCACGTCGACCGCGACGGAGCACCGCGTGGTGGAGGAGGTCTACGAGAACCAGCGGACGCTGCTCGTGGGCGACTACTCGTCCAAGTACCTAATCCCGTTCGCGGACACATGCGGGCCGTGGAGCGACGCGCGCGGCAACCCGCGCAATACGGCCGACGTGACGCTGCCCAGCCCGGACTGGGTGTGGGTCGGCGAATGGCGCGTGGACCTCGACCGGCCCGGCGTCGACCCGGACGGCTGGCAGTACGCCACCAACTGGACGGGCAGCTGGTCGCCGCAGCGCACCATGACCACCGTCGTGCGCCGCCGCCGTTGGATCCGCGAGCGCGTGCTCAAACGTACGGCGGGCCTGGTGCCGCAAGGTGAGGGTGCTGCGCAGTGTCTGACGGGAGCGACGCCCCGACTGAACTCGGTGCCATCGCCCCCCCACAGGCAACAGCGTGGACAATCCCGCGGAGAAGGCGGCGGCGAGCCGGGGCGACGAGAGCAGCAGCGACGAGGAGAGCGACGAGAGCGACGACGAGTCGACGGCCACCAGCGTCCCCAAGATCGACGCGGCGGCCTCTGCGGCCGCTACGGCACCGGAGGCCAGGGCCGACGCGCAGGCGACATCGCCCACCACGCCCGGGCTCGGCCCGGCCTCGACCTCGGCAAACAGCGGCCTCATCGAGTCCAGCACTGCGGCGCTCGCCAGCCTGTTCAACTGGGGCAACAGCTCGTCCAACAGCAAGGGCCCCAAGGCCGCCGCCGCCACGGCTCTGCCGCCCAACCGGTCCGAACCCGCGGAGGCTGAGATGGCCGATACGCACTGTGCCCTGGCTGAATGACCACATGCGGGCGCGACTTTCCGTCATCCGTGAACGGCACGCAGGGCGGCGGGGCCGCGCCCCAGCTCGGGGTCGGTAACGTCGCCGGCCATGTCGCCGCCCCAGCCGACCGTCACGCCCTCCGCCGCGGGCACGCCGGCGCAGGCGGCCAAGGCCATCACGGGCCGCACCGCCTCCGCCGCGTCGTCCACCGAGGCGCGCAAGAAGGTGAGCATCGTCGCTTCGCAGGGCATGGCCGCGGCGTCGACGCACTCGCACAGGCTCACGTGCGCGCGCGCGCACTAGCGTTTTTCGCTGGCGTGACGCGGCCGCACGCAGCATCGCTCAAACAAGGCCGTGGGCAAGATGCTGGAGAAGGCCGTGTGGGCGCTGGTCGCGATGGTGGCCCTGATGATGCTGGTCCTGTACCGCCAGTTTTCGGTGCTCAACGCCGAGCTGGACAGCCTGGAGCACGTGCAGGCGCGCGTACTCTCCATGATGTCCGCGCCCGGGGCTGCCGCCGTGCACACCGCGCTCTGACACCGCCGTTCGCTGTGTACAAAAATTAATGTATACTATTTCTAGCGTTCCCAAGTGCGCTCACTCAGTGCGAGCGCCATATCTCGACTCCACGTGTATGAAAACCATAAAAACTTTATACATGAAGCGCTATAGAGTGAGAGCAGGGGCTCACACACGAGACTGCGTGCAGGCCATGCAACTTTAGCAGGGAGGGCGGGACCCTTCTTTACAGCGTGTCCTCCACGCCGGCGACCAGGCGGCTCTTGTACTGCCACAGCGCAGTGTAGTCAATGTCAAGGCCCGGGAAGAGCTTGTCGCGGATGATCTTGAACTCCTCGGCGATGGTCTGCTGCGTGGTGCTGGTCACGTCAATGTACTTGCAGTGCGAGCTGGCGTAGTGGCACGAGATGGCCTTGCGGAAGCCGTTCGTCTTGTTGGCCTGCGGGGGGGGGCGCGCGGAAACCGAGAGAACAGGCGGCAACAGCGACCGCGTTAGGCGGCATGCGGACCAGCGCATGCGGTCGAGCGCCGGCACGTACGCCCGAGCCGTGGATCAGGATCGGGTGGAAGAAGACGGTGTCGCCGGGGTCCATCTCGACGTAGACGCGCTTGGCCTCCTGCGGCACGTTCTTCACGCCGTGGTACAGCGCGTTCTGGCTGCCCTCCCAGTCCGGGTAGCCGTGCTCGAGCAGCTCGCCCTTGTGCGTGCCCGGCAGGACGACGAGGCAGCCGTTGGCGCGGGTCACGGGCTCGAGCGCGGTCCACGCGCACGCGATGCGGTTGGCCGGGCGGAACGGGAAGTAGTGCAGGTCCTGGTGCAGCGGGTGGCGGCCGGTGGCGCCGGCGTGCGGCGGCTTGTTGATGAGCATCGTGTGGACGCTCTTGACGTCCGGCCCGCAGAAGCACGTGATGTAGCGCAGGACCTCGGGCCGCTGGCAGTACGTGAACAGGACGGGGTCGTCCTCGTAGTCCTGGATCTTGCTGATGTAGTCCTCGCCCTTGACGTCCTTGCGCTTGGCGATGGTCACGTCGCGCATGAGCGTCATCATCGGCGGGCGCTCGACCTCGTTGTTGGCCAGCGCGACGAAGCGGTCGCGGTAGACCTTGAGCAGGTCGGCCGGCAGCAGGTTCTTGATCACGATGTAGCCGTTCTCCTCGTAAAAATCGCGCTGCTCCGGCGTCAGCTGTGCCGGCGCCGCGCCTAAGCCAAAGCCGCGAGCATCCGTGAGCTACGAACGCGAAAGATGCGCCCGCGTGGGGGGAGGCCGAACACGGCGCGCACCACGTCGTTGTCGACGGTGTACTCGTAGTGCTTCGTGCCGGCGGCGGCGGCGGCGGCGGCAGGCGCCAGCTGGCGCGCGAGCACGTCGACGCGGTGCGCGGCGGTGGTGTTGGGCGCCATGGCTGCGGCTGGCTCTGGCGACGGCGGGTGAGCGCAGGTCGGACGCAGCGCCGCCGATGCCTCAGCATTTGCTCTGCGGCGCCGGCGGTTGCGGGCGTGCCGCGGGGCGTACCTAGCGTCGCGGGCACGCGCGCGGTCTGCGATGCCTCTACATGGATCGACGCAGCGCCACACGGCCAAGGCATTCCGAACGCTGTCAGCCGCTGCCGGGCGCTCTGGGCCGCGCCAGGGCGCCCGCTCCGCAGCGCGCCGCCCGTCGCCGCCCGTCGCCGTACCGTGCGCGTCGGTACAAAATTCTGCCGTTTTTCCACCCCGCGCTCCGCACTGCGCCCTCACACGCCGCAGCGGCAGAAGGGGGGCGGAATGGGGTGGAATTACAATGACGTCATAGTCCGCTGTTCTACCGCTGTTCTGCCGTTCTTCTCGCCAGCGAGATCGCCATAGAAGAAGGGCGGAAAAGGGAAGAATGGGGTGGACACCCGGTCCCGTGTCACGTGCGCGGTGTGACTCGGGATGCGATGCCGGAAGCCCGCCCAGCCGCACGCCAGGCTGGGGGGCGCCTGGGGCGCTGCCATGTAAGCGGCGCTCGCAGCGGTACGTCTACCGAGGCCGGCCTGCACGGGCGCGGCTACCCGTAAAACATCGCTGCATGGTGAGAACCCAGACGCAGCGCAGCTAGTGTATGTGAAAGGCGCGCGCCTCTATGCAGCTGTGAAGACGCCACGCCACGTATGTATACGACGCGGACCCGTCACCTGCGGGGTCGGGTTTGGGGGCCGGCTGGGACCAGCCTGCGGATTGGTGCAAGCGCAAGCGCGCGCACTGCCGATCAGCTGCAGAAGTTGCAGCGGGCTCTTGCGAGGGACGTCGCCAGCTCGGCACCGCATGCAACAACCCATCCAAACCAGTTAACTCGCGCAAGACACATCTTTAATCCAACAACCTAGCGCACACGCCTCCCGGGCCAGCAAGCCCACTCACTACACCATGTCTAGATGCCCCCGACAGGACAACACGCTTCAAGCCGCCGTCCGTGCACGTGCGTTTTGCTAGGGCGTGTGGACTATTGGCATCGGCAAGGTGACGCTAAATGGGAACTCGAGTGCCATGCGCCACAGACTACATGCGTACAGGGTATTCCATCGACCAGCTGGCATACAGTCCCTTACGGGGCCGCAGACGCCAGCGCGCCGCTGGATGCGGGTCCACCGCTTCGGAGACGGCTCAGCCTAAGCGCAGCAGCCTAGGGCGAGGGCGATGCCTGGCCACTGTCAGAGGGGATGACGTCATCGGTGGGGCGGCTGGCTGGGGCGCGGCGGCGACGGTGGCGGCGACGCGGCCTTGGACGACGCTGCGGCCGGGGCGCCTTGCCTACCCGCCTCTGGCGCGAAGGCTATCTCTGGGGGGGGGTGGAGGTGGTGGGGAAGGCGGCCATCAAGCGCATCGTGGCGAGAAGAGTGGCCTGCAGGGTGCGGCGTCGGTGACACCCACTGCTGACGCGACAAGCGGCGACGACGCGGCCTGTGAGGAGCCGGGGCAACGTTCCTAGCGTCCTGCCACTCCCGTACACGACATTTATGCTGGAGGAGGGTGTAACGCCGGCGGGAACTAGCCCGTGAAACGCATCTTGGCGGCAACGTCTGTGTGCCCGCCAGAAGCGCCGACGGCTCGCTGACACACCACCTGAAACGCCCGCCAGCTTGCGACCACGCGATCGCCTCGGCTGGGGCAGGCGCCGCGGCGGTTTCAACCATGCAGGCGCTGCGGTTCGCGCGGGCGCTGCACGCCGGCGCTGCCCGCTGGGCGGCCACCAAGGTCAACATGCCGGCCATGTCGCCGACCATGACCGAGGGCGTCGTCGTGCGCTGGGCCAAGAAAGAAGGTGCGTGTGCGCGCCCTTGGCCATGCCCACGCGCTCTCGGCACGCGCTCACCATGGCCAGCATGTCCCGTGGCGCGTGGTGCGCGCAGGCGATATGGTGAACCCGGGCGACGTGCTGCTGGAGATTCAGACGGACAAGGCCACCATTGACGTCGAGTCCAACGAAGGCGGCGTGCTCGCCAAGATCCTCGTACGCCCTCGCACCGAGGCCACGCGACGCTTGTGGAGAGCGCCTCACTCAGCCCCCGCTCGCCCCGTTCCCCACTGCCGCCCTCGCGCAGGTGCCGGCGGGGTCGCCGCCGGTGGCGGTCAACACGCCGATTGCGGTGATGGTCGAGGAGGGCGAGGACTGGCGTAACGTCCAGGTGCCCGCCGACGCCGCCGCGCCGGCAACGCCCACCCAAGCGACGCCAACACCAGTGCCTGCGGCCGCGCCGCCGCAGAAGCACGCCAAGCCCGCAGGGCCGCTGTTCCCGTCGGTCGCGCTGCTGCTGGAGACGCACGGCCTGCGGGCCGAGGACGTCCCGGGATCGGGCCCCAAGGGCCGCCTGCTCAAGGGCGACGTGCTGGCGTACCTCGAGCGCCGGGGCGCCGCCGCAGCGCCCCCGCCGCCAGCGCCGGCAAAGGCGGCACCGCCCACGGCGAGCGCGGCTGCTGCGCTAAAGACGGCGCCGCCTAGCGCGACGACCGAGTACGAGACGGTGCCGCTGACCAACATGCGGCGCACCATCGCGCGGCGGCTCACCGAGTCCAAGTTTGAGGTGCCGCACTACTACACGAGCCGCGACATCGACATGACCGCCGCGAGCCGCCTGCGGGACGAGCTCAACCGGACGCTCGCGGCCACCTCCACCGGCGACGACAAAGGTGTGTGCTCCCTCCGCGCCGCCACCAAGCGCGCCAGAGGTGCTAACCAGGACACGCCCCGCTCTTAGGTCTGGCGTGGATGGCGCAGTGAAACTGTCCTTCAACGACTTTGTGCTAAAGGCGGCAGCGGTGGCGCTGCGCGAGGTGCCGGAGGTGAACGCCGTGTGGACGCCCGAGGGGCTGAAGCAGCAGGCCGACGTGGACATCGCCGTCGCCGTCGCGATCGACAACGGCCTCATCACGCCTGTGGTGCGCGGCGTCGACCGGCTGGGCCTCGTGGAGATCTCCCGGAGCGTCAAGGCGCTCGCGGCCAAGGCGCGCGCCAACAAGCTTGCGCCGCACGAGTACCAGGGCGGCACGTTCAGCGTCTCCAACCTCGGCATGTTTGGCATCAGCCACTTCACCGCCGTCATCAACCCGCCGCAGGTGGCTATCCTGGCCGTCTCGTCCACGCGCGACGAGCTGCCCCGCGCCGTCGTGGACGAGGTAGGCGCTCCGTGGCAGGCGCCCCGCCTCGCATCGTCTGTAGCGATGAGCTGACTTGCGGGGGACCCCTGCTCGGTGGGGCAGTCGCCGCGACAGGACGCGGGCGCGAGTGCCGCGTCGCCGCTGCTGCAACCACAGCACAGCCGGCCCGTCATGACCGTGACGCTCTCGGCCGACGCGGTACGCCATGCTTCTCCCGGCGTGGGCGACACTAGGTGCGCGCGCTTACGCGCCGCGATGCCGGCTGTTTTGGATGGTGCTGCTCCAGCGTGCGGTGGACCCGGACGTGGCGGCGCGGTTCGTCAGCGTGTTCAAGGAGGCGCTGGAGGGCGGCCTCCTCACCGCATGACGGAATGGCATACTGTACAGACTTGACACTTTGCGTGTGTATAAATTCATGCTGTTTGCGATCGCGTTCGCGGAAACTGTACATGTGGGGCCGACGCACCGGCGCTACACCGGCAGTTTGCTGCCGACGTAGTTGTCGACCAGCTGGGTGGCCAGAAATCAGATGGGCGTGGCCGAATCGGCGTTAGAACGCTGCGAATCCCGACGGCCCACGCCGAGAAGCACGGGACGCACCGGCCGGATGACGGGCAGGTCCAGGATCGTCGACAACACCGGCAGCCGCCGCGCGAACCGCACGATGGTCGGGAAAAAGTCCCTCCAGAGGTCCCCGCCGCTCGAACCGGGCGCCTGGGCGCCAAGTCAGCAACTTTGGCCCAGGTGCCGTGCCCTGTGCACGGCCAGGCCGTACCGGAACAGGTTGGCGGCGCCAAAGAGCTCGACAAAGATGCCGATGACCGGGTGGCGCATGAACACGAGCATGATGCCCAGGAAGAAGCACACGGAGCCCTTCCACTTGCGTTTCTGGAAGAAGAGCTCGTAGGTGCGCATGAGCCCAATGACCAGCGTAATGCCGACCAGGAAGAGGATCTGTCCGACCGGGCGTGCATCGAGCCGGGGAGAACGACCGCAGCAACGTCAGCGGCGCCGCGGTGGGGGGGGTGCGCACCGCCGTGGACCGACCGGCCGGCCGGTCGTACGTTGCCCATGGCCAGGAAGCCGCCGTCAAAGAGCAGCAGGACGCCCAGGAATGTGAAGAAGACGCCAAAGCCGGTCAGGCCGAGGCCGATCTCTGTGCATGGTCCAAGCCGAGCGTCGGCGGCCGAGGACCTTTGAGCGCGGGCGGCAACCACGCAGCCAAGGCTGTGTGGCCGGACCGCCGTACTCTGCATGTCCGTAAGCCATTCTCCTCCGGACGACATGGTGGCGGCGGTCCGGACGCCCCCCACCCGGCAGGCAGGCACAACAGCAGGCAGGGCGGCAGCAAGGAGCCCGTCTGTCCAGCGTGGCCGTTACGACGTTGCCGCTTGAGTCAGCAGGCCTAGCCGGGCGCCGCGGCATTGCACGTGCGAAGCGGCGGTTAGTACGCTTGCCAGCGGCGGCGTGAGGGGTGGGCGGGGGCAGGAACTGAAGGCCGTGGGGCGGGGCAGCGGCCAGGCAGGCGCGCGCACCGCACCGTCCGTCCGCCGCCGTCCGGCCGTGCTGGCGCGAAATGACGTGGCGATTGGAGGGGCACGACGGAGCGAACGGCGCGCCGCCAGCGGAGCGGTGGCGAGCGGCGGCCGCGGTGGCAACCATCTGCGGCTGTAGCGGCGGTGGGCACCGTCTGCTGGAGCTATGGCCATGACTAGCCCGTGCGTGCGCACAATGCCAATTAATTAAATTCAATAGGGCCCTGTCCATGCATCGCGATCGATCTGTACGTTGCACGCGCACTCACTGTATTGAAAGCTTTCATCCACATACAAGTCGAAAGACAGCGAGACACTACCTACCACTAGCTGGTGTACGTACGAACAAAACCCCTTGGGGCGATCGATAGACATGCATATGCGCAGCTAGCATGCACCTGCACTAGAAGCCAGACCGCGAGCGCCGCCAATCAGTTCCAGTGCTCGAGCAGATCACGGGCGGCCAGGCGGAGGGCGTCCATGAACTGGCGTTGCCCCCGGACCTCCAAGTACTGCAGCCCAGCGGGTTGATGAAACGTCGCCCACTCCAGGTCGCCGGGCTCCTGCTGGCCTTGCGGCGTCGCCGGCTCGTCGCCGCACAGCGTGGTCAGCAGCGCCGAGGCGACTGTCTCGATGGCGTCCAGCCGGATGCTCGCAACGGCATCAAAGTCGCGGTCGCTCAGCGCGTTGGGATACACCACCACCGGCAAATCGGCGCAGCCATCAATGTGTTCGCGCATGTGCTGGAGCATCTGCGGGGCGTCGATCTTTCCCTCGAAGAACTCTGGCCAGGGGACCACGCGGCGGCGGCGGGCCTCCGTGGGGACGCTGATGGTGTGCATCCACTTCATGTGCAGGGCGTCAGCCTGAAAGTGCTGGCGAACCGTCAGGGCGTCGGCGGACACAACAAAGTACATTCCTTCTGTCATTTCTGTTGCGTCGCGCACCTTGATCCCCCGTACGTCATCCGGCCGGAGTGCCTTCAATGCATTGGCCAGCCCACGTCCGCCTTCGGCGTCGGCCGCCTTGATCACGCTGCACCAGGCGCGCAACAGCTTCTCCTCTTCCGCGTTCAACCTGAACGTGCCCGGGAGGCTGTTCAGTTTAACCGTCACGTCGCAGCCGCCTTTGAACACGTCCCACCGGACGTTGTCCAGCACTTCCAACGGCCCCGGTTGGTTGTTTCCTGGGGCGTTCGTCCGGTAGATGTCTTGGCGACGACGCACTTCCGCGGCCGCTGCCTCGGCCAGGTACGCGCGCAATTCGTCCGAAAGCCCATCGTAAATGCCATCTGCGCCGCGGGTTTGGCGGATTGGTTGCCGATTGCTGAGCGGCTCCAATTCGCCCCACCGCCACGTTTGGAGAATTTCCGACAAGGCCCCGTCCCGTTCGGCCTCTTCAAAGGTCGCACGCAAGGTGGCCGCGTCACTCCAGCCGTGCTTCAGCCACCACGAGCTTGCGACGTTGGCGACCGCAACCACGCGCGGAACGCCGCCGGCCGAGTGAACAATGATGCAGCCAACTTTGGTGAAGGCGGGTCCAGGCAGGTGCAGTTGACCACGCCGCTCTGTAGACGACGGCTGCAGGAATGCGTCCGTCAAAGTCATCTTGTAAATGGCAGCGTTGAGCGGCAAATGAAAGAGCGTGAGCGGGACTTCCAAGTTCAACTTTGTCAGCCGCATTGTCGCCCGCATCAGGACGATCTGACCGGTGGCGTTGACCTCGTCGTCGGCGTCCTTGGGGAAGAAAGCCTTGATGTAGCCCATGGTGTGATCAGCCACAATGCGGTTAAATTTGTCAAAGTCTCGCCATTCCTCGTCCACGTAAACGACGAACCAGCCCGTTTGGGTGAGCTTGGGCCCGGTGCGCTGCCTCTGCAGCACGTCGGAGGCGACGGCCGCCAAAGTGCGCCCGCGAGCTAGGGCGGCCATCTTCCCTGCAGCCCCCGTCAATGTCCACCGTTCATGCAACCACTGCCGCTTAATTGCGTGTAGCCGGGCCTATCTGCTGCTCCTCCCTCGCCGTGGCTGCTGGTGCCAGTGACCAGGTCGATCAACGCTGCGGCCAATTCACCGAGCACAATAGAGAGTGAGCTCGCAAGGAAGTGAGCTTCCTGTTGCACGCGCGCATGCAGCGGCGACCGCTGTGCGTGTTTGTGCGTCGGTCGATCACAGGTTAGTTGCAGCTGTGCAGCAGGTGGCGGCTGCAGCTGCGGTTGTTGCAGAATGATTCGGTTGGCACGCGCCGCTTTTTTTTTGTTGCAGATCCAGATTCAGTTGGCAGTGCAAAACAAAAAACCGGTTGCAGACACTGGCAGACAAGGCAACGCAGCGGGTTGCAGACACTGGCAGACAAGGCAACGCAGCGCATGGCAATGCCGGGCACGGCAGACAAGGCAAGGCTGCAGACAACAAGGCAGACCCTGAGGTTGCGGATCGTTGGCTCAAATGAGTCACCCGACTTGCGAGCGACCTCCTGGAGAGGACACGACGCGCCGCGCATCTCTCGCAAACGTGGTGTCGTTCTGCGGCGGATGCACACCAAAAGTTGGCGCCAACATTTCCCTGCGTAAGATGCAAGTGCTGATGTCATCACGTTGGTGACGTCATTTTGGCGCCAAACTATGAAGCAGCGCGCACCGAGGCGCCAGCGCCCGACGCCGCCGACGCCGCCGCCCCCGCGCTGCCTGCCGAGGCCGAGATCTACGCATTTCTCCTCCCCGGCCCCGCTCGACGACCAGCTGCTAGCCATGGCGCCGCCTGCGAAACGCCCGGCCCCGGCAACCCGGCGGCCCGCGGCGACGCCGGCGCCTTGGTGGACGCGCCACCGCGCCCTCGTCATTGCCGGCTCGCTCCTGGCGCTGCTGCTGGCCGTCGGCGTGCCTCTGTGGACCGGCGCCGGCCTCGACCTGGCCTCTTTCCGGCAGCCGCGGCACCTGCGGCCGGCCGCCGAGCCCCGCGCGACCGCCTTTGAGGCGGTACGCCGGCTGCGCCAGCCGCGCCGCGCCCCCGTGCCGCGTCCGCACACCTGCTGACCGGTGGCCCGTCCGCGGCTGCGTGCTGCCGCCGCCCCAGCTGTCGACGCCGGCGCACCGGGCCAAGTACTTTTGGAACACGTACCGGCCCAACGTTTACTTTGGCGTGAAGCCGCGCACGCCCGAGCCGCTGCTCATGGGCCTCATGTGGTTCCCGCGGCAGCACCCCAACGAGCTGCGCCACACCTGCGAGCAGGGCGACCGCCTCGCCCGCTACGGCTGGACGCGCCACGACGGCGTCGGCTACGGCGAGCAGGCCATCGTCGATGGCGGTGCGTGCCTGCCTGCGCCCGACCCGCGGAGTGGCTGTAGCCTATAGCCATCGGGTGTCCCGGGGCCCCATGGATGCTATCGCCGCAGACATCGACCTGGTCACCGAGTTTGGGCGCCCGGACGTGGCGGCGCCGCCCACGGACCAGGCGTGGGCCGCCCGCATCCATGCCTCGCTCAACCAGCGTCCGGACGCGGTAACTCGCCAAACCATAGATGCACGCGGCCACCGTCGCTGGTGCTGACCGGTGTGGGGGCCGCCCCACGTACCATACCCTGGTGCCCGCCCACCTAGGCCGCGGGCGTGCCGCCGCAGAACCGCGCCATCTCTTTTTTCGTCTACCTCTACCGGGACGGCGCCGGCCTGCTGAGCCGTACGGACGCCTGCGCCCAGCCTCGGCTACCTGACGTGGGGCTGACGACGGGCCGCGCCGGTGGCGCCGTCGCCTCCTTCTGCAGTGACCGATCCGGAGGGCGCGGCGACCGGGTGGATGCGCGACCTGGGCAACTTTACCGTGGAGCTGTCGCCGCCGCCGCAGGCGCGGTTCGTGTTGCAGCACCACTGGACTACCGCCACGCGGCACGTCCACAACCTGACCGACCAGGTTCGGCAAGCGCTGCG
>Ga0180216_1002839_pt1 | contig 14075 bp, 11 predicted proteins | sample eDN3rd37CBELigMG_FD_128879 | JGI IMG/M metagenome (GOLD analysis project Ga0180216, IMG submission 128879) | Enriched Miracle-Growth compost microbial communities from Emeryville, California, USA - eDNA 3rd pass 37_C BE-Lig MG (version 2)... ... | reverse complement strand
TTCGACAGGCGCACCTGTTCGAAATACATCGCGTTGGGCAGCCTGTCGCACCCGGGCGCGATCTCGTCGAAACGCGGCAGCGGATGATACAAAAGCGCGGTCGAACGGGTACGCTCGATCTTCTCGGGCGTGATCGTATAGGCCTCGGGCGTCTCGTGGGGCGCGACGTAGTTCGAGGAACCCGGCTCGCCGATCGCCGACATATCGTACGGCGCCATCATGATGGCATCGCATTCGATCAGCGCCCGGTCGATATTCGAAATGCGCCGGTGCGGAATCTGGAACTCGGCGATGGCCGACAGCACGTCGGCGGGAATGTCGTACTTGTCCGGCGGACAGAACACGATTTCGCGCGGACCTTCGAATCGCAAAAGCTGCATCAGCGAGCGCACCACGCGGCCGCGCGGGTCGCCGCCGAAGGCCAGGCTCTTGCCACGCAAAGAGCCGAGGCCGCGGCGCAGCGCGTAGATGTCGATCAGCGCCTGCGTCGGATGCTCGTTCCAGCCATCGCCTGCGTTGATCACCGGCGCGTCGGCCGTCGAGGCCATGCGCGCCGCGGCGCCGGGCTCGTGGTGGCGCACGACGATGGCGTCGCAGAGCCGCGAGATGACGGCCGCGCAATCCTCGAGCGTCTCGCCGATCTTGGCGTTGGAACGCGAGGCCGACATGTCATCCATGCCGATCGCGTGGGCGCCGAGCGCGACCGTCGCGGCTTCGAAGCCCAGCCGCGTGCGCGTGCTCGACTGGAAGAACAGAAGCGCGACCGCGCGGCGGTTCAGTTGCGTCGGAACAAAGCCGGCTTCGAAATCGTCCGCGAGGTGGCAGAAGTCGTCGACGTCGTCGATCGTGAACTGGTTGGCGCTCAGGATGTGCCGCGGCGCGCGATGGGCCGGCTCATCCAATCGAACGCCGGGCGCGCTTATAGATTTGTCGAAGTACTCAAACGAACCAAACGCCATCTCACACCTCACTGCCGTCAAAGGCAGTTAACAATGGGTTAATACAACCGCAGCCCGTTAACGAATTATTAACCTAAAGAGTAAGGGGTGTAAATTCTCGCGCATCGAAAAGTGCACAAGCGGACAGTTCCAATCGGTTGAGATGTTCGTTTGCGTTGCACGCGCGCATGACAAAGACATCAAGTCATCGCGCATGTTGAGTATGCGTAGTGGAACAGCTTAGTTCCGTGCTCGACAGCATGCGTGGAACGACGCGCGATGCCTTCGCGTGATGAAATGTCGACGCGACCCAGCAACTCATTGTCGTCAATCGATGAAACTTCGAAGGCAAGACTTTGAAGTGTTCGACCCGCGCGTGGCGTATGCGCGCTGACGAATGACGTTTCTATCGGAGTCGATGGCAGACGATCGGCACGCGGGGGATGATCTCGGACGGCCAATCAACATGCGGATATTGGTATAAGCGATTGCGGTTCACCGCGCGCCAAGCCGATCGCGTCGCGCCAAACTCGCGCGTATCGCGGCGCGGATTTTCTACACTGTCTGCGCGTTATTTCAGCCGGGCCGGCGTCAGCGCGGCAAGGCGGCGACCGCGCTTCAAATTACGCCATGCATAACAGGAGAGCAGGGACCGAAATGTTCCAGCGCTAGCGAACGCTCGTGCTTGGAAATGACATCAAGCCATCAAACAAAAAGACGGCGGGCCGCGCCGCGACCCGCCGTCCTTGTTCACGCCGAAGCTCAGTGCTTCACCACCGGTTCCTGGTCCTCGGGCTCCATGACCATGCCCGAGGTCGGCTCGACCCAGACGAGATGATCCTTCACTGCCTGAACGCCCGCGGTGTTCTCGGCGCACACTCGCAGCGCCTCGCGCTGACGCTCGTCGACGACGACGCCCCACAGTTCGACGATGCCGTCATGAACGACGACATTGGTCGTGGCGATCGGCGCCCATTGCTCCTTCTTCATCTCGGCGAGGATGCGTTCACGGATTTCCGCATCGCCCTGCTTGGCCGACGGCGTCGCGCGCGCCAGGCTGACCATGGCGTGCATGAGGTTGGATCGGGTAACGATGCCGACCACGTCGTTGCCGCGCATCACCGGAATGCGCTTGATCCGGTGATGCTCCATCAGCTCGACGATGGTCTCGAGCGGCGTGTCCTCGCTGACGGTCACCACGTCGGCGGTCATCACTTCCGACACTTTGTTGCCGTGGCTGCGCGTATATTCCGAGGCGATCTTGCCCGGCCCCATCAGAAACTCGAGCCAGCGTGAACGGCGGCGCTCGGTCGCGGTCTCGCGGCGGCGCAGGAAGTCGCCTTCGGACAGCACGCCGACCAGACGCCCGCCGGAATCGATCACCGGTAGGCCGCTGATATGTTGCTGCAGCATCACCCGCGCCGCCTGCAGGACGGTCGCGTCCGGCGTCACCGACACGACGTTGCGGGTCATCACATCGACAGCTTTCATGGCGGCTCTCCTTTTTGCTTGACACTATCCGAGCACGCACCCGCCGTCGGTATCTTGATGCAGGTCAATCGTCGCTACGTTTGGCGGCCCGCGCGGCATAAAAAAAGCCCCGGACACCGAGGTGCCGGGGCAGTTTGGCCGAACAGTAGGTCGGGGAGAACGACGTTCGGCTTGGAGCGGTTCAATCCTTCAAGCGTTCAGGCGGCTCAGCGCGGCGCGATTGCGCAGCACGATGCGGCGCGACGTCGGCACGGCGATGGCGGCGGAGTTCTCGAGCTGCGTCAGCGTGCGCGACACCGTCTCGATCGTCAGACCGAGATAATCGGCGATGTCCTGGCGCGACATCGGCAGATCCACTTCAGTGGACGCCGACGAGCGGCGCGCCATCTCGAGGAGGAAGCCGGCGACGCGCTCCTGCGCGGTCTTGATCAGCAGCATGATGTGGTCTTGCGCGCGCTGCAGCTCACCGGCCGTCATGGTCCAGAGCTGGCGGGCAACCTCGTTGTCGCGAGCGGCGAGCGAGACCAGCGCGCTGCGCTTCACAACCAGGATCTTGCAGTCGACGATGGCCTCGGCCGAGAACGTGTGCTCCTCACCGACCTCGAGGCCGAAGATGTCGCCGGGCAGATAGAAGGCGCCGATCTGGCGGCGGCCGTCATTGAGAACCTTGTAGGTGCGGACCGTGCCGCTGATCACCCGGTAGAGATACTCGGCGGGCTCGTTCTCGCCGTAGATCTCCGCGTTGCGCGCGAAGGGCATCGGCGCCCCCATCAGCTCAATCGAATTACTGAGCGTAGCCGCGAGAGCTGGCGCGACCGGAGGGTTGGTACGACCTTCCGGCTGACGCGGAGACACTCGGTTCGAGGCAGCGGTCGACTGGCTGGGCATGGCGCATGGCCCTCTGTAATGTGGACGATGCCTGGATACCGCTGGCATCAGCCGGCCGAAATTCAGGTAAACTCCATAGGGGATTTACCGGAGGTCCCCACCTCCGGGGTGCCAGCCGAGGCGCGGCATGTCGCAAGAGACTGATACAAAGACCATTTTCTACATGCATGAGCGCGATTGGCCGAGCCGCTACGGGATCGCTCCCGTGGCGGTAGCCCTTTCGCTCATCCTGCGATTGGTGCTGATGCCGGTCCTGCCGCACGATACGGTATATTTGTATTTCGTCCCGGCGGTCTTGATCTCGGCCGGCTTCGGCGGCCTGGGCCCGGGCCTGCTCGCCACCGCCTTAAGCGTCACCGCCGGCCTCATCCTGATTGGCAGCGCCATCAGCCCATTCACGCTCTCGGTGATGGTCAACGCGCTCGCGTTCCTCCTCATCGGCAGCGGCGTGTCGTGGGGCGGCGAACTGCTGCGCCGCGGCCGTGCCCGCACCAGCTTCATGACGCGCCAGGCGCTGGCCAGCGCCGCGCATCTGCAGTCCATCCTCGATACGATCCCCGAAGCCATGATCGTGATCGACGAGCACGGCATCATGAATTCGTTCAGCACCGCCGCCGAACGCCTGTTTGGCTACACCGCGGCGGAAGCGCTCGGGCAGAACGTCAAGGTGCTGATGCCCTCGCCCTATCGGCAGAATCACGACGGCTATATCGAGAGGTATTTGGACACTGGCGAGCGGCGCATCATCGGCATCGGCCGTGTGGTGGTGGGCCAGCGCAAGGACGGCACCACGTTTCCGATGGAGCTCGCCGTGGGCGAAATGCGCAGCGGCGACCGGCGCTTCTTCACCGGCTTCATCCGCGACCTCACCGAACGCCAGAAAACGGAGGCCCGGCTGCAGGAGCTGCAGTCCGAGCTCGTGCATATTTCCCGCCTCACCGCGATGGGCGAGATGGCCTCCACCCTCGCGCACGAGCTCAACCAGCCCTTGTCGGCAATTTCGAACTACCTCAAAGGCTCCAAGCGCATTCTGGAGAGCGCGAAGGACGACAAATCCGCGACGTTGCGGGACGCCCTCGACAAGGCCGCCGATCAGGCGATGCGCGCAGGCCAGATCATTCGCAGGCTGCGGGATTTCGTGCAGCGCGGCGAAAGCGAACGCCGGGTCGAGAGCATCACCAAGCTGGTGGAGGAAGCGAGCGCGCTGGCCCTGGTCGGGGTCAAGGACCGCGGCATCCGGGTCCAGTTCAAGTTCGATCCGGCGGTCGACCTCGTGCTCGCCGACCGCGTGCAGATCCAGCAGGTCCTGCTCAATCTGATCCGCAACGCCATGGACGCGATGGAGACCTCGCCCACCCGCGACCTCGTGATCACGGTCGTCCCCATGGACGACACGCATGCCCGCATAAGCGTTGCTGATACCGGCGTCGGTATTGCGCCGGAGGTAGCAGAGCAGCTATTCCAACCTTTCATTACAACCAAGCGTCACGGCATGGGCGTAGGGCTTTCAATCTCGCGTACCATTATCGAAGCGCATGGCGGCCGCATCTGGGGCGAGGCCAATCCCGGCGGGGGCACCATATTCAACTTCACGCTCGCGGCGGTAAAGGAAGGGGATATCGACGATGCAGCCTGAGCCAGTCATCTACGTGGTGGATGACGACGAAGCCGTCCGGCAGTCGCTGGAGTTCCTGTTGAACACCGCGAACGTTGCGGTGCGCAGCTTCGACTCGGCCAAAGCATTCTTGAAAGTGCTGTCGGAAGTGCGCTCCGGTTGTCTGATCACCGATGTGCGCATGACGGAAATCACCGGCATGGACCTGCTCAAACGCGTGAAGGAGTCACGGCCCGAGTTGCCCGTGATCGTCATCACCGGCCATGGCGACATCGCGCTCGCCGTCGAAGCGATGAAGATCGGCGCCATCGACTTCCTGGAGAAGCCGTTCGACGACGATCATCTGCTGTTCGCCGTGCGCTCCGCGCTCGACAAGGAGGCCGACTCCGCCAAGCGCAGCGCCGAGGTCGCGGAGATCAACGAAAAGCTTGCGGCGCTGTCCAACCGCGAGCGGCAGGTGCTCGACGGCCTCGTCGCCGGACACGCCAACAAGAACATCGCCTTCGACCTCGGCATCAGCCCACGCACCGTCGAGATCTATCGCGCCAACCTGATGACCAAGATGGGCGCCAACAGCCTCTCCGATCTCGTGCGCATGGCGATGATGTCCGGCATTTTGGATAGCGGCGGCAAGGCGCGCTGATCGCGAGCAGGCGACTTATCGCTCGCGCAAACGCGCATCGCCCTTTCGGCAACTGAAAAGCTCCAAGCTTTTGGCGCGGTGAAAATCGTTGCACCGCGAAAGCACTCCCTTGCGCGCTCATGGCCATTGCCGGCCCAAGGGCGAGCGCTTACGCTCGCGCATGATCGGCAGCCATAAAACAACGCCGACATTGGGAGGCTAACATGACTCGCTTCATGGACGACTCCGCGCCGACACGGCGCAGCATCATCAAAACAGCGGGACTGCTTGCGGCCGGCGTTGCCCTGCCGGCGCTCCATACCCGGCGGGCCTTCGCCGCCTATCCGGATCGTCCCGTCAAAATCGTCATCGCGAATACGCCCGGCGGTCCGTCCGATCTCGTCGGGCGCATGCTCGCCGCCGCGCTCGAACAATCGACCGGCAAGACGTTCATCATCGAAAACCGCGGCGGCGCCGGCGGCAATATCGGAATGGGCTATGTCGCGCATGCGGACGCCGACGGCTACACGCTGCTGCTCGCGACCAATGCGCTGTCGGTGAATGTCGGGCTCTATAACAAGCTGCCGTTCGAGCCGCGCAAGGATTTCGTCGCGGTCAGCGAAGTCGCCGGCGCGCCGAACATCTTCGTCGTGCGCAAGGAGTCGCCGGCGAAATCGATGAAAGAGTTCGTCGCGCTCGCGCGGGCCAATCCCGAGCAGTACAACGTGTCGGTGCCGCCGATCGGCACCACGCCGCAACTGCAAGCCTCGCTGCTGAAGTCACGCGAGAAGCTGTCGAAGCTCGAAGAGGTTGTGTTCAAGGGTGGCGGCGACGCGTTGCAGGCGCTGCTCACCGGCACCGTGCAGCTTGCGTCCAACTCGCTCGGGCCGTCGGCGCCGCATATCCAGGCCGGCACCCTGCGCGGGCTCGCCATCTGCTCGGAAACGCGCTGGCCGGAGTTTCCCGATATCCCGACCATGCGCGAGGCCGGCTATCCCGACTTCGTCTTCGCCACCGACATGGTGCTGATGGCGCCCGCGCAGACACAGCCGGACACGGTCAAATGGCTCGAGCGCGAAACGCTGAAGGTGCTGAAGGAGCCCGCCATGCAGGAGAAGCTCCTCAAAGCCGGCTTCCTCGTCCGCCCAAAGGGCGCCACCGAGGCCTGGGGCCGCGTGAGCAAGGAAATGGATGTCTTCAAGGACATCATCGAAAGCGCCGGCATCAAGAAGCTATGATGCCGGCTTCTCACGTCGCGGCGCCCCGCCCATGCGCATAACCTCCATCGAACCGATCCCCGTCAGCCTGCCAATGAAGAAGCCGGTCATCATGGCCGGCGAGGAGGTGCGGCGTGCCGACAATGTGCTGGTGCGCATCGAGACCGACGCCGGGCTCATCGGCTGGGGCGAAGCCGCCTCGGCGCCGGTGATGACCGGCGACACCCTGGAGAGCCTGGTCGCCGCCGTGCACTACCTCAGCCCGGCGCTCATCGGCCGCGACGCCGGCGACATCGCCGCCGCGCATGCGGCCATGGACGGCCGCATGTATGGCAACCACGGCGCCAAGGCCGCGCTGGACATCGCGCTGTTCGATCTCGCCGGCAAGGCTGCCGGCAAGCCGGTGCATGCGCTGCTCGGCGATAAGCAACGCAGCCGCATGCCGCTGCTCGGGGTCGTCGGCGGCGGCGATTACGACGGCGATCTCCAGGACGCGGCGAAGAAGAAGGCCGAAGGCTTCGTCGCCTACAAGATCAAGGTCGGCATCGATACGCCCGAACGCGACGCGGCGCGCACGCGCGCGATCTGCGCCGCGCTTGGGGACGGACTGTTGATCTCGGCCGACGCCAATCAGGGCTTCACCACCGAGGAAGCGCTCACTTATGTGGGCGCGGTCGAGGGCTGCGGCCTCGGCTTCTTCGAACAACCGCTCGCCGCCCACGATCTCGCCGGCATGGCCGAGGTCGCTGCGGCGACGTCGATCGCCATCGGCGCCGACGAAGGCATTCACGCGCTGGACGACATCCGCCGCCATGCCGAACGCAAGGCCGCACGCGGCGTCAGCCTGAAGGCGATCAAGCTCGGCGGCGTGCGGGCCTTGACCGAAGCCGGCCGGCTCTGCGGCGAACTCGGCCTGCAGGTGAACATTTCCTGCAAGACAGGCGAATCGAGCATTGCCTGCGCCGCGGCGCTGCACGTCGCCTCGGTCATTCCCAACATCGGCTGGGGCCTGACCCTCACCCATATCGGCCTTGGCGCCGACGTGACGGCGCATCCGATCGCCACCAGCCGCGGGCACGCCGAAAGCCTCGAGCGCCCGGGGCTCGGCGTCTATGTCGACGAGAGCTGCGTGCGGCGCCATCGCGTGGCGATCGCCACGCGCGAGCCGGTCATGCCGGCAAAGGCTGCGGCTTATTGAGCGCACCGAGCGCGAGCTCCGTATCGGCGTGGAAGGCGCGCGCGATCGCCGCGAGCAGCGCATCCTGGCCGCCTGGCGCAAGCAACGTGATGCCGAAGGGAACGCCGGCGTCGGTGAACGCGGCGGGCACGGCCAGCCCGCACATATCGAGCAGGTTGACGAAGTTCGTATACGTGCCGAGGCGGCTGTTGAGCTGGATCGGATCAGCCAGCAGCTGCTGCACGGTGTAAGCCGAGGGCGCGGTCGGCAAGGCCAGCGCATCGACCGGCGCGAGGACCGCCTCGGCGACGCGGCGCAATTCCTCCAACCGGTAGAAGGCGCGGAAGGCGTCGATGGCGGTCGGCCGCAGACCGCCCAGGATGATCTCACGCGTGACCGGATGGATGGCATCCGGATCGGACACGAGCAGATCGCCGGCGGCGATGGTGCGCTCCGCGACCCAAGGCCCTTCGTACAGCAGACGCGCCGTCTCGTAGAACGGCTCCATATCGATCTCGACGACGGCATGGCCAAGCTTGGTGAGCCGTTCGAGCGCCGCGTCGTACGCCGCTTCGAAGGCGCGATCGCCAAAGAACACGCGTTGGCCCGGCTTCGGCACGCCGAGCTTTGCCGGCGCACCAGCGCCGAGAGCGCCGAGCGGCCGCTTGCGCGAATAAGGATCGGCCGCATCCGGCCCTGCCATCGCGGACAGCGCCGCCCAGGCGTCCTCCACGGTCAGGGCAAAGACCGATACGCAATCGAGCGTGCGGCAGGCCGGCACCACGCCGAAGGTCGAGACGAGGCCAAGGCTCGGCTTTAAGCCGACGATGTTGTTGAGGCCCGCGGGCACGCGGCCGGAGCCCGCCGTGTCCGTGCCGAGCGCCAGCGGCACCAGGCCGGCGGCGACGGCCACGGCCGAGCCCGACGAGGAGCCGCCGGGCACCAGCTCATCCTTGATGGCGTTCTTCGGGATGCCATAAGGCGAGCGCACGCCGACGAGCCCGGTGGCGAACTGGTCGAGATTGGTCTTGCCGAGGACGATCGCGCCCGCAACGCGCAACTTGGCAACGACGGTCGCGTCCCGCCCGGGCTTGTATGCGAAGGCCGGACAGGCGGCCGTCGTCGGCAGACCGGCGACGTCGATGTTGTCCTTCACCGCGACCGGCACGCCATAAAGCGGCAGGTCCGACTTGCCGGCGAGCGCGCGCGCCTCGGCAAGCGCCTCCGCCTCCTCGCGCAGGCTGATGAAGATGGCGCTGTCGCCGCGGGCGCGAATGCGCGCATAGCTGCGGGCGATAGTCTGTTCCGGTGTCGCCACACCCGAACGGTGCGCGGCAACGATTTCAGCGACGGTTTCTGCCAAAGCGGCCCCCGAAAAACGACCCCATGGCGCCGCCCCGGCAAGGGCGCGTCGCTTCTTGTGCGCAAATTTCGGGACCGGCGCAACCGGCGCGCGGCGCTAGACCAAAGCGCGGCGGATGCGGGCGCTGGCGAGGTCGATCAGGATGACGGCGGCGACGACGATGATCACCTGCGCGGCCGTTTCGCCATATTGGAAAGCGCGGATGCTCTCATAGAGCGTCTGGCCGATTCCCCCGGCGCCGACGATGCCCAGCGTCGTCGCCGAGCGCACATTGGTCTCCAGCCGGTAGAGCGTGAACGAACTCCACAGCGGCAGCACCTGCGGAATGACGCCGAAGATCACTTCCTGCACCCGCACGGCGCCGGTGACACGGATGCCTTCGACGGGGCGGGGATCGACCGATTCCACCGCCTCCGAGAACAGCTTGGCGAAGACGCCGAGGTTATGGATGAACAGCGCCATGACGCCGGCAAAAGGCCCGAGGCCGACCGCCACCACGAACATCAGCGCGAAGACGATCTCGTTGATCGCGCGACACGCGTCCATGAGACGCCGCACCGGCTGCACGATCCAGGCGGGGCACACATTGGCCGAGCAGAGAATCGAAAAAGGAATGCCGAACACGACCGCCAGCGCGGTGCCCCAGATCGCAATCTGGATGGTCACCACCATGTCGGAGAGATAGAGCTCCCAATCGTGGAAGTTCGGGCGCAGGAAGGCGCTGCCGAACTCGGCCATGTTGCGCCAGTCGGTGAACAGCGCGGTGACGCGGAACATCTCCGCCGCGTTCCAGCTCCACGCCAGAAGCGCAACGACGACCAGCCAGACGAACCACTTGCGCAATCGCCCCGCGAGCGGCTGCCGCGGGATCGCCGTTTGCGCCGCATGGGCGCGATCGCCACCGAAAACGCTGATATCGGCCATTTTCATCATCCGTCATTCCGGGCCGCACGAAAGCGCGGGCCCGGAGTCCGGAAGCACGAGCGGCTTCCGGATGGTTTGAGTCTCCTGAGCGCCACGCCCAGGCATGACGCGCATACAATGAGGGCGCCGAACGCTGTCGCGCCGGCGCCCCGAGACGACTTAGTTGGTGGCCGGCTGCGACGCCGCCGCCGCGAACTCGCCGATCAGCTTCTTCAGCTCGTCCTGCTTGCCCGCCTTCTCCGCCTCCTTGAAGGCGGCGACCTTGGCGGCGAAAGACGAGCGCTCGGCCTTGGCCGTCAGCTCCTGATCGTTCTTGATCTGCTCCTGCAGCGGGGCGATCTGCGCCTGCTTCTGCTCCTCGCTCAGCCTGTCGTCGCCCTTGATCTTCATGATCGACTTGTTGGCTTCGAGGATGCGGATCGGCAGGAGCTGGTTGTCGTTCGACGGATGGAACGGCGACCAGATGAGATTGGCCAGCACTTCCTTGGCCGCCTTGACCTCTTCCGGCGTGCCGAAACGCCCGTAGCTCATGATGAAGGTATAGATCTTCGCCTTCAGCGCCGGGTCGACGTCCTTGCGCCAGACCAGAGGGTCGAGCGGGATGATCGGCGAGGTCCAGACGATGCGGAGCTGCTTGCGGGCTTCCGGCGCGCTCTTCTCGAGACGCTGGAGATCTTCGCTGTTGTTGGTGGCGGCGGCGACCTGCTTGTTGGCGACCGCCATGGCGTTGACCTGGTGGCTGGCGTTGCGCACCGTCTTGAAGCACTGCTTCGGATCGATGTTCTTGGCGGCGAAGACGTACGAGGTCGGAACCAGGAAGCCCGAGGTCGAGTTCGGATCGCCGATGCCGAAGTCGAGCGTCTTGTCGCACGTGAGAAGGTCTTCGACCTTGGTGTACGGGCTGTCGGCGCGAACGATGATGTGCGAGTAGTAGCCTTCGCTGCCGTCGCGCGACACGACCTGCGCGAACACCTCGCCGTTCGAGCGGTTCACCGCTTCCATGGCCGACTTGTTGCCGTACCAGGCGATCTGCACCTTGTTGAAGCGCTGCGCCTCGATCACGCCCGCATAGTCGCTGGCATAGAAGCCGTTCACCTTGACGCCGATCGCCTTCGACATCGCGGCAAGGAAGGGCTCCCAATTCTTCTTCTGGTTGACCGACGCTTCCGTCGTGAGCACGCCGAAATTCAGTTCGGCGACCTCGGCCCGCGCCGCCGTCGTGACGATACCGGCGGCCACGGCCGCGGCCGCGCCGATCAGGGCTAGCTTGCGCATAATGCGTTCTCCTGTTGCATCCATGTCGGTTTTATCGGCGGCCGCATCTGTTCTGCCTCGAACGAGGGCAGGAACAGCTCCTCGGATTCGGCGCCATAGAGGTGATTGAGAAATGCCGGCGTCAGCGCGCTCGACGGGCCGTCATAGGCGACCTTGCCAGCCTTCAGCGCGATCGTGCGCGGGCAATATTTCATCGCGTATTCGACCTGGTGCAGCGACACCAGCACGGTGAGCCCGTCGTTGCGATTCATGTCGGCGAGCAGATCCATCACGCGGCGCGACGAGGCAGGATCGAGCGAGGCGATCGGCTCGTCGGCGATCAAAAGCTCCGCCCCCTGAACGAGCGAGCGTGCGATGGCCGCGCGCTGCTGCTGGCCGCCGGAAAGTTCGCTGGCGCGCTTGAGCGCATGTTCGGCGATGCCGACGCGCGCGAGCGCCTGCATGGCCTTGCGCTTGTCGTCGTCGCTGAAGCGGCCGAGCGTGCCGTGCATCACGGGCAACTGGCCGAGCAGGCCGAAGCAGACATTGGTGAGGAGCGTGAGGCGCGGCACCAGATTGAACTGCTGGAAGATGACGCCGACGCGCGCCCGCAGAGCGCGGCTGCAATTCAGGCGGCCGTTCTTCTGAATGGCTTCGCCGAGCATGGTGATGCTGCCAGCATCCGCGCTGGGATGACCGTCGACCGGGATCAAACCCGCGAGGGAACGGATGAGCGTCGACTTGCCGGAACCGGATGCGCCGATCAGCGCGACCATCTCGCCCCGGCGCACCGACACGCTGATGTTATCGAGCACGACGGCTCCGCGCTGAAAGGATTTTGAAATCCCTCTAGCATCGACCACGGTTTCCAACGGCAACGGCTGCTCTCCCCTCTGCTGCGATCGTCGCTAACAACCGCACATGACAGGACGATGAAGGCAGTGGGGAACTTCAGCCTTGCGCACAGATGGCGTCAGGCGGCGCGAGCGCGCGGCCGACGCCCGTTCAGCGCAGCGCCGCCTCGTGCATGACGCGGAACGGCATGGACGCGCCGTCCTGCCGGGCGATCACGATACGGTCGAGGTGAACGACATGCGCCCGCGGCACCTGTTCGAACCGTTCGCGCAAGAAAGGTAGCACGCGCTCGAGGTCGGACGGCGCGAGCGCGCCCGTCAGCGTCATGTGGAAGCGGAAGTCCTCGAACACATAAGGATAGCCCCAGCGGTCGAGGTATTCGATCTGCCGTGGGGTTAGAGGCGACTTCAAGCGTCGCGCGCGATCGTCCGGCGTCAAAGGCGCGCGCAGATAATCGAAGACGCGCACGCAATCCGCGGCGAGATGGTTGATGCCATCGGCCTCGCCCGCAGGCACCAAAGCGATGAAGGAGCCCAAGGTCCGCAGCGCCAGCGGCGCCTGCGGCACCGCCTCCTGCCTTGCCGCAAATTCCGATACGGCGCGCACGAGATCGCCTTCGCTGACGCCATCCGCCAAACGGATCGGCGCCTTCAGCGTCGCATGGAAGCCATAGACCTTCGGCTCACGCACAATGGCCGGCCAGGAGGCCGGATCGACGCCGTCGATGAACGGCACGTCCTGCCCGCTGCGGCAATCATAGCCGAGCACGGCCGCGCCGAAGCGATAGAGCGGCGTAGCGGCGGCCGGGACGAAGTAGATCGCGTAACGCGGGTCGCTCATCGCGTCACTGCAGGCGCGCGCCGTCGCTCAAGTGGACGACACGGCCCTTGGCGAAGGCGGCCACCAGTTTCGGGCGGCGCGGATCGCTCGCATCGACCGCGATCACGTCGGCGCGCTTACCCGCGGCGAGCACGCCGCGATCGGTCAGGCCCGCGGCCTTGGCCGGACGCGTCGAGACATAGGTCCAGGCCTGCGCGAGCGGCGCGACGCCATCCGCCACCAGGCGGAACGCGGCCAGAAGCGGCGCCGGATAGTAATAGTCCGAGGCGAGGATCGTGCAGCAGCCGCGCGCGATCATGTCGGCGGCGCCGATCCAGCCGATGTGGCTGCCCCCGCGCACCACGTTCGGCGCGCCCATCACGACATCGTCGCCGGCCGCCGTCGCATCCTGCGCCGTTTCCACCGTGGTCGGGAATTCAGCCACGCGGCAGTTGAGATCGCGGAACCAGCGCCGCTGGTCCGGGCTCATGTCGTCGTGCGACAGCATCGGCGCGCCATGCGCATGCGCGGCGGCGGCAAGCCGCGCGATCGAGCCCGGCACTTCATCGGCGCGGGCGCGCAGCCGCTCGACCAGCGCGGCGAAATCCTCGACCGAAAGACCCGCGCGCTCCGCCATCTGCGCGACCTTGCGCACGCGCGCCGGCGCGTTGGCGCTCGGCATATGGTCGTTGAAGCCGAGCATGCCGATGCGCCCTTCGCCGATCCAGTCGGTCACTTCCGCCTCGGCATCGAGGTTGAACGTCTCGTGGCGCAGATGGAAACGCGTGTCGGCGCCGAAGGCCGGCGCGAGATCCTCGATGGCCCCCAGGATCGTGCGCGCGTTGTCGATGCTGCGCAGGCCCGGCTCCCACGAACAGGTGACGCCGTGAAACACCGTGGTGATGCCGTTGG
>Ga0180216_1002837_pt1 | contig 14076 bp, 13 predicted proteins | sample eDN3rd37CBELigMG_FD_128879 | JGI IMG/M metagenome (GOLD analysis project Ga0180216, IMG submission 128879) | Enriched Miracle-Growth compost microbial communities from Emeryville, California, USA - eDNA 3rd pass 37_C BE-Lig MG (version 2)... ... | reverse complement strand
GAAACCTCTTGATCCTGGCGCTGCCGTGGCTGCTCATTGCTCTCGTCGACGCCGTGCTGCGCCGCGTACGGGCCGCAGGCGTCGCACACCGCCTTGATCGCCCGTTTGCGGCGCGTCACTGAGCTAACGGGGGGTCAACGAACCTGTACAACTGGTGGCTTGACAGAGGCCGCGCCACTGTATCTGGCGCTGCTGGGGCTGCGCGATCGCTCTTGGTCAGCGCCGGCCAAATCCCGTGGTACATGTACACGCGCTAGGGCCGCTACCGCTCAGGCTGCATGACACCTTATAGAGATATCGATCGCACCCACCGTATCGTTTAATGGCATGTGGTTTGTGGTTGTACATGATACTATATGGACAAGGAGTCTAATCTTCTATTTTCAGTACAGTCGCGTACGCGTGCAGATAGTCGTAGAGGTACATGTCCTCGCCTTTGAGCCAGTGAAATGACACCGGGTACTCGATCAAACCTTCTGGATGCCAAGAGCGCCACGTCGCCTCAACATCGGCAGCAGTACACATGTAATGTCCGCGGTTAAGTGTCCGCGTGATGTTGAAGCGTGATTCCAGGCACCACGCCACCAGGACGTCTTCGCCATTGTGTTTTCTTGGCATCACCTCGGGCATACACTCGTCCACCTTGGAGAGGAGCTTCTCCAGGGCGCTCCTGCTTAGAATGTAGCCGGCGCCGCCGCTGTTCAGGGTATTCTTGATAATGGGGCGCCCAATAAACGCGTCCTCGGAAGCGTTAAAATACTGATCCAGGGATACCAGGAGGTTCGGCACGTTGATGTACGTGTCGTCGTCCGCCTTCATGTACCATTTTTTATCGGGAAAGTTGGCCAGCATCGTGCGAAACATTGTAACCGTTTCGTTGACAATGTGCGTGGTGCGTCCGGGACGGATTGGCAGTGGTTGCACTTGTGGAATCTCGAGGGGCAGGTGCAAGTTCGCCACGGTCCATGCGAGCTTGTCCTCCTCGGTCGCGTTCAGGGTGCCTACTTGTGCGCCGAAAAAGTACACTGGCGATGGCGAGCGCCTCTTCCACGTGTTGGCCGCCTTAACGGCCCGTTTGCTTGCGGTTGCCGGCGACGTAATAAGGCCGATCACCAAATCGTCCGGCTTGATGTTCTTTAGCTCTGGAACCCAGTTCTCAGGCGCCACGCATGAAGGCGCGGGCGCGTGGGTTCCTTCGTGAGGCGGCTGGGGAGCAAGCTTCTCGAGCATTGCCTGCGTCGGTGCTACAGAAGCCTCCAGTTCCTGTAGGTACTGAGGCGGCTCGGTAGATGGCACCCCCTGGTTCTCGGTTGCGGACTGGTTGAGTTCCGATGGCTGCCTGTTGCCTGTCGTAACCAACAGTGCCACCAGCAGCGCGCACAGGAAGAGGAAGGCGCGGGAGCTTGCATGGACACGGCGGAACGTGCCGGCCACCACCGACGTCCACGTTGTCACGCCGTGTTCCGTTGCGCCGTCCATGTTGGGCTTTGCAACACGTCGCTGCTGCTTAGTGAGAGCGCGCCGGCTCGACGCTACATGTACCAGGTGGCTGTACTATCGCTGCCGCGCCCGGGAGCACGTCCACAGCTCGTTGCGACCGCCCTCTAGCGCAGTAGTACTGTCCACGGGGCGCGCGTGCATGGCCAATTGCCACCTTGTTGTTGATCGCGTCACCTCCCCAGCGTTACTTGCGGTCGCCTCGTCCGTCCCGTCGTCCGTCTACCCCCGTACAACGAGCCCCTCGTTGGCGGTCCTTGTGCGCGCGTCGCCGCGGGGCCGAGCGCGTCGTCCACGGCTGCGAACCTCGTGCGTCGCTTGGCGGCGACGCGTATCGGCCACGTGGCGTGAAACGGACTGACGCAGCCGACCCGACCTAGTGCACGTGGTGTGCGCTGCGCCCTCTGCACGCCGTGCCGTGTTATCGGCAGAGGCTGCGCACCCTGCGCACGGTACCGCCATGCGCACTCTGCGTTGCGCGCATCGGTCCTCTGTGCTGAGCGCGCATGCTTGTACGCTACGGTACATGCGCAATGGCCATCCCATACACAGGCCTCTGCCGGCCAAGAGCGCATGACCACGGTCGGAAAACCATCATTGCATGACGGGGACGTGGCAGCCTCAATACCCTACGCTCTCGCTCTCTGGAGTGGACGCAGCCAAACAAACGCGAACGCGGACGAACGGCGCCTCCTCTGCCGCAGGCCCGCGGCGTCTGAGAAAAATCCCTGGTCCGGCGTAGCCGCAGGTCAGGAAGCACAGTCAGTTTCCGTACCCAGAGCTGGGACCGACCCGGGCACGCGCTTCACGAGCACGCGCCGCGTGGGGGCCGTTCTTGTGTACTATATGCTTGTGTGCGGTGCGTGCGCGGCACTCGCCATTGCATGGCGCGTCTTCTCGGAAGCAGCTTGCTGCACTCGCTCCTGCACTGGCGTGCCCTCATCAGCCTCAGCGCGTGGGGGCGTGTGGCGGCCAGCCTACGCGGCGGCCACGTGGAGAACATCGCACTTTCACACGTTCTGCGAAGGCGGTGCCTGCTGGCGGCGCCGCCGCGGCCGAGGCCCGTCGAGCGAGCCCCAGGAAGACAGGGCTGCCCTGACATGGTGGCATACAAGCTAGGAAGCAACTGCATGGTCCGGCAACGGGTGCGTTTCGCAGTCGAGCTTGGCCGACAAGACCACGAAGGGAACGGCGACACCGGAGGCGTGCACACCGGCGACACCGGAGGCGCGCGCACAGGCGACATCGAGCAGCAGCTGGACGGTCGACCTGGTTGGTTGCGACGGTTCGTTGGCGAGTTTCCGCGCAAGCAAAAAGCGAACGACGTCTACTCTGCAGGTCGCTTGGCCAGCTAATGCTCGACCGACCGCTTGGATAGTACAGAGCGTTGAAGGCTTGCTCCGTTTTGTGAGCAGGGGTGAGTAGCAAAGCGTTGCTGGGGGCCGTGCACGGAGCTATAACTTCGTAAGTATGCCGGCCGCAAACGACGTTTTGGGCGGCGGCGGCCGTTGGGCGCCACGTGCTGCACTCGTACTCTGCATTCTTCCGCTGCTATTGGCGGCAGGGCTCGTTGGTGCGTTGGCTGCCGCCAGCGAAGGGTTACCGACGGAGCGCCCAGCTCGCCAGGTGGTCCAAGTTCCACCGCTGCAGCTGAACAGCTCGACGGTGCACCGTCTGACGCGGGTGCGGCAACGCGATCTGGCCGTGGCGGTCTTGGCCAACAATGGCTCCGTGTACAATGTCCTTGCGGCGTACAATGCGTGGATGGCCCGCTTCCCAAAGGTGCCTATGGAGGTGCTTAGCACGACGGTGTGGACTGAATTGCCGCCGAAGCGTAAAAGAGACGTTTTTCGAATCCCGTACATGGTGAGTAAGCGGGTAGTGCTTCCGAGAGCGAAGCACCTGCCCGTCGATGAGAACAGCGCCCTCACAGGCCGAGGGGCGGCGCATGCTTTGCGGCACCTGGCGGAAACGTACCCGAATGCGAAGTGGTACATGGTCACCAACCCGAGGGCGTTCGTCGTGATGCCGAACCTCTTGGCGAGCCTGGAAAACCTGGATGAGGCGGCGGCGTGGGTGGTTGGCCAGGCCATCCCGGAAGGCATGCAGCTGAATGGGACTGGGCACGGCGCATTGCTCAGCCGGCCAGCGCTGGAGCGGCTCGTTCCACGCCTGGACAGCTGCCTGAATCACTGGGCGGCCGAGAGCGCGGACATCTTCATGGTGAAGTGCGCCGCCGCCGATGGCTCGATTGCAGAAGCGCGCCTGGCGGGCCTCTACGCGGGCCTTGCCACCGACGTAAACCTCTCGCTGCGCAGCTACTACCCTGAAGGCCTTGTACAGCTTCCGCTTGCATTTTCGAACGTTGAAGCCAAGGACATGTACGTGTACAGCTACTTCTTGTTTGAGGCGAAGACGCGCGGTCGCGGCACTCTCGACCATCGCATGACTTGTACTGTCGAGCGCCGATAAACCACACAATACATCTTGTTTGAGGCTTTGTGGGCTTCCTTAGCACCGATCACACGGTCAGGTATCCTGCCGGGGGTGGGTCACACAGAAAGTGAGTCAGAATAGCAGGCTTCGCTTAGAAGTAATCGCTCTGCACGAGGGAAGTCAGGAAGGGACCTGCCGGTACTATGCTGTATATGAGAACACAATATTACAGTGGCTAGTGGTTCTGCTTGGGAGAAACGTGCGTCATCCACGCGCAACGGACGATGTCGTCCAGCGGGGGATACGGGGGCAGGTCCATAATCTTGATGCATTCCGCTTCCGGGCAATCGACGCATACGCGATCACCCCACGCTTTGAGAGCGTCGTACATGTAGACGCGATGGAGCTCCCTGTTGTGGACGTACTGGATCTCGTCGTTGTACTTGACCCGGTACTTGAGCTCATCCATGATATCGCCCGCGTACTTGAAGTGATGCACGCGAAAGCCGCTGACGCCACGGCGGCGATTGTTGCGTGGATGGTACGGATTGAGGCCGTGGAAACCGCCGGAGCCGGGCACCAGAAACGCCTTGTAGGCAATGAGTTTGCTTGGGTTGCCACTACGAATGCTTCTCGTGATGTTGCAAACGTACGGGTACGTTTCGGCCAGGTCTTCGGTGGCGGTAATTGGCCGGAACTTCCCGTCGTAGCTGACGCGATCAGCTAACTTGCCGACAGCATGCGCAATTTTCGCCTTCTCCAGGGCCGCCAAGAACGTGCTCAAGTTGCCCGTGGGATACTCGTTGTGCTCGTCCGTGTCCACGTGCACAATCCAGTCGTTCATTTTGCACCCCATGGCCAGCATGGCAGCGTCAGCGTAGGCGCGCTTCGCTTCGACGCTGAAATGCCGTTCGTAGAAGCAGAACGGGATCTGCAGCTCCTGCAAAAGGGCGATGCATTCGCGCAAGTACGTTGCTCGGCCGGGGTGCACGTTGACAACGACGTGAATTCGGGACCGGTCAATGCCAGCTTCAAGGTAGTGCACCAGCGTCTGGCGTGCAAGTTCCGGCGGCCGGCCGCAGTCAATCATGGTGAACATGAAGATTTGCGGATCAGAATCGCTGAAGACATCGGCGTCGTCCGGCAGGCCCGGGTACAGTGGCTGGCCCACATACTGGGACACGTTCACGTACAGCGGCGACTCGCGCGCCAAGCTCAGAATCCGCCTCTCCTCTACCGTGAAGTCGATTGCGGATGGCGCCGATGAACCTTTAGCCGTGGCTGCCGCAGGAACGGTGGACGCCATCGTGGCGACGACCGCATCAGCGGTAGCCAAACGTGGCCCGGCGGGCCCATCCCCCGCCGGGATCACCTCCCCCAGCTTGCCGACGCTGGACGAGTAGACGTTGGTCAGTGGCGGCGGTGGCGGCGCCCCAAGAGGCACGCCAATCATTGCGATCGCCACGGCCGCGATCGCGCCGAGCACCAACCAGACCAGAGCTCGCCGATTTTGTGCAAGATTCGCGTGACCGTCGGCGTTCGCGTGACATGGTGGTACGCCGTCACGGCCAGCGCTGCCAGCGCGAGCGCCAGCCCACTGGCAAGGCCGTTCACTCCCGAGCCGTTGGCGTGCACCACGGCGGAGAGACCGGCAGCGGTCGCACCCGCCGCGGTCAGTCGGATTCCCAGGAGGAGCCCCGGCGGCCGGCGCAAGCACAGCATAGTGGTAGCCAGCGCCGCGACCGCGGCCACGCTGAACGCCACCGTGCCAACCTCCGAAGCGGGGGTAGCTGCCAAAGCTTGCGGCGCACGCGGCAGCTGACTCATGGCGGCGACGGCAATGAAGGCGGTCACCCAAGCCACCACGCGGTTTAGCAGAGTGGGCGCATCGTGCTGCGGCCTGCTGCGCAGGACGGCATGCGCAACACACGCGAATATAATCCGCGCCACGGCGACCAACAGCGGCAAGGCAAGCCGTGTGAATGCTGGTTCCGACTCCTGGCTTGCGCATGTGCCCTTTGTTGCCAGAACTAGCAGCGTCGCTAGCGCGTCCGCCGCAACGCCCACGCCCGCCACAGCCGGCGAAACCGCAGCCAGCCACTGAAAACCGTCCCTATGCAGCGCAGGCGCCAGGTGGCTAACAACCGTACCAATGAGCAAAAGGCCGAGCGTGAGCCAGTCGATCAGGTGGTTCAGCGAGGGATCACAGCTTAGGCTGGCCCAGCGGTCGCTCAGCAGCAACAGGGCCAGGCTGGGGGCCAGGGCGTGCAGGCGGGTGGATCGGTGCTTATCGGCGTGTACGCGCAGGTCGGACACGTCGGTCGCCGTCGCGCCGCGATCCATGGCCGCAAGCAGGACCAGCGACAGTATGAGGCTCGTCACCAGTGCCGACGGCACGACAGTCACGCTGGCGGCTTGGAGGCACGCCTGTACCATGCAGAAGCACGCCCACACCGCCATGACGGCGACGATGGGCCGCCACGACAGTTCGGCCATGGTTGCTTGTCGATTCTTGCTGTCGTCCTGTGTCTTGCAGCGAGCTGGCCGTACGGCACTGGCGCGCGAACAGCCGGCCTTGCTGCCGCGCATGAAGGCAGCAGGTCGGCCCTCCCTTCCTTCCGCGGAAGCGGAGCAGGCGATGCGAGCGAAGCGAAGTTGACAATGATTAAATGCTACGGAATTGACCCCTCAAACGCTGATCATGTGATTGGCACGCGCCGAAGATGAAACAGAAGTCCGTTTGACACAGGGGATATACTAAACTTAATACCCCCTGCTTGAAGAGGTCACCGCTGCCCGCGCACACGCAGCCGGCGACCGAGGTGGTGGCGCTGCCGGCGGTCGCGCTGCTGGCCGGGCACGCGCTGCTGGCCGGGCACGCGCTGCAGCGGGCGCTACACGAAGATTCCGAGAGATCGCTGATTGGCTGGCGCCGAACGAAAACAGATGATGTCATCGTCCGCTTGACACAGGCCGTACTAACATTAAAACCCCGCTTGAAGAGGTCACAGTTGCCCGCGCGCACGCAGCCGGCGGAAGAGGTGGTGGCGCTGCCGGCGGTCGCGCTGCTGGCCGGGCACGCGGTGCAGCGGGCGCTGCCCGAAGTTCCGAGAGAGTGACTGTAAACATGTGAATCCAACGCCTCGCTCCATGTACAGTATTTGGTCGTAGCTGCGTGTGCTCCTGTCGAGTAGCCGAGCGGGCTTGTATTGGGGAGAGAACAGAACAGAATACAGGATGCTCCGCTCTTCACATGGCTTTGTCCGGGATGCTCCGCCCGGCCCATGGTTAGGGAAATGCAGGTGCCGGAGTGGCGTACATGCACACATGCCCAAGGCTATAGGCGCAGGAATCCAGACTGATGTTTTTTTTTATCTTGTATTATACTCGGAGACAGTTAATAGTACAGCGCAGGAGAGTTCAACACACGGATAATATCAAAGACAGTCACAATCAAAAGATAGAGCAATGTTTCGAGATGCCGCGCTTGGGGGGTACGGGAGCAGGTCGGATGCTGCGCTCGGGAGCAGGTCGGATGCTGCGCTCAGGAGCAGGTCGGATGCTGCGCTCAGGAGCAGGTCGAATGCTGCGCTCTGGATCGGTTACGCCCTTTAATACACTCCACCAGCGCCTGCCTGCGCTTTGCCCGCAGATTTGGTTCTTCGCCGTTTCGGCTCCTCCCAACCCAACCTTTAACGCCCTGTAGGACTTACATCGGTCGGCTGTGCTGCCGTGCCGACTGGGGTAACGTCCGCCACGGATTCCGTACCATACCCAAGTGCCAACAACGTCCTTCGTGCGAGCCGTAGTAGGGTCCAACAGAAGCACTACGACAAACCGTCCAATCCGCGGTGTGGTCTTTCTACTGGCAAGGCAAGACGCGTGGCATCGTTGACCGCGCGACCGCACAGCTCCCGGCAGCCGACGGTGGACTTGAAATGGTCGACGTGCAAGCCATGGTCTCGGCCCTGCACGTGATGCGGCTGCAACGGCTGCTGCGGCCAGGGTTTGCGGCCTGGCGCACCCTCGTTTGGTCGCAGTGGGCCGCGACGGCCCCCGAACCGTACGTGATGGAGCCACGCCAGCTCCTCGACATCCACCTCCGGCTGGGTGCGCTGGCCAAGTGGCGCCCGCCTGGCATCTGGCGTGACGCCGTGCTCACCTGGCGAAAGCTGGGGGGCCGCTGCGATGATACGCCAGCATCGTTTGAAGAGCACGTGGGTGAACCCTTCGTTTACAACCGCCACATCCAGCAGGACGGTGGCCCCCTGGGTACAGCGCCGTGGCACAGAGTTGGCATGCGCCGGGGCTACACCCGGCTCCTCGATGTACTACGCCTTGAAGGGCACCAGCTGGAATGGCGCAGTGCGACCGAACTGGGCCTCACTCGGGATCGCCTGGAGCAGTTGTAGGCCGCCGTCCCGGCGGCCTGGCAGGAGGCGGCACGGCGTGGCCCGCACTTCCACGCAGGAGACATCCGGCGGCTGCCTGTGAGCGCTACCGGCGATGTTCTGGACATGGACTCGGTGGCGATTGGTGTTCTTGATCACTGTACTGAGGACACGATGGTGCTGGCGCCGGCGCGAGTGGGCGAGTATGGGTTGGTGCATACGTTGCCCGGCGCGCCCCGCGTCCGAGTCCGCCAAGACCTGCCCCTGATTTTCAAGCTACCCACCGTTGCGCAGGAGGCGCCGTGAGTCTCGCTGGGGACCCGTCCCTATGCCGGGTCCGTGCAGACACGTTGTTTTTTGACTCCGCCGACCGGGATGTGGACGGCGCAGCTGTCCGCGTCCCTCTCCGCCGTGCTACAACTAAGACCATACGGTCGGCACTACAGCGCCTGGCGGCTGGTGCTCGCACCTGCCGCCCTGAGGTGTGGTCCGTCGCGACCGCGCCCCACACGCCACCCACCAAGGGCAACCACGTAGACGTGGGCACGGTCGGACCGAGCACGGACACGCGTCGAGTGTGACCTGATTTGGCGGATGCTCCACGACCGCCTACCGACTGGGCGACGTCTCCGCTGGCTCGGCCCTGGAGTGGCCCGGTGTCCGCATGGCTGTGAGGCCACCGAAGGCGTCCTTCACTTGTTCGTGGGGTGTGCCGTCGCGCGGGCTGCCTGGCGTGCAGCGCCGGATTGGTGGCAGGAGCGAGCGGGCGCCAGATGGGTGCTATCCTCTCATCTGGTGGCCTTCGGCGCGCCACCAGCTTTTAACAGTGCCGCTGCGCACGGTTGTACCACTAGGCGCATCTGGAATGTCCGTTGCCGGCGGGTGTTCGACGGCGACTGTACCCCGGCCGCCGAGGCCTTCAGGGCTTGGGTGGACGGCGCAGTTGCCGCCCCGCCCGCTGGCTGACGGGCGTACCGGATAGCCCACGCTGTACCATAACCACTTTTGTCGGAATAAAGACAAAAAGAAGTACTACGACATAGGTGCTATTGCGAGCCACGCGGCGACTGGTTCCGCTGCCGCAGCGCAACCGCCACCCGGCGCCGCTCGGAGCCAGTGAGTCGTCGATTCTGCAGCCACGTGCCGGTTAGGCTGACGCCCTCGAGTGCATGGTCGTACGCACCCCTCTCCCGGACGCCACCGCCACTCGCGCCAGCGGCGCCATTGTCCCGCTGCTTCCTTGCTTGGCAGCCGAGACCTTGGAGTCTGTGAGTCTTCCCCCCGTTTATTGGCTCAGTGTGCTGCCGGTCAGTGCGGGCCGCAGCGTGGCGACGGCGTTCTGCCGGTGTTCTGTCACCATTCTGCCACTACCACCGCCGACTGCGTAGGGCGAGGGTGCTTTTTCTCTTTGAATGTGAAGCCCGCGCACTGTCGCGGCTGCAGCGGTGGCAGCGACGTCTACGAGCTGATCGTGGACGGGCAGGACGCCCTCGGGCACGCGCTGTGCCGCGCGGTAGGCGGAGAGAGGAAAAAATGACGCGCTGGGGGTTACGTTTCCAGACGCTGGTGCTTGCGGGCGCGGCCGCCGTCGTCCTCGGGCTGTGCTTTCCCTGGACAGTGCTTCAGCCCGGTGGTGGTGGGCGCCAAGCGGGTGAGAGCCAAGCGGGCGCGAGCGTGCCGCAATGTCAGCCACTGGCAGCCGGTGAAGCACAGGAGCCTGGCACGGGCGTCACTACGCAACTCGATGCGGACAATGTACGCGCCAGCAAAGCGGCGACGCCATCGGTGCCACCGGTGGCGGCCGCTGAGCACGCGAATGGCAGCAGCTTGCCGGCGTTCAAGTTGCCGGTCGCTCTAGATGATGCGGCCTGGGAGCGGTGGAAGCATAACCCCGTTGGCAGAGAACGACAACATTGGCCGGTCTACTGCGAGAGCGCGACCTCGTGTCGCATGCACGAGCGGCTGACTCGGGCGGCTTATGACCAAACCGGCGAAGGCCTGTGCATATTCACTATCGTGGACCAAAATCCGCGGTACATGAGCTTTGTGCCGCTGTACGTGTACTTTGCGCTCGCCGCGTATCCAGCGGCCCGCGTCGTGATTGTGAACGACCAGGGATTTCCCGAGGACGTCGTCGCGGCCGTCCAGGCTGCCCTCCGCGAACTGCGCTTGACAAACTCGTCTGCTGTGCTTCTCACCGATCCCTCGGCCTCGCTAAAGGTTGCGCGTGTCGGCAAGTCCAGCCTGGTGGCCGCCCTCCGGTTTCTGTACGACGACCCCACGGGCGCGCTGGACGGCTGCGACTTTGTCTACACCGGAGACGTGGACATACTGATCGACCGCGAGCCCGTGAGCCTCCTCGCGTATCACACTCTTCGCATGCTGGCGACGGGCCAGCCCTATGACAACATTCGTCGCAATATCTCTCCCAAAGCGGCCTGCAGGGGCTTTGACGGCGAGCGGCTCAGTGGGCTTCACATGGTCCTCTACGAGCCGTATCGCCAGCGGACTGCGGCCGCTCGAAAGCTGTTGCTGGAGATGATGGAACGGGGCGACGTGGCACATTGGTGCTGCACCAAGGGCGACTTTTGCGACGAGCATCTCCTTTTCCAGCTCGTATGGCGTTCGGGGCTCCATCCCGGCTATGTGACTCCCATTGGAGCGTACCAGGCGCTCGAGGCGATCCGACCATTTCATGGGTATCACTACAGCGCGCTGAGGCACGGCACGCAGAGTGCCACCGTCAGCGAAAGCCGCCGGCAGTACCTGTGCCCGCACCTGTCGATAGCGTCGCGGCTGCTGCCGAAGCAAAAGGCACATCCGCTGGCAATGCTGAACATTCTGAAATCGGCCAATTGCAATAGCAGCGCCAGCGCCTCATAGATTAGCGCGAACGTTGGTTGTCCATTGTATAACGATAAAAACTGTGTTGTACAGCGCTCAACTGAAGGTGAGCACAAGTGCATGCTGCATCGAAGCCCGCCGTAGTGGTTCATGGTAGAGGCAACTGAGGCAGGTGGTGGTGTTCACTTTAGTTGGCACCGGCGCTGACGCCGGTCATCTTGCAGTTGGTTGGGTGCCGGTTCGGCCCATGTGACCTTGCGTGTGTGCGTGTGACCTGGCAGCCGTCCTAGTCAATGCCGTCCCGCATGTACGCCATGGCAGGCATGCGGGGCAGTTGCCTCAACTAAGGCATGCTGAATACACGTATGCCCCTACCAAGTACTCTGCGCGGTGGCGCACCGCGTGGTTTCTGATAGCCCCCAACGGCACGGCGCCGCCCAGGCCCGCGCTCCTCCGTTTGTCCCTCCCCGCCGTCGCACGTCGTCGCTGATGTCTGCGCCGTTGGAAGCGGTCGCGTTGAGCGGCCTTGTCGTGAGTCGAGCGCGCGCATGGTTGAGTCTCTTTTCCGAATTCAGACAATTCGACCACAGTTCTGCCACGCATCGACCGGTCGACGGCGGCAGACAAAGCTTGGGAGGCTGGAGGGCGGGGACCGCAGCCGGCTGTGAAGGTGGCGGAGCAGGTCGAAGGCGAGTGAAGGCAGCGGAGCACGAGGAGGACGACGAAAAAGGCAACGACGAAGAGGAGCTGCTGGAGGATCAACGTGCCAGGCGGTTGGCAGCAGCCCGGGCTAGAGACACTGGTGGCCGTGCGTGTGGCCTCAAGGCGGCGCCGACGCGGCGTCTCAGCCCCGGTGCGTGTACAGAGAGAGCGGGCGCATGTCCCGGAGCAGCCGCTCGGACGGGCAAGCACCCGCTCGCTGTTTGTGCCTCGCTGCCATGGCTGCGCCGGCGCCAGCGCCCAAGCGGGCGCGTAAGCAAGGCGCCGACGGCCATTGCGATCATCGGCCTCCGCTGCCGCACAAGCTGTACGCCCGCCCCTGCGTCTGCTGGCGCTACGGCTGCGCAGCCCTTGCCCGTCCTCACGTCTGCCGCCGTCCCGGGACGCCGTGTACAAGGGCCGGCCCAGCGAACTGCGGATTCCGTTGGGAACGGTGCGCATGGCGACCTATGTGCGCCAAGCGCTCGAGGTCGACCCCGAGGTCCGCGGCGGGGAGCTGCGTCGGACGCTCTCCACCGATGGCGCGACACTGCTGGTGTACGTGTGCTTGGGTCTCTCGCTGGGTGGTCATTTGTGCGCCCCGGCGCTAACCGGCGATGGCAGGGTGCTATGTGCCCTTGGTCCGCCAGCGTCATGGAGAGCGCCAGCACGAAGCTGCTGCGCACGGCCGTCCACGGCTTTTTGGAGCTCGTGGTGCTGGCGGTGCGTACGAGCGCCGAGTTTGACCCGCTGGCCGCGGCCGCCGTGCACTAGCGCTTCGTTCCATGTACCATACGCTGTACCATTTCGTGTATTGCATCAATATCCGTTGAGCCAGCAGCCAGCACCATGCGCTGCTCCTACCCGCGAAGCCTTTCTCGTGAACATGCCACCCACCCATGCCCACGCCCGCAATGCCTCATGCCCGTGCCGCCCCTGCCTCCCTGCCGCCTGCCGGTCACAGCAGGGCCTGAGCAGGAGGCAGGCGAGGCCGCATCGCCCGGCACATGTCACGTGCCTCAGCCCATCACGTGTCTCAGTCATCACGTGTCCCAGTCATCACGTGCCTCATGCATCACGTGCCTCAGTCATCACGTGCGCTTCCGCGGTAGGCACGCGCCGTTGCGCGCGCTGGGCGCGGCCGCGGCCGGCGCAGGAGGGGCGGCCCTGTGGCGCCGGTGCGGGGCTGAGGGCGTCGGGCGCGCGAGCGTGGTGGGAAGGGCGCGGGCGGGGTGGCGGGGCCCGGCTGGGTCGGCGGTGGACGGCAGACACGCAGGGCACCCCGGGGCGCAGGCCCAAGGACGCGGTCGCACGCGGTGGCGGCGGACACCGAGCGGACGCGCCCACACGCGCGAGCTCGGGCGGCAGCAGGCGCAGGGTGCGTAGAGGACACGAGGGCGGCGTCGCTTGTGGACGAGAGACACACGCGGTGGGAGAAGGGGCGTCGCGCGAGGGTGGAGGGCACCAGCGCCGCGCCCCATCGCCGTCGGTCCGCTGGAACGCAAGCCGTGCGCAGGCACGGCGGCCGTTCAGCGTACGTGGGCGACGCAGCCGGAACGATGCCCCCCGGACGGGCCGGAAGCGACGATTCACGCGAGAACGGCACGCGGGGTGCGGCGCGGGGTAGCGGACTAGCGGGCGGGCGCGCGAGAGCGTTATATCCCGCCAACGGCCGATGTCGCGGGATGGGCGGGTGGTCGAGGCGTCGCGGTGTCCCGCACGCGGCGCCGAGGGCGGCAGTAGTGCTGCTGGCGGGCTGGATCGGATAGCCTGCACCCGAGGCGCCCATCGTGCAGGGCAAAGGTGACTAAATGCTGATTCGTCGTGTTCATGGGAGCGCGTTGGCGACGTGGCCAGGACGTCGCCGGGTTGCGTGCCAAGGACGCTGACGACTCGCGCCACCTGTGTGGCGGTTGCACTGCGCGCCACCCTACCGTACAGCACGGAACAGTGGGCGTACGGGGGCGACGCCCTGCCAGCCACGTTGCGCTCCAGCTGCGACTCACGTGGCTGCCGGTGGGGAATCACCTGCGCGCGGCGGCGTCTTCCAGACGCCCGCCTGGATAGACGGCACCTCTTCCACACCTATCGGGGCGCTGCGGCGCCGCCGTAGTCGCCAACCATGGGTCAAATATTGAGCCGCCGGCGGCAGCGGGCGGGCACGGACGCCCATGCGCCGACGACGACGCACACGGAGGTGGCCGCGCCG